>C._urophasianus_2_cecum__coassemble_10_pt1 | contig 91935 bp, 95 predicted proteins | sample C__urophasianus_2_cecum__metabat2_low_PE_014 | metagenome-assembled genome bin C | reverse complement strand
ATATTTTAGCTGATATGACTAGTTTTGATAAGTGGGGATATCTTTTATAGACACTCATTGCCGACAAAACTCGAATTTTTTTGAAAATTTACTCAAATTTAACATAAATGAGGGGAGACATATAAATGAATAGGGGTTAATAAAGCTAAGTACTTACTTATTCTAAAACAGTATCTAAAACCGTCTTTGTTTGGGTTTTTCTAAATTCTTCTAGCTTTTTAGCTATAGTTTTATCATGTATCGCTAAAATAGAGATTGCACTTAAAGCGGCGTTTTTAGCCCCGTTGATGGCGACCGTTAAAACAGGGATACCAGAAGGCATTTGAACAATTGAAAGTAAGGAATCAAGACCATTTAAAGCCTTTGATTTAATAGGTACCCCAATGACAGGTAGAGTCGTATTAGCGGCTAACATCCCTGGAAGGTGGGCGGACCCACCGGCCCCGGCAATAATTAAATCAATACCCCTATCTTTTGCCGTTTTGGCATAATCTACAAGTAGGTCAGGAGTTCTATGAGCCGAAACAATCTTCTTTTCATAAGGAATACCAAATTCTTCTAAGGTAGTACACGCCTCTTTCATGACTTCATAATCCGAAATTGAACCCATTACTACACCAATCATTTTAAAGCTCCTTTAACTTTTCTAAGAGTAATTTTGCCATCTCGTATGGACCTTCTTGTTCATAGCCTTTAACGGCAAGTCTTGTATACATTTCGCCTACTGGGATCTTATTTTTAAAGAGGGCACTAAAGATATCTTTAAGAATAACTCTGGTTTCTTTTTCTTTTTGAACTGGGCCAAAAGGATTGGCGAAAAATGACTTAGTTAAGCCAACTTCTCCGGTTGTCCCTTTAGCGTAGCGTGCTCCAACAATAAAGACGTCTAAGGCCTCGTCAATATTTTTAAACAACCTAAGTTCCGTCTTATTTTCATAGTTATTTGCGTATAAAACCATATCAACCTTAAACCCATGCATAATTTGCCCGTAAGTTGATACCGGAATGACGAGCCTTGAATTAACCTTATCAGGATTTAGATAAATCGCTCTGTCCATCTCGCGATAAGCACAATCAGAAGACATATCATCAAGTCTGACAAAGGCCCCAATTTCGGTTCCGTAGGCATAAATCTCGCCGTCTTTTTTTATAAAAGTTCCCATATCATCGAAGATTGTATGCATTGAAACAATTTCATCACTAGCGACACTTGATAAAGCTTCGAGAGTTTCGGATTTACCAGCCCCACTATCCCCAATGATAACAATTGTTTTTTCTTTGTTATTTTTCATTCTAATGTGCACACAGGCACCGTGAATAGGGAGATTATTATGATCGATCATTTTAGTGTTATATAAAGTTAATAACATCTTTTTCATGTAGCCAAAATAATCAACATCATCACTTAATGGGGCAAGTCCTACATAGATATCTTCTTTTTCGTCATAATAATAACTAGATTCTTCACTTCCATACCCAAAGACATATAAGAGGTCTGGTTTATGACTTTTAAGGTCTGTCATACTAGCTGCTTCAAATAAGTTAGATAAGGTAATTCCATGGGTCATAAATTGCTTATTAAAGTAAACAAAGGCGAGGGCACTCCCTACTTTAATTGGGTAACACAAAAAGTCATTAGGGTCAATTTTAACCTTATTTAGGGGGTTTTCTTTATTAAGTTTATAAACACCGGTTCTTTTATTCTTTTTGGTATAAGAGATAAAAGGAGGTCTAATTAAAACTGATTCAATACAAGGTACCTCATTAAATTGTTCGTAAATACTACCCTGAGGGGCCCAGCTATATTGACTAATTAACATACCAGCATTAATACCTGAAGGTAATTGACGGTAAACTAAAAACTTGTGTCCCGCAATCTTTTCGGAAATTGATCTATAAGTTCTTAAAATTACTTCCGTAAAAGTTTGGTTAGTTGCTAAAAAGACCCCACTTTGAACGCCGCCTTCAACTTTTTTAGCGATGATATAGCTATATCGTTCTAATTTTCGCCAATAATCATAAAACTCTTCCACAAGGTTATATAAGACTCCTCTATAAGTTAAAACCTCCTTATATTCTGGCTTAATAGTGCCAATTTCCTCGTATTCAAAAGAGTGAAGTAATCTAAATAAATTAACAAAATCTTCAAGAGGGTTGGAAACTTTTTCAACTAGTTTTAAGACATCTAGTTTATCGTGTTTTTTGGCATGTCTTAAAAACCCCGCAAACACATCTTTAAAACAATCACTATTTAAAACTTCCGTGACAGATTTACAATAAACCTGGGTGAAGTTTAATATTAGCATTTTATCATTTAATTGATAGCCGTATTTAACCATTATGACCTCCTTAAAATAGCCCCTTTACCTTGCCGTCAACAATATCCATATTCATCGCGGCTGGTACTTTTGGTAAACCTGGCATCCGCATAATATCACCAGCTAGACAAACAATAAAACCAGCTCCGACCGAAGGCAAGACATCTCTTATTTCCATCGTAAAATCACTTGGCGCCCCTAATAATTTAGGGTTATCGGAAAAGGAATACTGGGTTTTAGCCATACATATTGGAAGGTTCGCATAACCTAGTTTTGTTAGTTTAGCTATGGCATTCTTCGCATTTTGACTGTACATTACTTCTTTAGCGCGATATATTTCTTTACAAATCTTACTAATCTTTTGTTTTAAGGTTAGATCAAGACTATAAAGATATTTAAAATTCTTTTCTTTGTTTGTAGCGTCTAAGACTTTACTTGCTAAATCTAGACCACCATTGCTACCTTTACTAAAAACTTCGGATAAAGAAATTTCGTAATTATTAGTTTTCGCAAATTCTTCTAACACACTTATTTCACTTTCCGTATCCGTGGCAAATCTATTTATAGCAATCACTAAAGGAAGGCCAAACTTTTTAATATTTTCACAGTGTTGCCTTAAGTTAGCTAGTCCTAGCTTTAAAGCCTCGACGTTTTCTTTCGCTAGGTCTTCTTTTAAAACCCCGCCATGCATCTTTAAGGCTCTAATGGTCGCCACTATTACAACCGCGTCTGGCCTTAAGTTACCATAACGGCATTTAATGTCAAAGAACTTCTCAGCCCCTAGATCAGCCCCAAATCCAGCCTCTGTCACAACGTAGTCAGCTAGACCTAAGGCGGTTTTAGTTGCAATCAAACTATTACAACCATGGGCAATATTAGCAAATGGCCCTCCGTGAATAATAGCCGGAGTATGTTCTAGTGTTTGAACTAAGTTAGGCTTTAAGGCATCCTTCATAACGAGTAAAACGGCGCCTGCACAGCCTAAATCTTTAACGGTAACTGGTTCTTTATCGTAGGTGTAGGCAACAAGCATATTGTTAATCTTTTCTTTAAAGTCAGCTGTGTCTTTGGCTAAACACAAAATAGCCATAACTTCACTAGCGACCGTGATATCAAAGTGATCTTCCCGCGGCACCCCGTTAGTACTACCACCTAGACCAATTACAATGTTTCTTAAAGACCGGTCATTCATATCAAGCACCCGGTGAATTAAAATACGAGTCGGATCAATTTTTAACGTATTACCTTGATAAATATGATTATCAATGATGGCACAAATTAAATTATTTGCGGTTGTTATCGCGTGCATATCCCCGGTAAAATGCATATTGATATCTTCCATTGGGATTACCTGGGCATAACCGCCACCACAAGCGCCGCCTTTAACCCCAAATACCGGGCCGAGGCTTGGTTCTCTTAGGCACACACAAGTTTTTTTGCCAAGGGCACTTAACGCGTCCGCTAGACCAATCGTTGTTGTTGATTTACCCTCCCCTGCTGGCGTTGGGGAGATCGCAGTTACTAAAATTAGTTTACCCTTAGGTTCGTTTTTTAAAAGGTCTAGGCTAAGTTTAGCCTTATCCTTCCCATAACAAGTTAAGTCATCTTCCTTAATCCCTAATTTACCGGCAATTTCTTCAACCCGCAAAGCCTTAACACTACTTGCAATTTCTAGATCAGTCATCCTGCACCTCCAATTTTTACTACACCTTATTCTAGCATAAATTAGGGCCCTTTAAAAGATAATAATAAAGTCTTGCTGATATTAAAAAGGGAATAAAATTAATCTATTCCTTAAATTTAACAAAATTATTTAAATAAACTATAAAAAATACTAGGCGTCTTCGCCTTAATATCGATTTCTTTATTAGTATAAGGATTAACAAAAGTAAGCCTACTAGCATGTAAGGCTAGCCTTTTAAAGGTCTCTTTATGGCCGTATTTATCATCACCTAAAATCGGATGCCCAAGGTTTGCGAAAGCCACTCTTATTTGGTTTTTCCTCCCCGTATCGATATTTATATCTAGTAAAGACGCGTTCTTGTTTTCTTTTAGGACGCGGTAATTAGTAATAGCAAGTTTGTCACTTGGGTTATTGGAAACGTAGACTAAATTATACTGGTTTTGAGCAAGATAATTTTTAATTGTCCCCTGTTTATTTTCTAAGGTCCCTTCACAAATAGCGATGTAACCCCTAAATTTCACGTATTTATTCCAATCAAGCCTTAGGCGCGACTGCAGTTTAATGTTCGTCGTAAAAACTAAGACCCCTGAGGTTTCTTTATCAATCCGGTGAATGACGTATGGTCTTTTCTTTTGGGGCCTTAAATATAAAGAAACTAAGTTATAAGCCGTTTCTTCTAGCTCTTTGTCACTTAGGACAGCGAGTAATCCTGCTGGTTTATTTATCGCGATGAAGTCACTATCTTCATATATGATATCAAGATAAGTATTTTTCTCTTTCTTTTCTTTTCTTGATTCTGTCTTTTGTTCTTCATAAACTGGGTTTTTGGTTAAGGCTACTTCGTCCTCACTAGCTAAAGGATAGTTAAACTGACTCACTTGCCTCCCATTTACTAAAACTTGTTTATTACTTAAAAGGTGTTTTACATTATTGCGGGAAGTATTAAGTTTTTCGAGTAAAAAAGTCATTAGCTCCGTACTTCTTTTAACTTTAAACTTCGCCGTTATTATTATTTTACTAAATTTATTCATTATATCACTACTAACTAATATTTTATTCATTATATTATAAGTATATCGCTTAATAAAGCTATTATTTAAAGAAAAAACCTATAAGTTTTAACTTATAGGCACTTTATTATTCAACCCATTCAATAATAGCCATAGGTGCGGCATCGCCACGACGGAAACCAGTTTTAATAACTCTAGTATAACCACCGTTACGATTTGCAAATTTAGGAGCTATTTCATCAAATAATTTTTGAATAGCATATTTCTTATTAGCATCTTGTTCAAAACGAACTAAAGTAGCTGCTTGTCTACGTGAATGTAGGGTATTAGTTTTACCTAGGGTAACCATTTTATCAGCTAGTCTCTTTAATTCTTTAGCTTTAGTTTCTGTTGTTTCAATCTTACCATTTAAAATTAAATCAGTAACTAAATCACGAAGTAAAGCTTTTCTTTGATCACTGCTGCGACGTAGTCTAGAATAAGACATTTTCGTATCCTCCTTGTTATTCTTTATCGAAACCTAAGTTAAGTTGTTCTAACTTTTCTTTGATTTCTTTTAATGATTTACGGCCTAAATTACGAACCTTCATCATATCTTCTTCTGATTTAGAAATTAAATCAGCCACGGTGTTAATGCCAGCTCTTCTTAGGCAGTTATAAGAACGAACAGATAAGTCTAAGTCTTCAATGGTCTTTTCCATCTTAGAATTCTTATTTTCTTCTTCTTTTTCGGTCATATAACTATTATTTTGAGCTTGTTCAGAAATCGCATTAATCACTTCTAAGTGTTCAATCATCATCTTAGCCGCAATCCCAATCGCGTCAACAGCGGAGATTGAACCGTTAGTTGTAACATTAACTGTTAGTTTATCGAATGAGGCATCATTATCCACGATATCTTTAGTTATTTCGTAAGATACGTTAGTAACAGGTGTGTAGATAGAATCAATCGCGATAGTAGATTCATCATCAACATATTGTTTGTTCTTATCAGCACTAACATAACCTACACCCCGTCTAACCTTTAAGAACATATTGATACTGCCGCCGGCAGCTACCGTACAAATATGTTGTTCAGGGTTAACTACAGTTACATCTAAATCGTGAATAATATCACCAGCTGTAACTTCGCCTTCATCTTTATTAATTTCAAGAATAGTTTCAAAATTAGGGTCTGTTGATTCCGTTTTTAAAACGACTCTTTTTAAATTAAGAATAATTGTGATGACATCTTCGATGACACCTGATAAATTTTCAAATTCATGTTGAATACCTTCAATTTTCGTACTTACAAAAGCGGTACCTGGTAAAGAAGATAACATAATTCTTCTTAGGGCATTCCCAATCGTAAGACCAAAGCCTCTTTCTAGAGGGGCAATTTCAAATGAACCATTTGACTTATCTTCAGATAAATATTTAACTGTAGCTTTTGGTTTTTCAAATTTTAATTCTTTCATAAAGGGCCTCGTTTCTTAAAAAGATTATTTATTTATTAACCACGAGGACGTTTTGGTGGACGACATCCGTTATGTGGAACTGGTGTACAATCTTTGATTGATGTGATTTCAAGCCCAGCTACTTCAAGTGAACGAATAGCGGCATCACGGCCTTGACCTGGACCTTTAACAGAAACTTCAACTTTTACGACGCCTTGATCTAAAGCTGATTTAGCGGCAGCTTCACTAGCTGATTGAGCAGCGAAAGCTGTTGATTTACGACTGCCTTTAAAACCTAAGGCCCCAGCACTGCTCCATGCAATAACATTTCCAGCAGGATCAGTAATTGTAACTATTGTATTATTAAAACTTGCGTGAATATGAGCTACCCCAACTGGGCAATTTCTTTTTACACGACGTTTTGTAACCTTACGTGCCATAATTTAATCCTCCTTACTTCTTCTTATTTGCGATAGTACGTGCTGGACCCTTACGAGTACGAGCATTATTACGGGTATTTTGACCACGAACTGGAAGACCCTTACGATGTCTTAAGCCGCGGTAACAACCTATTTCCATTAGTCTCTTGATATTAAGAGCTACTTCTCTACGTAGTTCACCTTCAATTTTATATTTAGAAATTTGGGCTCTAATACGCGTTAATTCATCTTCAGATAAATTCTTAACTCTTGTATCTTCACTAACATTAGCATCCTTTAAGATATTTTTAGCGATTGTTGGACCAATACCATAAATATATTGTAATGATATAACAACACGCTTTTCATTTGGAATATCTACACCTGCAATACGTGCCATAATTTAATCCTCCTAAAATTTTATCCTTGTCTTTGTTTGTGTTTTGGATTTTCGCAAATAACCATAACGCGTCCTTTACGTTTGATTACTTTACATTTATCGCACATTGGTTTAACTGATGGTCTAACTTTCATTTTATTACCTCCGTTATTTTACTTATGTCTATAAGTGATTCTGCCACGTGTTAAATCATAAGTTGATAATTCAACTGTAACCTTATCACCTGGTAAAATGCGTATGTTATTCATGCGGATTTTACCAGAAACGTGGGCTAATACTTGATGATCATTTTCTAATTTCACAATAAATTGAGTATTTGGAAGGACATCAATTACTTTACCTTCTAACTCAATAACATCGTCTTTTTTTGCCATTTTTCCTCCTAAGTAAATGTAAAAAGTTTTATCTAGTCGCCCTTTAAAAGGACGACTAATACTAATACAATGTGCTAATATAGTATTACTTAGCTAAAACTTTTTTGATATCTTCAAATACCTTTGCAAAATCTTGATCACCATTTACTGTCTTTAATAAATGTTGATCTCTATAATAATCTAATAAAGGGGCTGTTTGTTTATCATACACTTCAAGACGGCTTTTTGCCGTCTCATAAGTATCATCAGCTCTTTGTACTAACTCGCTACCACACTTATCACAAATGCCCTCAACTTTTGGTGGGTTATTTTTAACGTGATAGGTGGCCCCGCAGTTCTTACAAACCCTTCTACCTACTATTCGATCAATTAATATTTCTGGTTTTACGTCAATATCTAAAACGGCATCTAACGTTTCGCCCTTCTCTTTTAAGAAAGAATCAAGCGCGTGTGCTTGTTCTAGATTTCTAGGAAAGCCATCTAGTAAAAAGCCATTTTGACAATCAGCTTGGCTTAATCTATCTTTTACTAAGTCAATTGTTAAAGAATCAGGAACCAGTTGACCCTTATCCATATATTCTTTAGCAAGCAAGCCTAGTTTTGTTTTTTCCTTTAGATTAGCTCTAAAGATATCCCCGGTTGAGATATGGGGAATATTATAGTATTCTCTAATATTTACAGCCTGAGTGCCCTTACCAGCCCCAGGACGGCCCATAATTAATAATTTCATAAACTACTCCAAAAAGCCTTTGTAGTCTTTGGTTTCAGAAGCTGTTTCAATTTGATTAAATGTTTCAATTGCTACCCCAACGACGATGATTAAGGAAGTACCACCAACAGTGATTGTTGAAGCTTCATTAGCTGTAAAACCAAAAGACAAAGAAACAATAATAGGTACTAAAGCGACGATGGCTAAATAAGTCGCACCTAGTAAAGTCACTCTAAATAAGATTCTTGCTAATTGATTTTTGGTTTCTTCCCCTCTTCTGTAGCCTGGGATATAAGCCCCTTGTCTATCAAGGTTATCACTAATCTTTTCAGGGTCTACCATCATAAAACTATAGAAGAATGAGAAGAAGAAAATTAGTAAGATGTAAAGTGTCATACCGATTGGTTCTTGGTAAGAGAAAATATTATTAACCCAAATACCAGCCACACTTGAATTTTGGCCTAACATCCCCGTAATTGTTAAAGGGATTGATAAGATTGTTGAGGCAAAGATAACCGGAATAACACTAGCACTATTTAATTTGATTGGTAATTCACTACTGCCACCTTGTTGACGGTTAGCATATTGAATAGGGATTCTTCTTTTAGCCCCTTCAAAGAAGACTACCGCAAAAATCATTAAGATGTAAAGAACAATAATGACAACAAAACATGTAATATTGCCCGCATTAGCAGCACCATCAGCAATATATTTTACCCATAATGTTGTAAACATAGCCGGAACAGAGGTAATAATACCCGCTGCAATAATCATTGATGAACCATTACCAATACCATGACGAGTAATTAAGTCAGCTAACCACATTGTAAAACATGAACCAGCTGTAATAACTATTGCCATATAAATATAGAACAACCAAAATAAATTTCTGTCCTCTAAAACATCAGCAACCAGGATGTTCTCAGGACGCGCACCAAGGCCAAATAATAAGGCAAGACCTTGCACAAGTGCTAAAACAATTGAAACATATCTAGTTATACGATTGAGCTTTTGTTTGCCGACTTCACCTTGTTCAGACCATTCCTTCCACTTAGGAATAACGACCTGTAACATTTGAATGACAATAGATGAAGTAATGTAGGGCGAAATACCTAACGCTAAAATGGAGAAGTTAGATAAGCCACCCCCAGAAAAAGCATTTAAAATGGTTAAGAAGTTGTTATTAGTAATCTCAGCTTGAATAGCTACAGTGTCAACCATAGGAATCGGAATATAGGTTCCTATTGTGAATACTAACAGCATTAAGAATGTGAATATTAATTTCTTTAATATTTCCCGATTACTGAAAATCTTTTTAACTTTTTCTAACAACTTACATCACCTCTACAGTTCCACCAGCTTCTACGATAGCCTCTCTAGCTTTTTGAGAGAACTTATTGGCCTTAACTGTTAGTTTCTTTGTAAGTTTGCCATTTCCTAAAATTTTAACACCATCGTTAACTTTTTTAACTAAACCAGCTTCTTGTAAAGCTTTAGTATCAACAACAGTATTATCTGCAAAAACATTTAAATCTTCAACATTAACAACGCTATATTCGACATGGTTAATATTGTGAAAACCTCTCTTAGGTAAACGTTGGAATAATGGTAATTGTCCACCTTCAAAGCCAGGTCTTACACCGCCGCCTGAACGAGCATTTTGACCCTTGTTACCTTTACCAGCTGTTTTACCATTACCGCTACCGATACCACGACCGATCCGTTTTCTCTCGTGTCTTGCACCAGGAACAGGTTTTAATTCATTTAACATTTTGAGGCACCTCCTTATTACTTAATTTCTACTTTTACCATATGAGCTATGGTAACGATCATTCCTTTAATTGCTTCATTTTCCTCTTTTTCTACGCTTTGACCAATTTTTGTAAGACCTAGAGCTTTAGCAGTCTTAACTTGGTTAGGTTTACGACCAATTAAACTTTTAACTAATGTAATTTTGTACATATTTATTACCCCAAAACCTCTTCTACAGTTTTACCACGTCTAGCGGCAACTTCTTCTGCTGAACATAATTGTTTTAAACCATCAACGGTAGCTCTAATAACGTTGATAGGTGTTTTTGAACCAAGTGATTTTGATAGAATATTAGAAATACCAGCAAGTTCAACAACGGCTCTGACAGGGCCACCAGCAATAACACCGGTACCTTGGGCAGCTGGTTTTAATAAAACGTGACCAGCACCATATTTGCCTTCAACTGTATGAGGAATAGTTGTGTTTACTATTGCAACTTTAAATATGTTTTTCTTCGCATTTTCTACTGCTTTTTTAATAGCATCAGGTACTTCGCTAGCTTTACCTGTACCAAAGCCAACGTTACCTTTACGATCCCCAATTACTACTAAAGCAGAGAAACGCATTGTTCTACCGCCTTTAACAACCTTTGTAACACGATTAATCGCTACAACACGTTCTTCGTATTCTGGTTGGACGTCTTTAATATCTTTATCTTGACGCATGTTAACCTCCTTAGAATTCTAAGCCAGCTGCTCTAGCAGCATCAGCTAAGGCTTTTACACGACCATGGTATAAATAACCACCACGGTCAAATACTACTTTACTAATGTTTAACTCTAAAGCACGTTTAGCGATTAAAGTGCCTACTTCGGTTGCAGCCGCAACATTTCCACCATTTTTTAAATCTTTTAATTCAAGTGTTGATGCTTGAGCAAGGGTCTTACCTGCTTCGTCATCAATTAATTGAACATAGATTTGTTTATTAGAACGGAAAACGCAAAGACGTGGTTTAGAGGCTGTACCTTTGACAGTTTGTCTAATACGTAAATGACGTTTTTGTCTGCTTACGTTACTTGAAACTTTATTAATCATATTTAGTACCCCTTTCTAACTACTTCTTAGCAGTTTTACCTTCCTTACGACGAATATGTTCATCGCTATATTTAATACCTTTACCTTTGTAAGGTTCAGGTTTACGAACTTCTCTAATTTCAGCTGCGAATTGACCTACTAATTGTTTATCAATACCAGAAATATTGATAACCGTATTCTTAGGTAATTCAACTTTTAAACCAGCGGGAACTTCAAGTTCTACTTGGTGAGAGTAACCAACACTTAAAACAACCTTATTGCCTTGTAAAGTGGCACGGTAACCAACACCGTTGATTTCTAATGATTTAGTAAAACCTTTAGAAACACCTGTAACCATGTTTGCAACTAAAGCACGGGTTGTCCCATGAATAGTCTTCATCCATTTTGTATCATTAGGACGTTTAACATGTAATTCGTTTCCTTCAACAACTAAACTTAAGTCCTTGTCGAAATCAAAACTTAACTCTCCCTTAGGACCTTTAACGTCAATATGATTTTCATTTATCGTAACGTTAACGTCTGCAGGAAGTAAAATTGGCTTATTTCCAATACGTGACATTTTAATTTTCCTCCTAAAATATTACCAAACGTAAGCTAAAACTTCGCCACCGATATTTAACTTACGTGCTTGCTTATCAGTCATAACTCCTTTAGAAGTAGAAACGATAGCAATCCCTAAACCATTTAAAACCTTAGGTAAATCATCAGCTTTTGCATATACTTTTAACCCTGGTTTTGAAACAGATTTAAGGCCTTTAATAACACTTTCTTGATTTTCAGTGTATTTTAATGTAACAGTAAGAACACTCTTAACTCCTTCAGTTGCCTTGTAAGATTCAATGTAACCTTCGTTTTTCATAACTTCAAGAATAGCTTGTTTCATCTTTGAGTTAGGCATATCTACTGTTTTGTGACCAATTTGTTTAGCATTACGAATACGAGTAAGCATATCTGCAATTGGATCTGTCATCATAATAAATTTCCTCCTTTAGATGATATTACCAGCTGGCTTTTTTAACGCCAGGGATTTGTCCTTTATAAGCTAGTTCACGGAAACATAAACGGCAAAGTTTAAAGTCTGACATGACAGCATGAGGACGACCACAACGTTCGCAACGTGTATATTTACGAGCGCTGTATTTTGGCTTTTTATGATTCTTAACAATTTGTGATGTTTTTGCCATAATCTTTTCCTTTCTACTTTCTAAAAGGCATACCTAATAATTGTAATAAGGTACGTCCTTCTTCATCGCTTTTAGCAGTAGTAACTATAACAATATCCATACCTCTAATCTTCTTAACTTTATCAAAGTTAATTTCAGGGAAGATTAATTGTTCTTTAATACCTAAAGTATAGTTACCGCGACCGTCGAAAGCATTACCGTTAATACCACGGAAATCACGAACACGAGGTAAAGCAATTGATACAAGTTTGTCTAAGAATTCATACATTCTTTCGCCTCTTAGGGTAACTTTACACCCAATAGGCATACCTTCTCTTAATTTGAAGTTAGCAATAGATTTCTTAGCCTTTGTAACAACTGGTTTTTGGCCTGAAATTTGTGTTAATTCTTCAACTGCATCATCTAAAACTTTCGCATTAGCTACAGCGTCACCAACACCCATATTGATTACGATCTTTTCAAGTTTAGGGATTTGCATTGAAGATTTATAATTGAACTTTTTAGCTAATTCTGCTCTCACAGAAGTTTGATAAGCTTCTTGTAAACGATTCATTATATTTTCCTCTCTTTCCTCTTACTTGAATTCATAACCTGATTTTTTAGAAACTCTAACCTTAACAACTTTACCCTTAACTTCTTTTTCAACCATACTTACTCTTGTAGGTACGTTTTTCTTAGGGTCAAGTAACATTACGTTAGATGCATCAATTGGAGCTTCCATTGTAATGATTTGGCCACTTTGATTTTGTTGAGTTGGTTTTTGATGTTTCTTAACCATATTTACGCCTTCAACTAATACGCGATTAGTCTTAGGATAAACTTTTAAAACCTTACCAGTCTTAAGAACTTTATTACCTTTTTTATCAGTTGTGAAACGGTCTTTACCAGCAATAACAACAACTGTATCGTTAACCTTAATATTCATTCCTAAGCCCTCCTTATAAAACTTCTGGCGCTAAAGAAACGATCTTCATGAAATTCTTATCACGTAATTCTCTAGCAACAGGGCCGAAAATACGACTACCACGAGGTGTACCATCTTCACGGATGATAACGGCAGCATTTTCGTCAAACTTAATATATGAACCGTCTTTACGTCTTAAACCTTGTTTAGTACGTACGATAACAGCTTTTACAACATCGCCTTTTTTAACTGCGCCAGTAGGGCTAGCCTCTTTAACAGAACATACAACGATGTCACCAACATTGGCGTAACGGTGTAAGGCACCGCCTAAAACCTTTATGATTAATAACTCACGTGCACCTGAATTATCAGCTACAGCAAGTCTTGTTTCTTGTTGTACCATAATTGTTACTCCTTTCAGAAACTAAATTGATTCTTCATTTTTAACCACTTCGATTAAACGATAAAATTTAGTTTTTGAAAGTGGTCTAGTTTCCATGAAGCGAACAACATCGCCAACTTTAGCACTATTGTTTTCATCATGAACATGAAATTTAGATGTTACTTTAATACGTTTCTTATAGATACGATCAGTTTTAAATAGATCAACAGCTACGACAACTGTCTTATCCATTTTATCTGAAACTACTGTTCCGGTAAAAACTTTACGACTATTACGTTCCATGTTGTCCTCCTACTTCTTGTCCGCATTTTTCTTTTCTGTTAAAACAGTTAACATGCGGGCAATTGTTCTTTTAATTTCCTTCATTTTAGAAGGGTTTTCTGCTGTACCTAAAGCAGCTTGAAAACGTAAGTTAAATAATTCTTCTTTTAAGTCAGCAATTTTCTTATTAATTTGTTCAACACTTAATTCACGAATTTCACTAGTTTTCAACATTGCCAGGCACCTCTTTTTTTACAAATTTTGTCTTGCAAGGTAATTTATGAGAAGCAAGTCTTAAAGCTTCTCTAGCTACTTCTTCGCTAACCCCAGCAATTTCAAATAAAATTAAGCCAGTTTTAACGACAGCAACCCAAGATTCAGGTGCACCTTTACCAGAACCCATACGAACTTCTAGCGGTTTATGAGTTTTAGCTAAGTGTGGGAAAACCTTAATCCATACTTGACCTTGACGATTCATATAACGAGTGATTGCAACACGGGCCGCTTCAATTTGTCTATTTGTTAACCAGCAGCCTTCCGTTGCTCTTAAACCATATTCACCAAATGCTAATTCGGTACCGCCTTTAGCAAGTCTATCGCGATAATAAACACGATGAGGACGACGATACTTAACTCTTTTAGGCATTAACATAATTATTTACCTCCCTTAGAGTCATCTTTTTTAACAGGGGCTTTTGCGTCTTTCGCAGGGCGTTTGTTATCGTTTGCCTTATTAGGACGTGGTTTTCTAGGACGACGTTCTTCTAATTGACGTGGTTTAACTTCTAGAACTTCACCCTTATAAATCCAAACTTTAACACCTAACTTACCATAAGTAGTAAGAGCTTCTGCTACGGCGTAGTCAATATCAGCCCGTAAAGTGTGAAGAGGAACTTGTCCTTCAATATAACCTTCACTACGTGCCATTTCCGCACCAGCTAAACGACCAGAAATAGAGGTTTTAACACCCTTAGCACCAGCCTTTAAAGCCCGTTGAATAGCCATCTTTTGTACCCGGCGGAAAGAGGCACGATTTTCTAATTGATCAGCCATTGATCTAGCAACAAGGGTTGCATCTAATTCTGGCTTTTTAATTTCGATAACATTAATAATGATGTCTTTTTTCGTTCTGTAGGCTAATTCTTTAACAACGGCATTTTTAGTTTCCGCATCACGGCCAATTACTGAACCAGGTCTAGCTGTATAGATAGTGATTTTAACTCTATCTTTGTGATCTTTGCCAACCCCATTTAAACGTTCAATAATAACACGAGAAACTTGAGCTTTTTTATAAACTTCAGCAAGATACTCTCTGATTTTGATATCTTCAAGTAATAAGTCAGCTACTTTGTTTTTATCAGCATACCAAGCAGCGTCCCAATCACGAATAATACCAACACGTAATCCGACTGGACTTACTTTTTGACCCATGATACTTCCTCCTACTCTCTTTCTGCAACAACAACCGTGATGTTGCAATATCTTTTAACGATAACGTCGCCTCTACCTTTAGCGCGAGGGAACATTCTCTTTAAACGCATGCCATCATTAACATAACATGTTTTAACATATAAGTTTTCTTTATTTAAACTGTGATTATTTTCAGCATTAGCGACAGCTGAATTTAATACTTTGATTACTGCTTCACAAGCTAGCTTATTAGTTAATCTTAATATAGCATTAGCTTCCATAACACTCTTGTTACGAATTAAGTCAACAACTAAACGAGCTTTACGAGGAGTAACACCAACATTTTTTGCTACTGCTTTTACTTCCATAATTATCCTCCTTATTTAGCTGCCTTCTTATCGTCACCGTGACCATGATAAGTTCTTGTTGGAGCAAATTCCCCAAGCTTATGACCAACCATATCTTCAGTGATATAAACAGGTGTGTGTTCACGACCGTTATATACGGCAATTGTATGACCAACAAATGCAGGGAAAATAGTTGATCTACGTGACCAAGTTTGAATTACTTTCTTTTCACCAGACGCATTTTGTGCTTCTACCTTTTTCATTAAATGATCATCACAAAAAGGTCCTTTTTTAATTGAACGAGCCATTTCTTTTCCTCCTTACATTATTTGTCATTTCTTCTACGAACAATTAGTCTATTAGAAGATTTCTTATGTTTACGTGTCTTTAAACCAAGAGCTGGTTTACCCCAAGGAGTAACTGGAGAAGGACGACCAACCGGAGCTTTACCTTCACCACCACCATGAGGGTGATCATTAGGGTTCATAACAGAACCACGTACTTCCGGACGTAAGCCCATATGACGAGCACGACCAGCTTTACCGATTCTAACTAATTCATGTGTTTCATTACCAACTTCGCCAATTGTAGCAAGGCAAGTAGATAAAACCTTTCTAACTTCACCTGACATTAAACGAAGTAAGACATAGTTATCTTCACGACCTAAGATTTGCGCTGAAGTACCAGCTGAACGGATCATTTGGCCACCCTTACCAGGGTGTAATTCAATGTTGTGTACTAAAGCACCAACCGGAATTAAACCAAGAGGTAAGGCATTACCAGTTTTAATTTCGGCATTTTTACCAGACATTACAACATCGTTTACTTTTAAACCTTTAGGAGCAAGAATATATCTCTTTTCGCCATCTTTATAAACAACTAAAGCGATATTAGCACTACGGTTTGGATCGTATTCTATCGTTGCAACCTTGCCTGGAATATCAAATTTATTTCTCTTAAAATCAATAATACGATATTTTTGTTTAACACCGCCGCCTTGATGACGAACAGTGATCTTTCCTGAATTGTTACGTCCTGCATTCTTCTTGTGAGGAGCTAATAAAGATTTTTCAGGAGTTGTACAAGTGATTTCTTCAAAAGTAGAAACACTCATATTACGTCTACCATTAGACGTTGGCTTATAAACTCTAACTGCCATTTTTTATCCTCCTATATTTCAAATGCTTCAATTTTTTGGCCTTTTTCTATTTGACAAATAGCTTTCTTATATGCTGGGGTATAACCAACATGTTGACCAACTCTTTTACGTTTTGGTAAAACGTTAATTGTAGCAACCTTCAAAACTTTAACTTTAAAGATTTCTTCTACTGCTTGTTTAATTTGAATTTTGTTGGCTTTCTTGTCTACTTTGAAAGTATATTTATTGAAGTCATCTTTTAACTTCATTGATTTTTCAGTGACAATAGGTCCTTTAATAATATCTCTAGCATCCATATTACTTCAAAGCCTCCTCGAAATAAGTAACAGCCTTTTCCGTGATAACTAACTTATCGAAACATAACATATCGTATACTGAACAATTATCACAACAAACTAAAACAACGTTTGGCACGTTTCTAGCAGAACATACTGTATTTAAGACAAATTCATCTCTAGAACATACAACCATTGTCTTGCCTTCAGCTTTAACATTTGTTAAGAATTTAATAAAATCCTTAGTTTTAATAGTGTCAAACTTAAGAGTATCAACTGCGATCATCTTATCGTTTTTAACTTTATAAGATAAGGCAGATTTCATACCTAATTGTTTTACCTTTTTGTTTAATTTAAAAGCGTAGCTTCTTGGGGTAGGTCCAAATACGGTACCACCACCACGCCATTGTGGAGCTCTAATAGAACCTTGACGAGCTCTACCTGTACCTTTTTGTCTCCATGGTTTCTTACCGCCACCGCTAACTTCAGAACGGTTTTTAACGTCATGAGTACCTTGACGCATAGCTGCGCGTTGGGCATTAACAACATCGTAAACTACTTGTTGATTAGGTTCAATACCAAAGACTTCATCATTTAATACTAGATCTTTTACTTTATCTCCAGCTTGATTTAATAATGCAATAGTAGGCATAATAAGTCTCCTTTCCTAATTAATTAGATTTTACGGCTGTCTTAATCATAACTAAACCTTTTTTAGGTCCTGGTACATTACCACGAACTAAAATAAGATTGCGTTCTGTATCTACAGCAGCAATAACTAAATTTTGTAATGTAACTCTTACATTACCCATATGGCCTGGCATTTTCTTGCCCTTCATGTTACCCTTGATAGGTCCCATTGAACCAACGATCCGGTGACAAGCTGATGTACCATGGCTCATTGGTAAACGGTGATGATTATATCTCTTAATCGTACCCGCAAAACCCTTACCTTTAGAAGTACCTGTTACATCAACAACATCGCCCGCATTAAATATATCGCATTTAACTTCTTGGCCAACATTATAAGATGTTAATTCGTTCCCGCGTTCTTCGGAGAAACGAATTTCTCTGATGAAGCGCTTAGGAGCAGTGTTAGCTTTTAATACGTGACCTTTTTCTGGTTTGTTACTTAAAGATTCACGCTTGTCTTCGTAACCTAATTGAGTAGCTACATAACCATCATTTTCAACAGTCTTTTGTTGTAAAACAACGTTTGGAGTAGCATCAATAACTGTTACCGGAATTAAATTTCCAGCTGCATCGAAAATTTGAGTCATGCCCAATTTTCTGCCTAAGATTCCCTTAGCCATTTTGTTTTACCTCTTTCTTTAATTTATTTCTTTAAAACGATATCGATACCTGAAGGTAAGTCGATATGCATTAAAGCATCAATTGTTTGACTAGTTGGATTTACAATCTCAATTAATCTCTTGTGTGTTCTACGTTCAAATTGTTCACGTGAATCCTTGTTAACGTGAGGTGAACGTAAGATTGTAAAGATTTCTCTTTCTGTTGGTAATGGAATAGGTCCATTAACTTCAGAACCAGTCTTTTTCACACTATCAACAATTTTTTTTGCTGATAAATCTAAAAGTCTGTGATCGTAAGACTTTAAACGAATTTTGATTTTTTCTTTTGCCATTTTTAAATTTCTCCTTCCGCCTATAATCAAGCATAGACTAGCTCCATGGGAAAAACTCAACACACTGTATGACAACGCCCTTCAGCGTGTCAACAACCTCCCACTTCAAAGCCTTATTTTTTGCTCGAAAGCTTTTAAATTGTATAATATTATCAACTAAATTGCAAGCATTTTTTTAAATATTTTTTTTGCTTTTTCTAACTTTATTATATATACATTATATATACGTATAAACACCAGCCTTTAAGACATAAAAAATCTTCAAAGGAAATAATTCTCTTTGAAGATCTTAATTTATTCTGCCTTGGTAATTAGGCCTTTAAAGGTACCCTTAATTTTATAAGTAAAATGGCCTGCCGGGATAAAGATACTATCACCCTTTTGGTAAATTATATTTCCACCATCCCAAATAATTTCACCTTTCCCGTCATAGCATAGCAAATGAAGAAAGCCTTCTTCTACCGCTTCTAAAGTGGCCACAGTTAAAACATCAATTCTTGTAACATCAAAGTATTTAGAAGTTACAATATGACGCATGGTAAACCCATCATATGACTCGACTGGTCCTTGTTTGATAAAAGGGTCCTCTAATTTATCGTAGTTCAAGACATCTAAGGCCTTTTTGATTTGAAAACCCCGATGGCCAGGTTTTTCGCCAAAATTCCAAATGTTATAAGTTGTATTAGAATTTTGTTGAATCTCGATACAAAACGTTCCTGATCCTAAAGCGTGTATTGTCCCCGCCGGGACTAAGATGGCAGCCCCTGGATAAACCTTTACTTTATTAACTAAATCTAAGACTTCGCCTTCTACTAACTTATTTAAAAATTCTTCTTCATTAGTATCTTTATTAAAGCCTACATAAATATAGGAATTAGGATCTGCCTCAAAGAAATAATACATTTCCATTTTACCTGGTTCGTGTTCAACAGGGTAGGCATATTCATCATCCGGATGAACTTGTAAAAAGAGATTCTTCTTATTATCTAAGAATTTGACAAGGAGAGGAAATCTATCATATTTTTTAGCATTTGTACCTAAAATTTGGCTTCCTTGTTTCTTGATGTAGTCGCTTAGTTTCATCCCTAAATTAGGGCCGCTATCAACTAAAGACTCCCCAAATTCATGGGCTGATAGTTCCCAACTTTGGGCAATCGTTTTAGAATCTAGTTCTTTATGAAATTCTTCTTTAAGTTTAGTTCCGCCTAAAGGCCAGTAAGGGAGACCCATTAAAGCCGCTTTTAATTTAATTATTTCCATTATAGAATTTGTTTTTTTCCAAGTACGAAGATTTTATCATAAACAAGTGGAGTATGTTTAAGACTTGTGAGCAATTTCGCAAAATGCATCGCCGCTACCTCGCCCGCTACTAGAAGTTGGGATCTCGTCTTAAAGATACCTAAAAACTTCGCCTCAATGATCTTTTGATTAGTGTAAAGACTAGGCCTAACTAGCTCAAAGTAATGAAATAATTCGTGAGCCGTAACACAACTTTGTAAAGAAGATGCGTCAACTAAATCCGAAAGATTGAACTCCACTATTAATTCTCTTATAAACTTCATCGTTTCAAGATTAAGCGTAATGGTTTTATTCTTTTCTTCAAATAGGCCAAGATAGGTATAATATTTAGTTGGCTTATCGTTTAGATAAATCACTGGCACATCTAGCTTTATAGCATATTTAATTGGTGTAAGTAAGCCGTATTTAGCTACTAGGTCATTATAAATATCACTCGCTGTTTCCATTGATTTATTAACTATTTCTGCTTGTTTTGTCCTGTCTAACCTGTGGGCTGAGATATCCCTATCTAACATACCCATATAAATATCAAAGTCAGATTTTTGGCATAGTTCCATTACCGTCTCACGAATATTTTTCATAATTTGTCCTCTTTTTAGTATAAGCCGTTTCTAGCAGCTACTATACCTATTTCTTTATCATTATCTAAGTCTAATAACTCTGTTTTAGCAAGACCTATAACTTGTTCAACCGTGCTAAGACCTGAATAATCAATTACTCTACTACCGACAATAACATACATATCCGGGTTAATTCTAACTTCACTTGAGTAGTTACCTGTTTCATGCCATAACTTCTTTAGGGCTTCTTCAAGGTTGGCGAAAGTTGTTTTTACGACTTTACCGTCTGTCCTCTGTACTTTAACAAAGCCTTTATTATCAATGATTCTAATACTATCATGATTTTTAACTTTAGCCCCGACAACAAAGGTATCCTTATTAGAGTAGATAATCTTAATATCGCTTGCCCCTTCACTAAAGGTGCCTTTAGCTATTTCTAGGGCTTCTTCTTCGTCTACTTTCTTTGATAGGTCGGTTGTTTTAACTTCGGTTGAACCCATCGCGATGGCCGTAACTTTTTGGGTGGTTTCATCAATTTCTAGGAAGACTTCAACAGAATCTTCGACCGCCCCACTTTGGACAGCGCGGGCTTTCGCTTCTCTTTTAATTTTCGCGATATCTTCAACACTTGGGTTAGGAATTGTTCTTTCAACCATTTCCCGCACCATCGCTAAGGCTACCCCAATTGAAGAAATAACTTCGGCTTGTTCAGGTATTTGATATTTAAAATTCATCATATGGCCGGTATAAGCTAGTAAGGTCCCGGCGCCGCCCCCTGCCCCTACAAGGATTATTTGGTCACGTTCTACCTTATATTTAGCAATTAATTCTTCAATGACCGGAATAATTTTATTGCAGGAAGTGGTTAAAATTTGGTTAGCGGTATCTTCTACTGATTTGCCAATATAATCAGCTAGTAACTTTACTGCTTTATAACTTGCCTCGTAGCTACCTTTAGCAAAATCATTATCAGCTAAAAGCTTTAATGCGTTAGCCGCACAAGTGTTAGTAATTGTTATACTCTTACCGTTTTTTAGCTTAATAGCAACATAATCAGATGGGTCATTAGGACGAGGTTGCACAAAATATAATTCCGCTCCGTCTAATAAAGCCGGGTCTGTGAAAGCCGCGTATTCCATATTCGCAATATGGGCAGAACGAGGTCCAACGTCAATGATGCCGTCTTTATTAGCTCGCACCATAGAACCACCAGCTACCCCGAGCACTCTTACATCAAGGGAGTTAACGTAAGTCCTATGTCCACCTAAAATCGTGTAGTCAACGGCAGGCCTTCCGTTTTTTATAACGCCAATATTAGTCGTGGTGCCCCCAACTTCAAAATAGATACCATTTGAAGCTCTTAGATACATTAGCGCCCCAATAACGGAAGCGGCCGGGCCTGATAACATGGTTAAGATAGGTCTCTTCTTCATCTCGGAAACTTCCATAACCCCACCGTCACCACGCATAATCATTAAAGGTACGGTGATACCCGCTTTTCTAACGCTACTTTCGGTACTGTTAGCCGTTTCTAACATCTTAGGCAAGATACTAGCATTTAGCGCCGCCGTTTGTGTTCTTGTCGCAAGCCCGTATAACTTCGTAATTTCGGAAGCCGCAGTACATAAAATACCACGTTTATTACAGATATCTGCAATAACTCTTTCTTCCTTCATGTTATCAACACCAAAGGCTTTACTAGCGACAATTACTTGAGCGCCTTCTGCGAGTAAGCTATCTATTACTTCTTCGGCCTTTTTTTCAGTAAATTCTTTTAATTTAATATAAGCATTAACTACTTCAATTTTTTTGCCATTACCGAGATCAATATCTTTGATAGCTGTTTGTCTTTTAACTAACCAGCCACCAAGCCCGCCACCACCAAGGCCGATAACACCGACTTTAGCCACATCACCTTCAATTAAGGCATTAGTAGCCTGGGTTGTTGAATGTGCTACAAAGACAACTTCCTCCGGTTTAATATTATTATCTGCCACACACTTTTGGAATGCTTCTACTACCCCGAGGGCCACACCCTCTTTCGCACTATGGGTAGTTTTGACTGAGCCTTTCCCAACTATTTCATGCGTATCATTGTCGATGGCGACCGCCTTTGTGTGCGTGCCACCAACATCAATACCAATTCTTATATTACGCATAACTATACTCCTTTTGCGTTATTTTATGATATTAGTTTTATTTTTCCAAGCTTTTTACATTAAGATAGCATAAGCTAGTAACATGTTAATAATACATATTACCCAACCCCATGGAAGGTTAGTCTTAATATAGGTGTTAGGCTCATATTTAGCATAGGACAAAGCCCACATACCCCAAGACTGAGTCGGACAAGCTTCAGCTGTTACAGCAACTGGTTGAACGTAGAATAAGACTAATAGTAATGGACTCGTTGCCGGAATTACCGCACTTAACACACTCGCAAGGGCGATACCAGAACCCCAAATCATAAACGGTCCTCTAAACAACGCAGCCGGTGCTAAGATGGCAAATATGATAACTACAAGTAAGGCTCTATCATTTACCCAGTCAAGAGCGCCGTTTAAAGCGGTGTTGAAGATTGGGGCAGCTAGGTTAGAGGCAGCTGTTGAGAACATATTCATGACTAGTAACATTCCAATTAAAAGGGCAACATCGGAAATACCATTAAATAAGGTTTTTTGGGTCATTTCAACCGCCTTCTTATAACTCTTTAAGTTGCCGGTTAAAAGTAGGCCTAAGAAGATACTTATGACGAATAAGAAAATTGGGGCAAACGCGGTTAGGTTCAAATCCGTAAACATATTAATTAGGGCGATTACTAAGGCTAGCACAATTGGCACAAATGGCACGATGAATGTCCAATTAGATAATTCTTTTTGACCTTCTTCTTCGTCTTCCATTGCCCAAGCTTTAACCTTGCCTCTAGCAATCCAATAATTAAATAAAATGTAGCCAATCATAATGACAACATGGATGGCAAAAGCGACCCAAGTAAATACTAAGAAGTTGTCTTGGAAGCCTTCAACACCCCACAAGGTTTCAAATAAGGCATGTCCTGAAAACTGGGTTGAATAACCACTATTTACATACATCCCGGCCGCTACACTTATTAAGAATGAACCTACAGCAATTTTCTTGCTGACGCCAATTGATAATAAGATCGGAAGGATTATAGCCCCAATGGCCATAACACTACCAGGACCAAAGACAGAAGTAAAGATTAGGGCAGATACGATTGATACGAATAAGACTGTAATTAATTGTTTATTACCAGATAGCTCAACTACTTTTCTAATTAAGGATTTAGCTATACCGGTATCAACGATAACTCTACCATACCAGCTCGCAAAGATAATGATGGTAGTAGTCGTACCATAACCTATTGGGCCATCACTAAAGACATTATTTAAAATGCCTATAATCATGTTCCAGGCACCCTTACCACCATCAAGGGTTAAGTTAGTGCCACCAATATCGATTTGACCATTAATTAAGGCATAAACAATCCCAATTAAAGTCCAAAAACATGCTGTAATAAGTAGCCCAATAATAAGGTTGCCACCCTTCATACAGTAGTAAACAAAGCCAACTAAGGCCAGTAACAATAAGATAGAGGCAATAATTGAAAATATTCCAATTCCTGACATTAAAAACATACTTTTTTCTCCTTTAATTTTATACCTTCTAGGTATCTTTTAGCTTATAACAGCTAGCTAAATTTACGAATGAACTTTACTTAACTTAGCACTTGCTAAGGAAAATTCAATCATAACATTTCTAAATAAACCCTTTGTTTAGTAGCACTTAAAACAAATGAGTTTATTAGTTTTGATGAAATACCATGTGTGGCAACAATTTGTTAAGTAATACTAGGACATAGTGGCAAAAATCCTTTAACAATAACAAATTTATGGTATTTCATCCTTTATGTTCTGGGATTTTCCCTATGAACCATGATTTATTTATTAAAGATTATCTCTTTTCTTCTTTTGAGATAGCTTCCCAAAGGCCATTTAGATAACATGCCCCTAAGGCTCTATCATATAGGCCGTAGCCAGGCATTGCTACTTCACCCCAAATCATCCTACCGTGATCTGGTCTAATACACCCGTCAAAACCAGTTTGATATAGGGCTTGGACAATTTTAAACATATCCATTGACCCATCACTTGACAAGTGAGCCGCTTCCTCAAAATCACGAGGTGAGTTGTATTTTAGATTTCTAATATGGGCAAACGGAATTCGCCCTTTAGCCGCGTGTATTATTTCAACGATGTCATTTTTAGGATTAGTCCCTAAAGATCCGGTACATAAGTTAAGGCAATTATAAGGCTCATCCACTGCTTTTAGTAATTTAACGATTTGATCTTTTCCCGTAATAATCCTTGGTAAGTTAAAGACCGTCCAAGCGGGGTCATCGGGGTGAATCGCCATTTTGATATTATATGTTTTACAAACTGGGCCAAGCCTTTTTAAAAAATAGACTAAGTTATCAAAAAGTTTATCTTCTGTCACGTCTTTATACATCGCAAATAATTCTTGGAGTTTAGCTAGACGTTCTGGTTCCCACCCTGGCATCACGTAGCCATTAGAATTACTATTAACCGAATCAAACATCTTTTGTGGGTCAAGCTTATCAATAACATCTTGATTATAGGCAAGCACCGTTGAGCCGTCTTTTCTAACTCTTGCAAGTTCCGTTCTCGTCCAATCAAAAACTGGCATAAAGTTATAAACAACAAGATGAATGTCTTCTTCACCTAAGTTTTTAAGGGTTTCAATATAGTTATCAATATAGATATCCCTGTCTTGTGTACCGACTTTAATCGCGTCACACACGTTCACGCTTTCAATACCTGAGATTTTTAATCCCGCCGCTTCGACTTCAGCCTTAAGTTTTTTAATCTCCTCTCGCGACCAAACCTCCCCTGGTTTAGTGTTATAGAGGGTTGTGATAACCCCCGTAACCCCTGGAATCTGTCTAATTTGTTCTAGGGTTACACTATCGTAGCCACTACCAAACCAGCGTAATGTCATTTCCATAAATTAAACCTCCTAACGACAAGAAAGCGCTTTTTAAACTTTTATAAAATAAAACGCGTTTATAAGAAAAAAGCGCTTTCTATTTCTAATGTGATTATACTACAACATTTTTAGACTTGCAAGCGCTTTGATTTTAAAAATATATCTAAAGTGAAATTTCTTAAATACTTTTTTTATAAAACATGTATTTATAAATCATATTTAAAGTTACATACAACAAATTTAAATTTGCTATTTTTGTCTTAGTTAAGCCAAAAAGTAGCACTTTTTGTGCTGATTCTGCTGAAAACTTATTTATTTAAAAAACTTTTTTATGTCACACTTCTAACAATAAAAAAAGAGATTTAAAAAATTAAACCTCAATTTTCTTAATTATATGAGCAGGTACACCCCCTACAATCGTATTAGGAGGAATATCTTTATTAACTAGACTACCTGCCCCAATAATACTATTAGCTCCAATCCTTACCCCACCTAAAATAGTTGAGTGACTGCCTACCCAAACATTTTCTTCTAGGATAATACTTTTATGAGTCATACTTCCTCTTTTTAGGGGGTCTATCTCATGATTAAGGGTTGCAAAAACAACCTCATGACCAATTAAACAGTTGTCCCCAATTATAATCCCTCCGTGATCTTGGAAACAACAAGAGGCATTAATAAACACATTTTTACCGATAATAAGGTTTTTACCAAAATCGACATAAATTGGTGGGAATAGTTTAAAACTTTCATCTATTAACCTACCAGTTAGCCTACTCATTAACTTAACTGTTTCTTCTTGGGTGTGGTAGTTATTATTAATTTCTAGCATTATTTTTCTTGCCTCTTCATAGCTTTGATGCATAAACTCATGAACAAAACTATCAGCTTCTAAAACTTTATTGTTTTCTAAATAAAATAAAAATTCTTTGATATTCATAAAATCACCAAAATCATTTTACAAAGAAACTTAACAAAAGACTAATACTTCCTTTTAATAACCTCATATAACTACTACTTATATTCTTGTAATATTTTCTCTTTTAGCATATTATATTTACAGAAAAGAGGTATTTTAAAGTGAACAAAGTATATATAGTTGGTGATTCTACCCTAGCTAGTTTTAGTGATAACTACTACTACCCCCGTTATGGTTACGGAACCAAAATAGAAAAATATTTAACTAGTGATGTAAGTGTTATTAATATAGCTATTTCAGGGCGTAGTTCTAAATCTTATCTTAAAGAAAAAGAATATTCTTATTTAACCAAAAGCTTAAGTGAAGGTGACTTTTTAATCATCGGATTTGGGCATAACGACGAAAAAGATGAAGACCCTAATCGTTTTACTAGTGCGAACCTACCTGTGACAGATAATAATTCATTTGCCTATTACTTATATAATTACTATGTAAAACTTGCGAAAGACAAGGGCGCTACCCCCATTTTATGTACGCCTATTACAAGACTTAGTAAAGATGATAACTATACTAAAGCTAATATTCATATCACGAAAAATGGGGACTACCGAAAGGCTATAATCGATCTAGCAAACTCCACTAACACAACTGTAATTGACCTAACTACAAAAACGAAAGAATTGTATGGAAGTCTTGGCTATAACGAAGCTATCTTCTTTCACGCTTGGCCAAAAAGTAAAAGTGAAACGGTTGATACAACCCATTTAAATGTATACGGGGCTCAAATGGTAGCTTACTTATTTACCTTAGCTTTAAGTGAAACTACTAATACTTTAGCTAAATACATTAAAAAGCCTATTATTAAGCCAAATAAAGATGAAGTACTTGTCGTAAACCCCGAGTACCAAGACTTACCATATGAAGCCTTTTCAAGTGCTAAATACAGGCCAACCCCCAACTTTAAGATTGATGATTTAAACTGGTTTGGGACAGCCTTTGGTGATAATGGTAGTAACCCAATGCTAGAAAGTACCGGTTATTTTGTTAAAAAGGAAAATGATTATTTTTTAGTTGGTCAAGACGGTCCTTTCCTAAAAGGCAGGATTGGTAATACTGAAGGTATTGTCATCTGTTTTAGACAAATACCTAAAGCTGATAACTTTGTTGTCAGTGTTGATGCTGAGGTCATTACTAAAAAAGCCGACTTTGAGGCAGGCTTTGGCCTAATGTTAAGAGATGATATCTATATAAATCAAGTCATTCCTGATTCTTCTATCTTATCTAATTACGTAGCTTGTGGGATATATAACGATGATAAAGCATCAAACTATATCTATGCCAGAGAAAACAAAAAGCTTCTTCCTAGTGGCATAACAAAGTCTTACTATCAAGTAGGTGATAAGTTTAGCCTTAAACTAGAACGAATCGGTCAAGTTGTAAACCTAACCCTAACTACTAAAGATAAGACTTATACTAAAACTTATACTGACTTTGACTTTTTAGCCATCGATACTAACTATATGTATGTTGGTATCTACGCCACAAAGGGAACAGTTGTTAAATTTAGTAATTTAACATATACTTATACCTCTAAATTCCAAGGAGCTTAATATATTGAGGATTGTACTAAAATGTACAATCTTTTTTCTGCTATTTTTTTCAAAAAGAAAAGCACTATTTTTTCGCTTAGTTAAAGCTTAAAATAGTGCTTTATTATTATAAATATGAAGATTAAATTAACTTGATTTGGCAAGACTTTATCTTCGTTTTATTATGTCATTACCATAATTCTTGACATATTTAGAAAAAGGAAGCGTGTTGTCTTTTCTTGTCCATATTTTATTAATGTCAAACCCAATTGTCTCTAACTTATTAATGATATTTTTAGAGTGAATAAACCTCTGTTTAAATTCATCTATTCCTTCTGTATTAAAAATTTGATTAATTGATTTTATATTAGAACAATATAATATTTCATCTTCGAAATTAGAAACTTGCTGGATATGAATTATATTATTAAAGCCATATCTTTTTAATATACTTATGTTTTCTTTTAATTTTGAATCATCTTTGATATCCGTATCATAGACAAATATGATAGTTGAACCTGTTTTAATAGATAAGATACGCTGTATTGAAAGGACATTCTGAATGACGTTAAATACTGCTACCTTCCCTGGAACTACCAAGTTTAGAGGGCTTGATTTCAAGGAGTTAATTAATTTTTCTTCGCATTCGCCTTAGACAACATTTTGAAAGTATTTACCCACGTTATTCACCGAGTTCAAAAATCCCATTCAAGTTTGGTAACACTGCTAACATATCATTATCTAAGATACTCTTAGCAGAAACATTATTCCTGTTTTCTACTAAACTAGCTGATAAGCTCTTTGTTACTATTTTACCATCTAGTTTCTCTTTCTTCATAAAGTTAAAGGTATGAAAAGGAAATCTAATATCAAGTACATTAGAATTATGAGTGGTAATAAAAAGTTGTTCATTGTCAGAAAGTAGTGAAACTAGGGTATTAATAATAGCTATTTCCAAATCAGAATTGAGATAAGAAAATTGTTCATCCATGATATAAATATCATTTTTATGCTTTTTTAAGGAAAAGATCATATTAGCAATATTAATAGCGTATTTAGTCCCACTAGATAAATTATTAATACTAGATAACTTATAACCATCCTGAATAATAATCTTGCCTAAATCTTCGTGACTAATAACATAAGCATTAGGGCTGTCTAGGCTTTCTTTAACACTAAGAATCGAAGTATCTAGAGTCTTTAAGATGGCATTTAAGACTTCTAAGTGTTCTTCTTTTTCTTGTTTATTACTAGTTTTATAAAAACTAATACTATCAAAACCACTTTCGGTAGCTGGCATAGCTACAAATAAATTAGTAGCTAAATCAAACTTATTTAAAGCACAAGCATAGTCTTCAAAGTTATCTTCTAAACTATCTAATTCACTCTTTTTAGATTCATAAGAATCACCCATATTTAACAAGATCTTATTAATTGATACTAAAATCTTATTATTGGTATTATTAATCTTAATCTTGACTCTAACTAAGTAATTCTTACTAGAAGTATCAACTTCTACTAGATCTAATTCAATGTAGGAGTTTAGAGATAGTGTGTTAGTTATATCATCTAAAAGCACTCTATTTTTAGTTTTTAAAAACAAAAGTGTTTTATAGATAGCTTTCATTAAAGAAGTTTTACCAGAGGCGTTAGCCCCAATAAAAATGTTTACTTTCTTATACCTAAAAGATGAAATATTACTAATAAATTCATCTTTAATAGTTGTTTTACGTAACTTCACTGGATAAGAAAAATTAATTTCAAAATCATGAAATGAAAGTATATTATCTAACTTTAGATTCATTAAAATCATAACACTAGCCTTCCTTTCAGCTAATATTATATATCACTATTAATAAATATTCAATTTTTTTGAATATTTAGGTAAGCTTACTCTTTAACTAAGCTTGCCCCAAAAGCCTCACACTTCTCTAGGTCTTCTTGGCCTGGGGTTGAGTAAACCCGTAAGGAATCAGTTATGGTAAGGCCTTTACCTTTCGCGTCCTCTAACCAGTTATCCATCCAAGGGCCACCTTCATTCCATTCATATGAGCCAAATAATGCGACCTTCTTATTAACTAAAACGGGACTAACTTCATCGTAGAAAGGCTTAAATTCCCCGTCTTCTAACTCATCAGCCCCCATGGCCGGACAACCTAGGATAACGACATCATAATCGTTTATAGCGTCTTTAGGAAAGTCACTAACACTAAATAAATCGGCTTTAGCCCCTTTAGCTATGGCTTCTGCCATCATTTCGGTATTACCAGTCATTGAATAATATATTACTACTGTTTTCATTTTTTATCCTCCATTTACTAGCAATTTGCTAGTTATTCATTCTTTTATTAGTTAGGCTTAGCTAACTTAACCTTATTTTAACAAATTATTTTTTTAAGTCAAACGATATACTCATACCGGTTGTGTGGTAGTTTTGCTTTACATAGTATCTTCTTTTTGATATGCTTTAACTAGAGGTGAAAAAAGATGAAATATGATTTTGATACAAGTTACCGTTTAGAAGATGATTTATATAACTACGTTAACGGCAAATGGATTAAAAAGGCTAAAATTCCAGCTGATAAACCTTCAACTGGTGGGTTTATTGATCTAATGGACGGAGTGGAGAAAACTTTATTAAAAGATTTTAAAAAGTTTAGCGTAAAGCCTAGTAAAGATGAACTCTTAGATAGAGCGGTCTTACTTTTTCAAAAAGCCTTAGATGAAGATAGTAGAATTAAAGGAAAAGACTACTTACTTGGTAAACTAGCTTACCTAGATAATATTACAGATAAGGATAGTTTTTCTTTAGCTTCTTACTACTTATACGCTAATAACTACCCATTACCATTTAACATGGGGGTATCGGAAGACATGAAAGACGCAACTAAGTATTCCTTATGTCTTATGGGTCCTAGTACGATCTTACCTGATACTTCGATGTATAATACGCCAAATGGGGACGCTTTACTAAACGTCTATAAACAAATGGCTCTAACAGTCTTAGCTAAACTAGAAGTTAAAGATTATGAGACCCTAGTTGATAAAGCCCTAGCCTTTGATGATAAGGTTAGTAAAATTGTTAAGTCAAGTGAGGAATGGGCCGACTATATTAAGGCTTATAACCCTTATGACTTTGATGAGGTCACAAGTTTATTAGACTTTGACTTTAAAGCCTTAGTAACCTCTCGTTATGGCAAGGCGCCTTCTAAAGTCATTGTTTATGATCCTAAATTTTTGGCTAACTATAAGGATTTAATGAGCGATTACACAATGTACCAAGCTTATGCGAAAGTTAGTTTAATTTTAAATAACGTTGGTTACTTATCTGAAGAATACCGTAATCTAGCTGGTATTTATAGCAGAACCATTAACGGAACTACCGAAATGGTAGCGAAAGATAAATATGCTTACCGCTTAGCTGATCGTTTTTATGATGAGGTAATAGGTATATACTATGGTAAAAAATACTTTGGGGAAGAAGCTAAACAAGACGTTATAAATATTGTTAAAAACTTAATCACAAGTTATAAACGTCGTTTAAGTGAAAACACTTGGTTATCTAAAGACACAATAGCTAAAGCAATTAATAAGCTAGATAAAATGGTAATTAAAATTGGTTACCCTGATAAGGTTAATTCAAAATACTATAGTCTAGTTTATGATAAAGAAGCCTCATTAATTGAAATAGTTGATACCTTAAATAAGACTATTTCTAGCGTTTCAGATGATAAGCTTTATAAAACTGTTGATAGAACCGTTTGGTTAATGTCAGGTAATACGGTTAATGCTTGTTATAGCCCATCATTTAACGACATTACTTTCCCAGCTGCCATCTTACAAGCTCCGTTCTATTCAATTAAGCAAACAGTTGAAGAAAACTACGGGGGGATTGGCTGTGTAATAGGGCACGAAATCTCCCATGCCTTTGATAATAACGGGGCCCAAATGGATGAACTTGGTAACATTTCTAATTGGTGGACGGAGGATGATTACAAGAACTTTGAAGCTAAGACTAATTTAATGATTGAAGAATTTGATGGTCTTCCTTTACAAGGCGCCACGGTTAATGGTAAATTATCCGTATCAGAAAACATTGCGGATAACGGCGGGGTAGCGTCTTCCCTTGAATCATTAAAGAGGGTTAAACCTGATGCTGATCTAAAGCTATTCTTCTTCAACTACGCCCGGATTTGGTGTCAAAAAGCACGTCCTGAATATACTAAGTTACTACTTACAGTAGACGTACACGGACCAAATTATTATAGAGCTAATATGCAAGTTAGAAACTTTGAAGAGTTCTATCAAACATTTAATATTAAAGAAACTGATAAGATGTATCTTGAACCAAGTAAACGTCTAGTTATTTGGTAATAACAAATAAAAAGCAGGTATCTAATTATGGCTTAGATACCCGTTTTTTTATATAAGTTTAGAAATAAAATTAATAATCTCTTTGTTACACTTAACCCCTAAAAAGCTAGTAGGATCCGTGATATTAAAAACATGGCTAGCTTTTAGGTCTTCTTCTACATATAAGGTGTGTTTAGCATTAATCTCAGTTAAATATTTGTCTAATAAGATTGTTTGATAATAATAGTTATTATCACCTAAACTAGTAACCAACATAATTGGGACTAATGGGATATGTTTAAGATAAGCCCGTGGGTTTTTAATCTTTTGGTAGAGGGGATTAGTCTCATATTTCTTATCAGCAAATAGTATTCTAAGCATACCTGGTATCGCGACAAATTTAGATAAATACTTATGCCCATCAAGACTGCCAGCTTGATCAAGGAAGGTTACACTATGATTTAAAATAAGACCTAGGACATTAAGGCTTGAAATAGTGGTGTCAAATAATTTAGCTAAAGCCTCATCCTTCATAATGGCATATAATAGAAGCGCGAATTCTGCCCCCGCACTATCACCCGTTAAAACAACTTTATCAAGATTTATATTTAGTTCTTCTTTATGACTTACTAAATAATTTACATAATTTAAGACGTCAATAACTTGGTCTTTGTGAGTCGATACGTCTATTAACCTATAATCAAGGGAAGAGACTACAAAGCCTTCTTTAGCGAGGTATGAACAAAAGTTTCTATTCGTATCTTTATCCCCACTTATCCAACCACCACCATGAATGTCTATAATAAAAGCTTTTGTTTCTTTATCTTGAGGCATATAGATATTAAATCCAAGTTCATTAGTGTAGTTATAGCTTTTAACTTCTACCCCTTCTAATGGTTTGGTGTTATTAAGTCTAGCTAAATTATCATGATTAATTTGGTCTCTTATTTTATAATAAACTTTTTTAAAAAAACCATAAAACATTTATATCACCTTCATTTATCTATATTATAAAGCAAAAGTTAGAAATTGCGAAAGAAAATTAGCTTTAATTAAAAAATCCTTACTAAAATAGTAAGGATTATTTTTAACTTTTTCTTCTTCTAAAGATTCTTGAAATTATTGAACTTACAATAACGACAACAATCGGGACAACGATGTAAACAATAGAGATGTTAGAAATAAAACTATCTGGTACGTGTCCGTCAAGTAGATAAGTGATATCATTAATCATTGTTAATGGTACTAAATAAATATAATATAAATATTTAGAAACAAATTCCGCTAAAGCGTTATCTAAAGGCAAGTGTTCAGTAATTAAGATAGCCGCCCCACCTATCACAAAAAACCACGCAATGGCAACTAATAAGCCGTGAATAAAGTTTAGACGCTTCGCACAAAACGCCCCACATAATAAAGGGATAATAAATAAAATTACTCTAATTAATGGTTCCATAAAATTTTCCTTTCTTTAATTAAAATTATTTAACACAACTACTTGGAGGCTTTCTAAGACATCTAAAGCTTCTTTGTTTAATTTAGGTGAAACTCCAGCTACCCCGTTGGTGTCAACAAAAACCGGGGTATTAGGAAAATAAGTCTTAAGTAAGATCGCATTACTAATGACACAAATATCCGTACATAGGCCAACTAACTCTAGTGATTTAACTTCTTTCTTTAATAAGTAATTAACTAAATCAAGGGAGCCGAAGGTTTCTTTTTCAATGATTTTAGCCTGTCTTTGGTTTACTAATAATTCTAGGTCTCCCACTAAGTCATGCCCTAAAGTTCCTCTTATACAGTGTTTAACAGGTAAGTTTTTACCTTCTATAGTATCTAGGTAAGAATCATCGTGGCTATCCTTCGTAAAGATGACTTCACCGTTAAAGGATTTTGCCTTAATTTCGACATATTTTAAAATACTTTCTGCCTCTTTAGTACCTAGAGAACCTGTGACAAAATCATTTTGCATGTCTACAACAATTAAGTAGTGTCCATTACTCGTATTAACGACTTCTTTTTCTTCAAGATCAACTATTTTACTATTTAGTTTAGTAGCTAAAGGGATGAGTTCAAAGGATTCTTTTAATCTTAGGTAACTAGTATCTAACCAACTAGGCCCAAATCTTAAGCGGTCTAACGCGTCCGCGTCTTTAAAGATCTTAAATAACAAACTAGTATTGGGATCTTTTATCACCTTATAAGCTAGCTCATCGTTTTGATCGTGATAACTTAAAATTAAAGGAACAGCCTCAAAATAAGGCAGGTCATAATCTTTATAACTCATTTTATAATAATAGGCCGCTCTCATGCCGTGACCTTTATCAAATAAGTCATCATGTCTTCTCGTATCATGATAGATTGCAGATAGGCCTAAGATCTTAACACCATCTTTATTTAATTTTAGCTTTTTAGCTAAAATTAAGCTAAATAATAAAACTCTTAAAGAATGCTTATAAGTATGACACTTACTATCAAGCCAAAAACTAAGTTTAATATTTAAGATTTCCGCAAAATAATCAAAATCTTCTTTTACTTTGAAATACTCTTTAGTATTTAAATCTTCATCTAACGTATTAAACACCCCACTAACAACTTAGATTGTAGCATTTTTAGCCTAACTTTAAAAGGAATATTACAAAAAAATATTTATGTTTTTTACTCACTAAAAAATTAAATTAATAGTTTTAAGTTCTTCCTTCTATAGACCATACTAATAAATGAATACTGGTGATTTAGACTATAAATTGAAAAATTAAGGAATGAATAATTGAAAAATTAGGGAATTTTATTGTATTATTTAGAATTTTATGATAAATTAACATTAAAAGAGGCGGAGATTATGAAAAAATACTATAAAAGATTAATAGAAGCAAAAATTGAAAGTAAACTTAAATCTTCTGGGGCGATACTGGTGGCCGGACCAAAGTTTTGTGGTAAAACTACTACTTGTATGTTGTATCAAAAGAGCTTTATTAAGCTTAACACAGGGCAAACAATTGAACTAGCTAAAATGGATCCTAAGAGTGTCCTAATCGGTGAAAAGCCCCGTTTAATTGATGAGTGGCAAACCGTACCTGATATTTGGAATCAAGTAAAAGATAGCTTAGATAATAACTATATTTTTGGTCAATATATTTTAACAGGTAGTTCTACCCCTGCTGATAAAGCTCAAATTTATCACTCCGGAGCTGGTAGAATCACTCCACTTAAAATGAGGACTATGTCGCTATATGAATCAGAAGAGTCTAAGGGGCTTGTGTCACTTAAAGAACTCTTTAATGATCCTTCAAGAACATATTTTGATCTTAATAGTGATTTTTCTTTATCTGATACAGCCTATTTAGTATGTCGGGGTGGTTGGCCTATTGCCATCCAAGATGACTTAGATTTAGGCTTAGAAATTACTAAAAACTATTATGATAGTTTGTTTGTCTTTGAAAATAGTGAAAACGAAAGGTTTCGTAATAAGAAACCTGAAGTCTTTAAAATGATATTACGTAGCTATGCTAGAAATATTTCAACAGAGGTTAGTAATTCTACCCTAATAAAAGATATTACGGCAAACAATTCTCGTACGATGGATCAAAAAACCCTTGATTCCTATTTAGAAGCCTTAAAAGATATCTATATTATTGAAGATATTTCCGCTTGGAATCCTAATATCCGTTCAAAAACCTCCATAAGAACGTCTAACACTAGACACTTTATAGATACTTCTATTGCCTGCAGAGCCCTTAATATTTCACCGGCTGATTTGATGAATGATTTAAACTCATTTGGCCTGTTTTTTGAAGATTTTGCGGTAAGAGATTTATCAATATATGCTTCTACTCTTGACGGAGAAATCGGGCATTACCGCGATAATACGGGTTTAGAATGTGACGCCGTGATGCATTTGCCAAACGGAACCTGGGCTGCCATTGAGATAAAGCTTGGTGGAGAAAAACTAATTAAAGAGGGAGCAGAGTCCTTAAATAGACTTAAAAATAAGCTTGCTAGTAAAAGTGATGAAAAAGCTCCGACGTTTATGATGATTTTAACTGCTTTTGGCCCACTCTATAAAAGAAAAGATGGTATTTACGTCGTTCCTATTAACTGTTTAAAACCATAAAAATTAATTTAGTCCATGGTAAGATTTAGCCATGGATTTTATTATAATTTTTGGCGTTATAAGCCTGCTATGTTCACGTAGTCTTTTTTTAAATAATGAAATTATATCTCTATTTTAGAGCTCTAATCTCATATAAATTTGATTTTTCTCGTAAAAAATAGTGTTATTTATGAGAAAAATGAAGGTACAATATGCGGACTTTTAATTATACTATTCTTAAAAATCAAAAATGGGGTAACGATATCGTTGCCTATATTGCTGCTATTCACGAAGCTAAGGGTAGGCAAGACTTATATGTGAGACAAAAACCCCAGGAAGTTGAAAAACTTGTGGAGATAGCAAAAATACAAAGTACAGAGACATCTAACGCAATTGAGGTCATACGTACGACAACTACAAGGCTTAGACAACTTTTATTAAATAAGACGATGCCAAAAACATGTGATGAAGAGGAAATTGCAGGATATAGAGATGTCCTAGATCTAATACATAATAATTACCAATACATCGTCACATCAAACTATATACTGCAGTTACATAAAATTCTTTACAGTCATACCGGAAAGGGTATTGGTGGTAAGTTTAAAAACGTTCAAAACAATATTAACATTGTAGATGACAATAAAAACAAATATACCATTTTTACACCGCTAGCACCTTATGAAACAAAGGCCGCTATTGATTCTATTTGTGAGCAATTAAACTTCGCTATAGCAGATGGTGATGTTGATCCTCTTATTTTAATACCAATTTTCATACACGATTTTCTTTGTATTCACCCTTTTGTTGATGGAAACGGTAGGATGAGTAGGCTTCTTACAACCCTACTTTTATATCGTTCTGGCTATTTTGTAGGTAGATATATTTCCCTTGAAGCAAAAATTGCTGAAACGATAGATTTGTATTATAAAGTTTTAGGTGCTTCACAAATTGGATGGCACGAAGATAGTGATGACAAGGCTCCCTTTATCAAGTACCTTTTAGGCACAATTATTAGTGCGTATCGTGACTTTGAAGACAGAATGGATATTATATCAGAAAAACTACCTGCCATTGATATCGTCAGAAAAGCCATTAAAACCTGTATTGGTAAAATAACTAAGACGCAAATACATGAACTTTGCCCCTCTTTAAGTGTGAGTTCGGTCGAAGTAGCCATTAGAAAGATGGTAGAAAACAAAGAACTTACTAAGCACGAAAAAGGTAAAAACACCTTTTATACACGCACAAACTAAATTAGTAAGTGACGTTTCTATTTTTATACAAAGCAATTGTATTTCCCCTCGTTTTGCGTTAAAATAAAAATAGAAAAAAGGGGGTGGCTGACATGGAACTATATAAGAAACTTGCCGCTATGCGCTGTTTTACCCATGATGATATGGTAAAGCTTACAGGTTCGGAAAGTTCCGCTGCGTGGCAAATAAGAAATTATTTGCAAAAAGGATATATCGAGCGTGTCCGCCGTAATCTATATGCCGTTATAAGTATGGAAACAAATGGACCGATTCCAAATCGTTACCAAATAGCTTCCAGGGTCGTAGATGACGCCTATGTATCACATCATAGTGCTTTTGAATACTACGGATATGCCAATCAAGTCTTTTATGAGGTGTATTTCACAACTAAAAAACGTGTTCGTTCATTTTCTTATGACGGCATAAACTATATCCCTATAGTGAGTCAAAGAACGGCCGACATTATAAAAACAGACACCGGTATTTGTGTGTCTTCTTTAGAACAAACAGTAATAGATAGTATCGCTGATTTTGAAAAAATTGGCGGGTTAGAAGAATTGTTGCGCTGTCTTTTGCTTGTTCCCTTTCTCGATTATAACAAGTTACTTATTGCGTTAAAACAGTATGATTTAGCCCAACTATACCAAAAGGTAGGCTATATACTAGAAACATTTAAAGATGAACTTTCTTTACCAGAAATATTTTTTACTGAATGTGAAAAACATTCTTCTACTAGTAAGACCTATCTTTTTGAAAAAAATGATGACTTTATTCTTCAGAATAGATGGAAACTATTTGCGCCACGAGATCTAAAAAAGATCATAAATAAGGGGATAGACTATGATGCAATTTGATAAAATTACACTTGGCAAGCAAGCTAAAGAGCTTGGTGTTGTCCGTGATACTTTTCAAAAACAGGTCAGTTAGTTTTCTATTACTTCTTAGTACGCAAAAATATATTATAAGTTAAAATAAACTAAAGGTAGCTTTTTGTAAAGCTACCTTTAGTCATTAATTCATGATTTTATTACTTTTGGCTCTATTACATTTCCAACATAACGTTTGAAGATTATCTTCTACTGTAAGACCACCTTTAGAAACAGGAATAATATGATCTATCTCTAGTAAAAGATTAGGCTCGGTATAAATAGAGTTACCACAGTTACAACAAGTAAAATTATCACGCTTTTTAATAGAGTCACGTAACTTTTTTGTCATTAAAGATCGTTGTTCTTTGACAAGTGCACTTGTAGTAAGTTTACTTTCTAGTGCTTTAATTAAATCGACAATAGTCTCTTCCGTCATTGGCACAGTAAAAGATCTTTGAGCCATTCCACCACCTGAGGTATAAGAAAATTTATATTCTACCGTTAGTGTATTCTCATCAATAGTGGCAAACCCAAGTCTTTCATAAAAGCCTGACTCATCATTTTTCATAATGAAATCAGGAACATCGCCAATATATTTTTGATATTCTACCTTATAGTTTTCAATAATTTGTTTAGCATCTTTTAAAGTTTCAAGTTCTTCCACGAGCTGACAAAGTTTTTGAATTTGTTCAAGATATTGCTCCTTATTAGGGTAGAAATACTTTATGATATAGTCTAAAGGATTATTTTCGGCACTCTCAAATACAGATGCGGAGACATAGGCTGTAAAAGGTGTAATTGCCTTTTTATAAGGACGAATAAAATTATATATATCGTCATTAACAGTTTCATTCCTAACTATTCTAGTACCAAATAGCTGAGATATAGATTTTACTTTTTCATTAATGTATTCATTAAATTCCTTTTGGGAACTCATCATTACTTCACAAGTTTTTTTAATTTTTAAGAAATCAGGTGATTTATAATATTCGTTTATTGATTGATTTGCACTAACGACATCTTTAACATCCTTATTAATTTTGTTAATAAAGTTTGTGACAAGAGACCAATCCTCACTGTCAGGATCTTTAATCTTATTGATACTGTTAACTATTCTATCGTACAATTGTTCAATCGAAGAATCTAATTTTTTTTGGCTGTCTCTAATAACCAATAAATTTCTATTTTGGTTGGCAAAGTCAATGATGCTATTCACGCGATTGTAGTATTCATGACGTTTTAAGTTTACTGCTTCTTTTTGCTTTTCCCTAACATACTTATTATATTCGCCTTTAGTCATAAGCAAAAATGGTTCATTTTTAAATTGATTTATACGTTTTAAGTAAACACTAATTTCTTTTGAACCCAAATTATTTCCAGCAGATGATATATAGCTGACTTTAACTCGATAGGCACGCGTGTTATCAAGCAATGTATCAATTCGTTCTCTTACCTTGTAATAACGACGATTAGACCCATATTCATGTTCATAATTTCTAAGAAATTCTATTATTCGCGCATTTACAGCCATTTTTCGTTTAATAACCTTTTCAGCTTTCTCAAGCAATTTTGGATTATCTTGAAAAAGTTTTACATCATCATATTTTTCTAATGCTTGACGGCTTTTCACCTTAATAGAATCATCAAAATAAGGTGCAACATTCCAACTACTAAATCCAAGTCTAGCGAGAATTTCAGCTTCTAATTTTTTGTATCCTCGATTTTTAGTTTTAGTTTGAATCACAATAACTATTATAACTATAATTATAATGATTTCCATTTGCCTATCTCCCCCATTTATCCATCAAAACATGAAAAAGTATATCACAACTTAGCTTTTAAATCTATCCCCAAATAATACACTTACTATAAAAATTATAAAAATATTAATCTATTAAAGCTAAAAAATAAGACAAGCTAAACTACTTAGATTTATAACAACTGATAGTTTCACTTGTCTTTTTTCTTATTCAAATTCAATGGTAGCTGGTGGTTTAGAAGTGAAGTCATAAAGTACTCTATTAATACCTTTAACTTCATTGACAATTCTTCTTGATATAATATCCATTACGTCAAAAGGGATTCGTGACCAATCGGCCGTCATGAAATCACTTGTGTTAACAGCCCGCAAAACAACAGCGTAAAGATATGTCCTTTCATCTCCCATAACCCCAACTGAACGCATATTAGTTAAGGCGGCAAAGTATTGACCTAAGTTTTTAGCAAGTCCGGCTTTTTCTAGTTCTTCGCGGTAGATGTAGTCAGCTTCTTGTAAAATTTTAATCTTTTCTTTGGTTACTTCCCCAATAATTCTAATGCCTAGACCAGGGCCTGGGAAAGGTTGTCTATAAACTAGTTTTTCCGGAATCCCTAGTTCTAAACCAACCCGCCTAACTTCATCTTTAAATAAAAGGCGTAAAGGTTCAATGATTTCTTTAAAATCAACAACAGAAGGAAGACCACCAACATTGTGGTGTGATTTAATAGTGGCGGATTTACCTAGTCCTGATTCAATCACATCGGGGTAAATCGTACCTTGAACTAAGTAGTCAACTTGACCAATCTTTTTAGCTTCTCGTTCAAAGACTCTAATAAATTCTTCCCCAATGATTTTTCTTTTTCTTTCCGGGTCCGTTACCCCTTTTAGTTTTTCATAAAAGATTTCACTAGCGTCAACTTTGACAAAGTTAAGCTTATAAGGACCCTCAGGGCCAAAGACTTCATCAACTTCTTTAGCTTCATTTTTTCTTAGAAGGCCATGATCAACAAAGACACAGGTTAGTTGTTCTCCTACTGCTTTAGAAAGTAAAACGGCCGCGACACTACTATCAACTCCGCCAGATAAGGCGCATAAAACTTTCCCACTACCAATTTTCTCTTTTAAAGATTTAATACTGTCTTTAACAAAGTCAGTCATTTGCCAAGTACCATGACAATTACATATTAGAGTAACGAAGTTTTTTAACATCAACATACCTTCTACGGTATGCATAACTTCTGGGTGGAATTGCACAGCATATAAGTTATCTTTTTCCATCGCCGCTACCGGGCAAGAATTAGAGTAAGCCGTCACAATAAAACCTTGAGGGGCCCCACTTATATAGTCCGTATGGCTCATCCAAACAGTTGAGGTGCGGTGACAGTCTTCAAAAAGTTTAGAGGTACCAACAATATTTATTTCCGTTTTGCCATATTCACTAGTAATAGCTGTCTTAACCTTGCCGCCTAGTAAATGGGCCATTAACTGGGCTCCATAACAAATTCCTAAAATAGGAATACCAAGACTAAAGATTTCTTTATCAATAATAGGAGCGTCTTTCGCATAACAAGAATTAGGACCGCCTGTGAAAATAATTCCTTTAGGGTCATATTCTTTAATTTTAGCTAAAGACATGTTATAAGGATGAACTTCACAATAAACGTTAAGCTCCCGGACACGTCTCGCGATTAGTTGGTTATATTGGCCCCCAAAATCTAAAACTAATATTTTTTCACTTTGCATAATCTTTACTACTTCGTATAATTTGGTGCTTCAACCGTAATATCTACATCATGAGGGTGGCTTTCTCTTAAGCCCGCATTGGTGATTCTAATAAATTCATGATGGGCTTGTAAATCTTTAATAGACGGGGCCCCACAATAACCCATACCTGATCTAATACCACCACATAATTGATAAATCGTATCGGCAAGTAGTCCCTTATAAGCAACTCTACCTTCAATACCTTCAGGAACTAGTTTTTTCGTTGTAGTGTCTTTAGATTGGAAGTATCTATCAGCTGAACCGCGTTTCATCGCAGCAAGACTACCCATGCCGACATAAACTTTAAAACGTCTGCCTTGGAACACAACTTCCTCGCCCGGTGATTCTTCGCACCCAGCTAGTAAAGACCCAAGCATAACAGTATCACCACCAGCCGCTAGGGCTTTAACGATATCACCACTAAACTTAATACCACCATCAGCGATAACGCATATACCCTTATCTTTACAATATTCAGCCACGTCGGCAATCGCGGTAATTTGGGGAACGCCAACCCCGGCAATAACTCTAGTTGTACAAATAGAGCCAGGTCCAATCCCAACTTTAACCGCGTCAACCCCGGCTTCAATCAAGGCTTTAGCGGCTTCTTTAGTAACAATATTACCAGCAATTAAATCAAGTTTAGGATAAGCTTTTTTAATTTTTCTAACCGTTTCAATGACGTTTTTAGAGTGACCATGCGCACTATCAATTGTAATAACGTCAACCCCAACTTCCACTAAGGCTTTAACTCTCTTTAGGGTATCTTCACCAACACCAACGGCAGCCCCACAACGTAAGCGACCATTGCTGTCTTTACAAGCGTTAGGATAGTTAAGGGCATTATCGATATCTTTATTGGTAATTAAGCCAACTAGTTTATAATCCTTATCAACAATAGGTAATTTTTCAATTCTATTTTCCCACAAGATTTGACTAGCTTCTTTAAGACTAGTCCCAGCATTTGCGGTAACTAGGTGATCTTTAGTCATTAACTTTTCAACTGCTGTATCATCATGAGCCACATATTTAATATCCCGGCTCGTGATAATACCTACTAATTTGTTATTATCATCAACAACTGGCAAGCCACCAATTTTAAATTTAGTAATGATTTCATAAGCTTCCTTAACTGATTGATGAGGCTTTAAAGTAATCGGGTTAGAAATCATCCCACTTTCATTACGTTTTACTAAATCAACTTCTTGGGCTTGGTCTTCAATACTCATATTTTTATGAATAAACCCAAGACCTCCTTCTCTAGCTAGGGCGATAGCCATTTTAGATTCCGTAACCGTATCCATGGCCGCACTTAAAATTGGGATGTTTAGTTCAATGTTTTTCGTTAATTTAGTTTTTAAACTAACGGTACTAGGTAAGACTTCTGATTCTTGGGGTACAAGTAAAACATCATCAAAAGTTAAGCCTTCTCTAATCTTTTCAAGCGCCATCTTATTCCTCCTTTATTCCTGCTTTTTCATAAATATAATCAATATTTTTATAATAATAATCTAAAGTAAAACAATCTTCAAGTTCTTTTGTCGTTAATTTGGCCGTTACCTTAGGATTTTTCTTTAAAAGGCCTTCATAATCAAGACCGTTATTATAAGCTTCCATCGCAATTGGTTGAACTAGATCATAAGCTTCTTCTCTAACGAGGCCCTTATTAATTAAAGCGTTCATGACTCTTTGCGCAAATATTACCTTGTGCGTCATATAGATATCTTCTAACATCTTTTCTGGGTAAACTACAAGGTTAGCTAAGATGTTTGTGAACCTATTTAACATATAATCTAGTAAGGAAGTAGCGTCTGGTAAAATAATTCTCTCAGTTGAACTATGAGAGATATCTCTTTCATGCCACAAGGCCACGTTTTCGTAAGACGTAACCATATACCCTCTTAAAACGCGCGCACAGCCACAGATGTTTTCTGAACCAATCGGGTTTCTTTTATGTGGCATGGCGGAACTGCCTTTTTGGCCCTTTCTAAAAGCCTCTTCGGCTTCGTGAACTTCGGTTCTTTGTAGGTTTCTAATTTCGGTCGCCATTTGTTCTAGAGTCGCCCCAATTAAAGCCAAAGTAGACATATAGTAAGCGTGACGATCACGTTGTAAAACCTGAGTTGAGACTTTCGCACTTTCAAGTCCTAAATTTTTACAAACTTCTTCTTGAATAAAAGGTGGGATATTACAAAAGTTACCAACGGCCCCGCTAAGTTTACCAGCTTCAACACCTTTAGCAGCTTCATCAAATCTTTTTAAGTTACGCATCATTTCTTCATGCCATAACACAAACTTTAGACCAAAATAAGTGATATCCGCATGAATGCCGTGCGTCCTACCAATACAAGGAGTCTTTTTATATAAGAGAGCCTTTTCTTTTAAGACGGCTAAGATTTTAAGTAAGTCTTCTCTTAAGATCTTATTAGCTTGTTTTAAGATGTAGCCATTAGCGGTATCTACAACGTCAGTGGAAGTAAGTCCGTAATGAACCCACTTTCGCTCTTCCCCTAGGGTTTCTGAAACCGCCCTCGTAAAAGCCACAACGTCGTGACGCGTCTCTGCTTCAATTTCTTTAATTCTTTTAACGCTAAAGCCAGCATGTTCTTCAATCTTTTTAACGTCGTCTTTAGGTATTATCCCTAGTTTTGACCAGGCTTTAACGGCTTCAATTTCGACTTTTAGATAGGCCTTAAATTTGGCTTCTTCTGTCCAAATTTCTGCCATTTCTTTTCTTTGATATCTCTCGATCATACTAACTCCTTTTAAAGTGATTTAAATACGCAATATAGGTGTTTTCTAGTAAACAACAAATCGTCATAGGGCCAACCCCACCAGGCACTTTAGTGATATAGCTTGTCTTTTTTTCAACGTTATCAAAATCAACGTCCCCACATAATTTGTTGGTTTCTTTATCACGATTAACCCCAACATCAATAACCGCCGCGCCCTCTTTAACCATATCAGCCTTAATAAATTTAGGGTTACCGAGGCAAGCAATTAAAATGTCGGCTTCTTTGGTTATCTCTTTTAAATCTTTGGTTTTAGAGTGACAAATTGTCACGGTCGCGTTTCTGTCTAGCAACATTTTCGCAAGCGGCATCCCAACAATGTTAGACCTTCCTACTACCACGGCTCTCTTACCTTCAATTTCAATATTTTTACTATCAAGGATCGCAATTACACCTTTTGGGGTACAAGGTAAGATGCCCTCATGTTTTAAATAAAGTCCCGCGACATTATATGGGTGAAACCCGTCCACATCTTTACTTGGCAAAACTAGGTCAATAATCTTAGCTTGTTTAATATGTTTAGGCAAGGGTAATTGAACTAAAATACCATCAATATTAGGGTCATTATTTAAACTTATAATTTTATTTTCTAGTTCACTTTCCGTAACATCATTTTCGTAGTGATAAGTTAAAATATCAATACCGACTTCTAAAGCGGCTTTTTCTTTCCCTTTAACATAAGATAAGGATCCGACGTCATTTCCTACTAAGATAACAGCTAGGCGCGGTTCTCTTAGATATTTAGCCTTAGCTTTAATGATTTCTTCTTTTAAATAGGCTTTTCTACTACTAGCTAACTTTGTCCCACTTATTACAATACTCATAATCTTCCCCTTTTCTTGAGGCTAAATAAATTTAAGACCAATATCTTGCCGGTAAAATAAATTTGTTGTATCAAGTAGACTAATCATTTGATAGCACGAGTCTCTAGCTTCCTCTAGGGAATACCCACGAGCGACAACCATCAAGACCCGGCCCCCATCAGTTACGACTTTGCCGTCTTTGATTTTAGTTCCCATATGATAAACGTAACCTTCGTCAAAGTTAGGAATAACAAGCGGAAGTCCTTTTTTATATTCACCGGGGTACCCAATACTTGTAAGAACAACCCCTAAAATAGGTCTTGTATCCCAAATAAGCTCAGGGGTCTTGTTATGCAAGATATCCATAATAGCGACAAAAAGATCGCTATTTAAGGCAGTTAGGACCACTTCTGTTTCGGGATCCCCAAATCTCGCATTAAACTCAATTACTTTAATGCCGTCTTTAGTCTTAATTAAACCGCCATATAAGACGCCTGTGAAGGGTCTGTCTTCTTTAACTAGAGCTAAGGCTGTTTTTTGCATAATCTCTTTGTAAGTGTAGTCAAGATCTGCTTCAGTTAAAAAAGGTAAGGAAGTAAAGGCCCCCATGCCCCCGGTGTTAGGGCCTAGATCATTATCAAAGACGCGTTTATAATCACGAGCCGGAATCATGCTATAAACCTTATCGTGATTAACAAAACACATATAGGAAAATTCTTCGCCTTCTAAATATTCTTCAATAACAACCTTCGCACTGCCAAATTTTTTATCTACCAACATCTCATATAGGCCTCTTTTAGCCTCTTCATATGTCTTAGCTATTATAACACCTTTCCCTGCCGCTAAGCCATCATATTTTAAGACGATGGGTAATTTTTGATCTTTAATGTAGGTTAAAGCCTCGTCGTAATCACTAAAAACTTGGTAACTCGCAGTAGGTATACCATATTTTTGCATAAGAGATTTAGCGTAGCTTTTAGAACTTTCAATAAGGGTAGCTTTAGCCGTTGGGCCAAAAATAGTTAGCCCTTCTTTTAAAAAGGCATCCACAATCCCTAAAGAGAGACTTTGTTCAGGGCCCACAATCGTAAGGGTGATGTTTTCATCTTTCGCAAAGTTTACCAGTTTATCTATTTCATCAACTTTAATGGGAATATTAATACCGTGCCTAGCCATCCCGGCATTCCCAGGAGCACAATAAATTAGATCAACATGTTCAGATTCTTTTAGTTTAGTCGCAATGGCGTCACATCTGCCACCGCTACCGATAATTAATACCTTGTTCATTAGTGCTTAAAGTGTCTCCTTTTTGTAAATAACATTGGGATATTGTTTTCGTTAGCTTTTTTAATACTATCTTCATCTCTAATTGAACCGCCAGGTTGCACGATTGCTTTAACACCGATTTGACTTGCGAAAGTGACGCAGTCATCAAATGGGAAGAAGCCATCACTGGCTAAGACTAAATTATCAGTATGTTTAAAAGATTTGGCTTCATTATAAGCTATTTCAAGGGAACCAATCCTATTCATTTGGCCAGCCCCAATGCCGCACGTCTTGCCGCCACTAGCTAAAATTATGGCGTTAGATTTTGTGTGCTTTACAATCTTCCAAGCAAAGTTTAAATCACTTAGTAGCACCTCATTAACTGTAGAGTTAGTAACGACCATATCTTTTGTTACTTCTAAGGTGGTATTAATATCCTCATCTTGGACTAAAAGGCCACCATGAACAGAGGTGTATTGCTTTAGAGTATTAATATGCGTCATATCTAGTTCGATTACTCTTAGGTTTTTCTTTTTGGCTAGAACCTTACGTGCCCCTTCTGTGTAGCTTGGGGCAATTAAGACTTCTAAGAATACTGGCTTCATCGCGAGGGCTAGTTCTTCCGTGACTTCTCTATTCGTACAAACAATCCCGCCAAAGATAGAGACTGGGTCAGCGTTATAAGCTTTTTGCCAAGCTTCTAAGTTGTCTTTACCAATAGCCGCCCCGCAGGGATTCATATGCTTAAGGCCTACAACAAAAGGTTCACTAAATTCACTTGTAATCATTAAAGCGGCATTTGCGTCTTGGATATTGTTATAACTTAGCTCTTTACCTTGTAAGAATTTAGCATTAGCTAAAGAAAAGGGTTCGTTATCTGTTGTGCGATAGAAGGTAGCCTTTTGATGCGGATTTTCCCCGTATCTTAAATTTTCAATCTTTTTACCTTCAATAAATAAATTCGTATCGTTTTTAGTAACCCCAGCTAAGAAGTTCGCAATCGCGATATCATAACTTGCCGTATGGGCAAATACTTTAGCTGCTAATTCTAGTCTAAAGGCTTCGTCATCTTCTTTATTTTTTAAATGTTCAATTACTTTATCATAATCATCAGGATCACAAACAGCATACACAGATTTATTGTTTTTAGCGGCAGAGCGTAACATACTAGGCCCCCCAATATCAATTTGTTCCGTCGCTTCAGCTAAGGTGACATCAGGGTTTTTAATAGTTTCTTTAAATGGATATAAGTTGACACATAAAACATCGATTAAGTCAATATTTAACTCTTTTAGAGCCGCCATATGACTAGGATTATCTCGTTTTGCTAAAAGAGCCCCGTGAATTTTGGGATGTAGGGTCTTAACCCTCCCATCTAAAATTTCTGGGAAACCCGTTACCTCTTCAATATAGGTTGTTTTAATATTGTTTTCATCTAAGACCTTTTTAGTCCCACCTGTCGCGATGATTTCAAAACCTAGATCGATTAAGCTTTTCGCAAAACTAACAATATTTCTTTTATCAGATACACTTAATAAAGCACGCATTTTAGATCCCCTTTTCTATTAATTTATTTATCGTATCAACATATAAAATATGTTCTAGTTGGTGGATTTTTTCTTCAATTTGTTCTAAAGAATCCCCTTCTTTATAATCAATTACGCCTTGGGAAATAATCTTGCCACCATCAATTTCTTCACTGACATAATGAATCGTTACCCCGTAAACTTTAACCCCGTAGTTATAAGCATCTAAAATGGCATGAGCACCTTTAAAAGCGGGGAGTAGGGCCGGGTGAATGTTTATAATTTTATTAGGATAGGCATTAAGCAAGGTTGGCCCACAAAACTTCATGTAACCAGCAAGACAAATTAAATCAATCTTATACTCTTTTAATACTTTTAAAATAGCTTCTTCGTAAGAAGCCTTAGAGTCATATTTACCTAGTCTAAAAACAAAAGTAGGCGTATTATATTTTTTAGCTCGTTCTATGACATAGGCCTTCGGTTTGTCACAAATAAGAAGACTTACTTCGGCGTTTAGACGCTTTTCTTTAGCGGCTCTTACAATCGCTTCATAGTTCGTGCCGTTACCACTTGCGAATACGGCTATTCTCATTTAATAGTTACTCCTTTAGTTTTAGTAACTTGGCCAATGATGTAGGCTTTTTCCCCTTGACTTATCAGTTCGGTTAACAAGTTTATCGCGTCATCACTGTTACAAGCTAAAACCATCCCAATACCCATATTAAAGATATTAAACATTTCGCGGTGCGGAATTTTTCCTTTTTCTTCTAAGAAACTAAAAATAGGTGGTATTGGCCAAGTGCCTTCATCAATTAACACACCGGCGTCCTTTGGTAACATACGCGGGATATTTTCGTCAAAGCCCCCGCCCGTAATATGAGAAACGCCGTTAACAAGGCCTTTTTTTATCGCTGCTAGAACGGGCTTCACATAGATTTTAGTTGGTTCAAGCAAAACTTCACCAATAGGTCTTGAAAAACCGTAGTTTTCCTTTAGATCAATATTATTATCTTTTAAGATCTTTCTAACTAGGCTAAAACCGTTTGAGTGAACCCCGCTTGAAGCAAGTCCGATTAGGGTATCTCCGACTTTAACTTTTGAGCCGTCAATGATGTCTTTTTTATTGGCACAGCCAACACAAAAACCAGCTAAGTCGTACTCATATTCTTTGTATAGACCTGGCATTTCGGCAGTCTCGCCCCCAATTAGGGCACAACCAGCTTTAAGACAACCCTCCGCAACGCCTGAGACAATTTGTTCAACTTTTTCGGGATAGTTTTTCCCAACTGCGACGTAATCTAAGAAAAATAAGGGTTCTGCCCCTTGAGCTAAAACATCATTTACACACATCGCCACAACGTCTTCGCCGATTGTATCATGTTTATCCATCTTAAAGGCGAGTTTTAGTTTTGTCCCAACCCCGTCTGTCCCTGATACTAAGACTGGTTCTTTATAGCCGAGGCTCCCAAGATCAAAAAGGCCTCCAAATGAACCAATGTTAGAAACAACGCCAGTTCTTCTTGTTTTTTCGACATGTTTTTTGATTCTACTTACTACATCATAACCAGCTTCTAAATTGACACCGGCTTTTTCATATTCTTTTGAACCCATGTTATCCTCCTAAAACTTACCATCTTTATTAGCTTCTTTAAAGCTTTGATATAAAGCAGTCGGGTATTTGCCATCAAAACAAGCGGCACATAATTCGCTTCTTTTACTTGCTTCGTATAACTTATCTTCATCTAAAAAGACAAGGCTATCCGCCCCAATAATTTGTCTTACTTCTTCCACGTTTTTATGTGCGGAAATTAACTCTTCATAAGTCGAAATATCAACCCCGTAAAAACAAGGGGAAGTAATAGGCGGACTTGCGATATAAACATGAACTTCTAAAGCGCCCGCTTCTTTTAACATTTTAACAATTCTTTTAGAGGTAGTACCTCTGACAATAGAGTCATCAATTAAGGCTACTCTTTTACCTTTAATAATAGACGTTACCGCACTTAACTTCATCTTTACCCCGCGCTCACGCAGTTCTTGGCTTGGTTGAATGAAGGTTCTACCAATATATTTATTTTTAATTAGACCCATTTCATAAGGTATTCCTGATTCTTCGGCAAACCCAATCGCAGCCGATAAACTTGAATCAGGCACGCCTATTACAATATCTGCGTCAACGGGTTTTTGTCTATATAGTAATTTACCAGATTCTTTTCTAAAAGCATGAACATTACAACCTTCAATATCGCTATCAGGACGGGCAAAATAAATATATTCCATTACGCACATCTTATGGCGTTGGTAGCGACTAAAGAAATAAGATTTGAGGCCATCTTTATCAATGATAACAATTTCCCCTGGTTCAACATCTCTTAAATATTTAGCACCTACTACTTCAAGCGCGCATGTTTCACTGCTGACAACGTACCCGCCGTTAAGCTTCCCAATTGATAGCGGCCTTAGGCCGTATTTATCCCGGCAAGCATATAATTTATCTTCCGTTAAAATTAAGAAAGAAAAAGCCCCTTCAAGCATGTTTAAGGCATTACTAATCGCTATAACTCTATTAGCATCACTTTTTTCTTTCTTAATTAAATGGGCTAAAATCTCGGTATCCGAAGTAGATTGGAAAATGGAGCCCTGATCTTCTAGATACCTTTTTAATTCATTTGAATTGACAATATTGCCGTTATGGGCAAGGGCAAAATTCCCCGTATGGTGTCTAAAATACATAGGTTGGACGTTTTCTAAGCCACCCCCACCCGTCGTGCTATATCTCACGTGTCCGATAGCGTTTAAGCCTTTAAGTCTTTCCATCGTAGTAGGATTAAAAACTTCCGTCACAAGCCCAAGGCCCTTAACAATATTAAAGTTTCCCTTATCACAAGCTACAATTCCGCAGGCTTCTTCCCCGCGATGTTGTAGATTATGTAAGCCGTAATAACATAAATCAGCGGCGTCGTGGCAACCATAGACCCCAAACACGCCACATTCTTCATGCAAACTTTTATTAAAAATCATTCTAATCTTCCTAATCTATGATAAATTTCTTGGTAAGCTTCCCCGACGTGGCCTAAGTCTCTTCTAAATCTATCTTTATCTAGTTTGTCATGGGTTTTTTCATCCCACAAACGAGCTGTATCAGGACTAATCTCATCAGCAAGGACAATCTTACCATCACTTGTTTTACCAAATTCAATTTTGAAATCGACTAATATAATCCCAATCTCATGGAATAACTTGATTAATAATTGATTGATTTTGGCCGTTAAGTCATAAATAACTTTTAAATCATCGTAGGTACAAGCTTTTAAGGCCACCGCGTGGTGATCATTTATTAACGGATCCCCTAGGGCATCATTTTTATAACATAACTCGTAAATAATATTATCAGGTTTAGTACCTTCTTCAATATTTAGGCGCTTGGCCATTGAACCCGCAATATAGTTTCTTACAATTACTTCTAAAGGGAAGATTTTAACTTTCTTACATAGCTCTTCTCTGTCATTTAAAGTCTTAATATAGTGGGTAGGAATATTATTTTTTTCTAAGTACTTATAAATAATTGTCGTGATCTTATTATTTAGTTCACCCTTATCTTTAATCTGAGCTTTCTTAATCCCATTATAAGCCGTCGCATCATCCTTATAATGCATAATAATTAAGTCTTTGTCATCGGTTGCGTAAATTATTTTAGCTTTACCCTCGTATAGTTGTTCTTTCTTTTCCATCTTTTTACCTCTTTTTAAAATAGTCGATTGCGTTTTTAAATATTGGTTCTAACTTATTACCATAAATGTTCTTATATAGACCTTTTTTATATCTTTCAGTGTGGCCCATCTTACCTAGTATTAAGCCGTCTTTACTACAAATACCTTCAATCGCGTAGTATGAGCCGTTAGGATTTGCTGGAGAAATGTTAGTAGGCTTCCCTTCGTCGTCAACGTATACAAAGGCTATTTGTCCGTTTTCTTTTAAGGTGTTAAACGTACCTTCATCACAAACAAACTTACCTTCCCCATGGCTAAAGGCAATATTATAAATTTCATCTTCTTTTAGACCCGCTAGCCAAGGCGAGTTATTTGACATCGCCTTTGTTTTAGCGATTAAAGAAATGTGTCTATTAATATCATTTCTAAATAGGGTTGGACTAGCTATATCTAGCTTATAAGGCTCACCTGTATTTAATAAACCTGATTTAATTAGGGCTTGGAAGCCATTACAAATACCTAAAATTAAGCCTTTACGTTCAAGTAAGCGTAAGATAGATCCTTTAACCTCACTATTATTTAAGATACTAGCGATAAATTTACCAGACCCATCTGGCTCATCTCCGGCACTAAAACCACCCGCTAAAGCTAAGATATCACACTTATCAATACTTTCAGCCATCTTAGTAAGTGATTCATTAATTAGATTAGGGTTCATATTGTTAAAGACTTCGATCTTTACTTTAGCCCCGACTTCTTCGAAGGCTTCTTTCGTATCATAGTCACAGTTAGTGCCTGGGAAAACCGGGATATAAACTAAGACATCTCCTTCTTTATAATTACTAAAGGAAGCATTTGTGTGATAGAAATCTAATTCTTTTAAAGGACTATTTTTTGTTTCTTTATCTTTATAAATAGTATTAAATGGCGTTAGGTTGATATCATATAATGTATCGATATCAAACTCTTCATCATTTAAAATAAACTTATCTTTAATGGTTTTACCAAGTAAAAGACCTTCAGGGATTACTTTTTTACTTTCAACAACAATAGAGCCGTAATCATAACTACCAAGTTTCTTTAAGTCGTAGTTGGCAAAAACCCCGATCTTATTACCAAAGCTCATCTTAGCAAGGGCTTCGCCGACCCCGCCAAAACCTAGAGCGTAGGCTGAGACAATCGTTTTATTTTTAATTAATTTATGAATTAGTTTAAAGTTTTCTTTTAATTCTTTTGTATTAGGAAGGTTAAAATCTTTTGGGTGATGTTTAATTAAATAAATGTAGTGCCCTTCTTTTTTAAATTCCGGAGAGATGATGTTTTTCGCGTTCGTTGTCGCAAGCGCGATACTCATTAACATCGGCGGCACATTTAAATCTTTATAGGTCCCACTCATGGAGTCTTTTCCACCAATAGATGGGATCTTAAATTCCATTTGCATCTTTAAGGCCCCAAGTAAAGCCATAAACGGTAGACCAAAGTCATGCGGATTTTGCATCTTCTTAAAGTATTCTTGGAAAGATAACCTAATATTTTTATAGCTAGCCCCTGCTGCTACAATTTTAGCAATTGATTCAATTACTGCATACATACTACCTAAATAAGGGCTAGAACTCGCAATAAAAGGATTATAGCCATAAGATAAAACCGTCGCAGTCTTGCTATCTTTAGCTGGTATTAATTCACAACTTACTTGAGTCTCAGTCCTTTGCGTCTTCCCGCCAAAAGGTAAGAGAACAGTTGACCTACCAATCGTTGAGTCGAACATTTCAATAAGACCTTTTTGGCTTGTCACATTTTTATTAGTTAAAATCTTAATTAAACTATCTTTTGTGGTTGCGGAAGGTAGGTAAGCCGTATCATCTTTTAAGATTTCACTATCAACAACGACGTTCGTTTTGTGTCTAGCCCCCGCACTATCAATAAAGGCTCTATCAATATCAACTACTAATTTATCATGATAATACATCCTTAATTTATTAGTTGAAGTAACATCTGCCACCTTTGTAGCGAGCACGTTTTCTTCCGTCGCGTATTTTAAAAATAGATCGTAATTATCTTTACTAATGACGACAGCCATTCTTTCTTGAGATTCGGAAATGGCAAGTTCCGTTGCGTTAAGTCCTAGATATTTAACTGGTACCTTATCAAGGTAAATATCTAACCCAGGCGCTAATTCGCCAATCGCGACCGCGACACCACCAGCCCCAAAATCGTTACACTTTTTAATAAGCCTTGTAACTTCTTTTCTTCTAAATAAATGTTCTAGTTTTCTTTCTTCTGGGGCATTACCTTTTTGAACTTCAGAAAAACATTTTTCTAAACTTTCTTCATTATGTTCTTTACTAGAACCAGTCGCGCCGCCAATTCCGTCTCTACCAGTTAGGCCACCAAGTAATAAGATGATGTCTCCTTCTGTTGGCGTTTCTCTTATCACATCACTAGCTTTAACAGCTCCCACAACAGCCCCTACTTCAAGACGTTTCGCTACATAATTAGGGTGATAAATTTCTCTCACATGCGTTGTCGCAAGCCCAATTTGATTACCATAAGAAGAATAACCACTTGCGGCTTTAAGAGAAATTACTCTTTGAGGTAATTTACCGGGAATGGTATCTTTAACTTCCGCATAGATATTAGAAGCCCCGGTTACTCTCATCGCTTGATAAACATAGGCTCTACCAGCTAACGGGTCTCTAATCGCCCCGCCGAGGCAGGTTGAAGCCCCACCAAAGGGTTCAATTTCAGTCGGATGGTTGTGGGTTTCATTTTTAAATTGAACTAAGTACTTTTCTTTATCTTTCCCAGTCTTAACGTCAACAAAAATTGAACAAGCATTATTTTCTTCGGATTCTTCTAAATCAGGTAAATAGCCATCTTTCTTTAGTTTTTTCGCGCCAATGGTTGCTAAATCCATTAAAGTCATTGGCTTATCTTCTCTTTTTAAATCTTTTCTTAGCTTTTTATAAAGATTAAAAGAACGTTTAATGTCCTTTTTTAAACTAGAATTTGTAAAACTAATGTTATCTAAAATAGTCGTAAAAGTCGTATGCCTACAGTGATCAGACCAGTAGGTATCTAAAATTTTAAGCTCGGTTTCGTAAGGATCACGTCCTACCTTAATAAAATACTCGACAACTGTTTCGAGGTCACTTGCTGACATGGCTAAATCATATAGTTTAACGTATTTGTCATAATCCGTAATATTTCTAAATCCCTCTAAGACTTTAACGTCTTCGATTTTAGTATCAACATCATAGCTTAAGACGCTTAAATCTTTTTCGCGCGCCTCGACTTTATTAATTAAATAATGTTTAATCTTAGCTAGGTCTTCCTCACTTAAATCTTTACTAAATAAATATAATTTAGCACTTTTAATCGTAACTTGACTTGTAGGATCTATTAATCTAAAACAACTAATAGCCGCGTCCGCTCTTTGATCAAACTGACCCGGTAAATATTCAATCGCGAGAGCTTTATAGTTAGATAGGTCTAACGTGTCATAAACATTATCAGTTACGACTTCCCCTAAGACTTGATATTTAGCTTTTTCTAATAAAGCTTCTTCGCAATCAAAGATATCATAGATATTTAAAAGTCTTAATTCTTTTAAACTAAGATTAAGATTTAAGTTTAAGTCATTAATTAAGCTTAAAGTTTCTACCTCAAACCCTGGTTTTTTCTCTACGTAAATACGACTATTCATTAGTTTCTCCTTCAAATATATTTTGATACATGTTCTGGTACTTAGGATAAGTTAAATTAGTAAAAGTAATGTGGGCCATCTTTCGGCGCGGTCTTAACTCCCCTTTATAGTAATCATGTATATAGACATCTTTTTTATTTTTAAATAAGTCTAATTTGTTATAATCTTCACTTAAAATATTTTTCATAATCGTTGGACTCTTTAATTTAGAATCTTCTAACTCCTTATTAGTTAAAAAATCAACTAACAGGTCATATTGACTTTGAGTTGTCCCTTCAATTGAGTAATGCCCACTATTATGCGGGCGCGGGGCCATTTCGTTAAAGTAAAACTTGTCGCCTTTAACAAAATACTCAATACATAAGATCCCATAAAAATTAGAACTTTGCATAAAGTGATAAGAAGCTTCTTTAATCTCTTTAAAAATTTCTTTTTCTTCTCCTGCAATACTTAAATCTAAGATCCCCTTTTTATGAATATTAATACTAATAGGGATATTTTTAATAGTCAGCTTATCCCTAACCATTATAATAGAACACTCATAGTCAAAGTCTAGATATTTTTCTAAGATCCCTTCACTAGCTAATATGACTTTTTCAAGGTCTTCTTCACTTTTGATTAAATATTGTCCGTGCCCGTCATAACCTAGAGTGGTCGTCTTATAAACACAAGGCAGGCCTAGCTTTTTAACCCCTCCAAGCAAGTCTTCCTTAGTTACTACTTTATAATAAGGAACTGGATTTAAGCCATGTTTTATCGCATTATCTTTTTCCCTTAAACGGTTTTGAGAATAGTAAAGCGGAAGTATGCCTTCAGGTATATTAAAGTTTGAGGCAATATATTCTAAATTACTAGCCACAATATTTTCAAACTCGTAAGTTAAAACATCTGCCTTTTTCCCTAACTCTTCTAGCTTCTTCACATCATTAAAAGACCCTACAATAACCTCATCACACACATGCGAGGCACTACACTTAGGATTAGGGTCAAGACAGATTGTTTTATAGCCTTTTTTCTTTGCACTTTCAGCAATCATCATACCAAGCTGACCGCCACCGATAATACCAATTTTCATAGCTTACTCCTATAAAAATAAAAAGACGACAAAGTCGTCCCTACTACAACACGAAAAAAATATACTAACGTATATCGTATCTTATAGTCCTAAAATTTACGGTTCTAGGGTAGAGACTTGCTAACCATATCATAGCTATTATATAAGACATCGTAATTTTAACATAAAAAAGACTAAAAACCTATAAGAAAAAGTGATAAAATGCTTTCTTTTTTACTTTTTCTTTAAGATTTTAAGTAATTACATAGCATAATTTTAAAATATATTATCTATTCTAAACAGAAAATATAAAAACTAACACTCTATTATCTTGCATTTTAATTATTTTATTTGTCTACTTTGGAGATATCATATCAATCAGAGTGATTGTGCTCTTTTTTTAATGAGTAAGCATGAGGTGTTATTAAAGCTAGTTTTTAAGCCGTTAAATCATCAAAAGAAGTACCTCTAGTAATATACCAAGTAGTTCATAATTATGTTCCCTGACCCTTTTCTCACCCTTAACATTACTACTAGATTTATTTCATACCAGACACAAAAAGAGATAAATCTTAACACCTAAAGGGGTCAAATTTATCTCTAATTTTATTTATATGATCCAGGCTAAAAATAGTATTGTTTACTGGTTATTTTGTGGCGATTTCCCATTTTATTCAAATCTTTTTGCATTAAATCTATTCTTCCAATACTGCATCAAAGTATGTTATATCGTCAATTTGCTCTTTTCTAAGCAAAAGGGCTAAAAACCAACCGTCCTTCTTTTTAATCCCATCATCAGATATATCATTCTGGCAAATGTGTATGCAAAGAGTTTTGTTGTCAACATACACTCCGTACACATCATAGCGTAAAGAAGCATCTGTCGTAAACTTATAAATAAGCAATAATGACTTATCAGCAAAGTAAGTGTCGTCAGTAATGTTTAGTCCATGTAATAGTTCTTCAAAAGACAATCTATCTTGATACTGCATTTGGAAATTTGTAAATTCTGTTAGGAAATCAAACTTATAAATTATCAAGTGTTCTTGTTTACTATTACCGAATTTTTCAAAATTTAAAGACCCGCTGACTAAGTCATCATCAGAACAATAGCCGGCATTGCTCACAAATGATTCCGATACTAGGATTTTATTGGTATGTCCACAAATATTTTGTTCTTCAAAACATACACTCAATTCTAAATATAAATCATCAATTTTTATGGTGAGATTAGTAGTTTCGTTTATTTTTTTACATTCAACATAATATCTTGCATCGTTCTCATTATCGTTACATTTTGTCACAGTAATTATTTCACCATCATAAATCCACATAATAGAATCAGCGAGGATATTGGCATTAGCACTTCCTCCGCTTTGAACAAGCCCAACCTCGATAATATATCTCGTGTTTGCCTTAAGCAATAGTTTTGTATTATCATTTGACGTCGTAGATGAAATTGTATCTATAACTTTATTATTCTCATCATATACCGTCAACTTAATACCTGACACTTTAGCTTGGTTGTTACCATCTATAGTTGCTAAACTGTTACAAGCAGATAACCACAATACTAAACTACAAAGGCTCAAGAAAAACGTTAAAATAACACCTTTTTTCATTTTTTAAACCTCAACCGTTACTTTTAATTTAACACACAAAAGGAAATTGAAGGAGCAGCATCTGTATTTGGATCAAAATACATAGCAGCACTGTTCCAACCATCGGCGACCTGATAAAAGTAAGCATAGTGCGTTTGCGAGAAAACCCACCAACCTGTAGTGTATGAATATTCTTGATATCCAATTAAAGCAACACCGTGGTTTCCGTATGTACTTGAGTTATTAATTGAAAGATATACCGCTTTTCCGTTATCTATAGAACTAATTGCGGTAGAAATTGTAGATGTATATGTAACATCAATAGTGATACCGTAATTTGTGCTTGCCACATATTCTAAGGTATCCGGAACATTACTTGCATTGTATCCTGATTCGGGAGTATATCCATATTGACTGATAGCATAAGCTCTAATATTTGTATATAGGTTAGGCATAACCATCAAGGAATTTGAATAATTGGGGCGCCAATAATAATAACCAACTATTTCATTCCCATTAGATTTAGCAGTATTGCCACTTGCAGTGGTACCCCGAACAATGTAGCTACCCCATTCAGAATAAAGAGGATCACTTGTAATTGTTGTTCTAATGTCAGTTGTTGCAGAATGAGCTATTGAATTGATTTTACCTTTCTTTGACCAATTACGCATAACGTTAAACATGGCATTTAACGCACAGTTTCCTTCCGACCAAAATGTATTATCTAAATTTGTGCCATCTGCTTCACATTCTTTTTTCACATAATAACTTGTATTTGTTTGCCTAGCAAAATCAAAATCTGAAGCTAAATCTTCCCTCTTATCTTCATAGGTGTAATCATGGTAACGAGCCTGTATGTATTCTCCGATTTTAGCACTTTCAATTTCGCCATCTCCTGCCTCCGATTGTCCAGGGTAAACCGCTTTGTCATTAGCTACGTTGCCATTATGATATGAAGACATATTCAAACCACTGTAATTTTCTTGAAAAACTCTTTGATAAACGCCTTGACTATCCTTGTAGACAAAGCCATCTAAACGGCTATAATACAAATCATTATTCCTTAATAATTGGTAGTCCCCCTTTGTTTCAAATTCATATATATTAAGATCACTTGTTATAACGGCATATCCGTTATCTTCGTTAAAGTCAATATAAAGACCACAAGAATCATCGTCAAGTAAATCAACTAATGATGCGTATTCAATACTTTTGGCATTTAATCTTTCTTCATTTTCTACTGTTTTGTTGTACTCATCAACAAATGTATCAAAATTATTTTCTATGAAGACAAGTATTTCTTCACATTTATCAATAGAAGATTTCCTATAAGCATTCGGTCTAGTTGCAAAAACCCACATAATATTTGTTGCAAATAATGCAATAACTAACAATAAAAAAGTCGCTAAATCACGTTTAATTTTCATAAGTTTGCCTCCTAACATCTTATATCAAGAATGCTAATAATCGGAATAAAATCCTTTACTGTAATGACACTTTATAGACATAACAAAAGAGTAACTTGTTCGCTCCAAACAACCATTTTCATCAATATAACAAAGCCAAACAACCTGTCCTGCCCTATTAATAAATACACCTTCAAATTTACTTTGTTCTTAACAATCTAATCTATACATATGGGTTACTTCTATTATTATTTATTTTATAACTGATTAAAATATAATATACAAAAAATTTAAATATAACTTCTTATAGCTTGTAAATAGTTAATTTATTTTACCATAATTAAATAGTACTGTCACGCCTGGTCTCCGAAGTCTTTAAAATAATAATAAGCATGTTCAAATTCGCCAAAAAAGTTGGATTGTGTATGTTGACTTCCATATTAAATATTGTTTAATAACTTCTATTTTTAGTTTCCTTACTTATTAATCTTTTGTTGTATAAGAGGAACTAATCAAGAGTTAACTATACTTTTATACATGTTTATTCATGCATAATATTGTAATTTCTATGCATTTAGTGCATACTAAATTATAGAAAGAAAGGAATTGATAAAATGGCGAAAAAGACAACTAATGTTAGTATTAGAATGGATGTTGACCTAAAAGCTAAAGCTGAGGCCTTCTTTGCAGAACTTGGGATGAATTTAACTACCGCTTTTAATATCTTCGTACGTCAAACACTTAGAGAGGGGAGGATTCCCTTTGATATAAGGCTGGAGGTTCCTAACAAAGAAACGGTTAACGCCATGTTAGAAGCCGAAAAAATAACCAAAGACCCATCTGTAAAAGGTTATAATAACATTGATGAATTATTTAATGATTTAGAAAAATGATAAATACTATGATAATAGCATCTAAAGAAAGAGGAGGTCAAAAATATGCCTATAGATATTACAAAAATAAGACAAAATTCGATCAAAATTAAAGATAGAAATTTTTCTCATATTGACTCTACTTATTTAAAACAGTTTAGAACAAGCCTTGGCTTAAGTGAGGCTACTTTAGCCGACTATTTAGGGGTGACTAAAGAAACTATCAAAAAGTGGGAACATGGGAAAACTAAAATAAGCCCTACTGCCGCTAGATTAATCTTTTTATTTAAGCAAGATCCTAGGATTTTATCCTTAATTAAAGAAATAAGCATAGCTGATAAACCCCTTAATTTTGTAAATAATGATTAATATGATATCGAGCCGTGTTTTTTTGTCTACTTTCTTATTAATTTTTTAGATATATAAGAGGAACTAATCAAAAGTTAAGTACTAGGATTTCATCAAAAGTTATTCATAAATGCCAAATTATACACTAGTACATATTGAATAATTAAACTATATGTGCTAAAGTCTAAACAAACAAATAACTTAAATAATTTATAAGGAGGAATTAACATATGGAAATTTTACAACTTCCAAACACTGAAGCCCCGGTTGAGGCTGAGGCTGAAATTAACTTTGGATGTAATATCTGTCCTGTGCATCCATAATTAGAGAAGTTGGCAAAGCATTTATACTTACTATAAATGTTTTGCCTTTTATTTTAAGGTGGTGATATCATGAAAATTACTAAGTATATCGTAGCTACAAAAGATGGGGATAGTTATATACTTCTAAATCCTGCTACTTCTGGTATTATTAGGGTTAATGCTGATGCGTATAAGAGAATAATGGCTAGAGATCTCGCAAAATTTAGTCCTGAAGAAAAAGAAATTCTTAAAAAAGCCAGCTTTTTAGTTAGTGATGATTATGACGATACTATTTTAACAAATATATATAAGGCTTATCTAGACAATGGGCTAAACATTGTCTTTATTACATCAGAAGACTGTAATTTTAATTGTTCCTATTGTTATGAACATCATAAGAAAAAACATATCGAAAAAGAAATATATGATGCGGCCTTAAAGTATGCTAAAAGGTCTGACAAAACTGATATCGTAATTAATTGGTTTGGTGGGGAGCCCTTACTAGAAATTAGTAATATAGAATATTTCATGAATAAACTAATTGCCCTAGACAAATTTAAAAAGGTAACTTCAAGTGTCATCACTAATGGGTATTTACTCGATAAAACTAATTTTTTACGCCTACTTAAGGTTAAAACTAACATATTCCAAATTACTCTAGATGGTCTAAAATCAGAACATGATAGTCTAAGGTTTTTACGTAATGGCGAGGGTACATTTGATAAAATCGTATCTAATATCAAACAAATGGCAGAGACTAGTCTAGATTTCAAAGTTTATTTAAGATGTAATTTTAATGAAGGCACTAACTTACTAGACTACGTTGATTTTATTTATGACTTAATAGGTAATGACAAAAGGTTTATTTTAGACTTTGAAGCTATTGGTAACTGGGAATCTTCAAGTGAGGGCGTTCCTTCCGCTCATTCTAATGGTAATGTCTTAAAGGCTATGCAAAAGGCTTACCATAAAGGATTGCGGGTAAGATGCGTAGAAGAGGATACTTGTCCTAGTGGGTATTTTTGTGTTGCTAAAAAGAAAGACTCCTTTATTTTAAACTATAAAGGTGATGTTTTGAAATGCACAGTTAAACTTGACTGGGATAAAAATATTGTTGGTCATCTTAATAATGACGGAACGATCGACTATAATAAAAATCTTCTTCTTTGGCGTGAACCCACAAGGACAGATAACTGTGATAAATGTAATGTGAGACCACTTTGCCTGCAAAGGTATTGTCCTCATATTGATTATACAACTTGTAAAAAACAGAAAGAAATGGCTGCTATAAGCGCTATGAAGGTGAAATATGGACACATGGAAAATTGAAAAGAAAAATATCTCTAATAAATTAATGCTTAAAAAAATACTTGATTCTATTCTCTTGATATTAGAGACAGTTTCAGTTATCAGTATAGCTTATTCAATTCAAAATCTAGTAAATGCCTTTATATATAATGAAGATGGTTTATTATACTTAATACTTACAATAGTTCTTTTAGTAGTACAATGTCTATTAGGCTTTTTTGCTAATAGATTATTTAATGACTTAGGGACAAGGGCCCGGGAATATGTTAGAGGCTTTGCATTTAAAAGAACTTTATATAATGATTCACTCCTAAATAAATATCAAACAGGGGATTTATTAAGTAGAATCTTTGATGATGCCGGGGATGTTGGTGAAAGGCTTGGACAACGAAGTGTCTTGTTTTCCGCTGGGTTCATCCAAACAATAATTCTTTTAGTTATGCTGTTTTTAGTTGATTGGGGTGTGGGGCTTTGTATCGTTCTTATTTACCCTATTTATTTCTTATTAATGGGGTTAGTAAATAAAAGGATTAAAACAGCCTTATTTCAAGTTAGGGATAACCAAGCTAAAGCGGAACATGTTTTGTTAAAAGGGTTAGATGCTTTTTTAGTTTTAACCGTTTTAAATAAACAAGACTACTATGCTAAGATTTATGCAGGTAAACTATCAGATACTTCTAAACGCTTCTTCTCTTATAACAGGTATGGGGCAATTGGTCTAACCCTAACCAATGTCATATGTACTTCTTTGCCAGTCATTGCGGTTATTATTTGTACGTACTTTGTGATGGGTAATACGCCGGCTACCTTACTTATATATATTCTAGCTGGGTATTTAGTCCAACCCTTAACTAGCTTATCAAACCTCTTCCAATATATGAGTGAAGACAAGGCCCTAGAACAAAGATTTAGTGAAATAATCGGTAAAGATAATAAAAGTGATAATGATTTTGTTAAAATTGATGACATCAAGGACGTTGATATTAACCTAACTTCTGCAACAATTGGTGAGAAAAAAATAGTTTATGATAGTGATATACATCTAAATAAAGGTGATTTCTTGTTAATAAAGGGGGAAAGTGGTCGTGGTAAAAGCACTTTACTAAAACTTTTAATTGATCAAGCCCCTGGCTGTGTCGCGGAAGGCGAGATTTTAGTAGATGGCTTAAATGTCAAGATGTTAGATAAAACAACCCTTTATAACTATGTATCTTATGTAAATCAAACCAACTTTATTTTTGAAGGAACCCTGCTAGAAAACATCTGTATGGGGGATAAATATAGTGATACATTAGTACAAGAAGTTATAAAGATTGCTTGCCTAGATGAATTAGTTGAACAAAAAGGTCTAGATTATTACATTCTTGAAAATGGGTCTAATCTAAGTATCGGCCAAATCCAACGGATCTGTATCGCGAGAGCCCTAATTAGAGCGCCAAAACTACTATTACTAGATGAACCTACTAGTGCCCTTGATGAACAAAATTCCGTGTCTTTAATGAATAATTTATTAGAGTATGTTAAGAAAAATAATATTATGGCCATTTGTGTTACGCATAGGAACACTTCCATTGAAGATAGTTGTAAGATTGTGGATTTATAATCTTACCGTTATCATTTTATATAAATATAAGGAGTCGAATATCGACTCCTTATCTATTTTAAGCTACCTAATTAATAATAACCTTTACATTAGAAATAGTTTCCTTTTTTTTGACTTCAATATAGTAACAAAAATATCTTCCCATATCAGCTGTTACATTGTCTTTACTAGATACACTATCTAAGGTTATTACCCAAAAATCATTTTCTTTATTAATTTCTTTAAGGCAATACCCTTCAATCATGCGTGAAGTACTATAGATTATTAACGCAATTAAATCATTTTCATTAAAGAAATTTTCATCATATTTGGCATTTATCTCTTGAAATTCAAGGCTTGGTTCTTCTTCAAATATACTTGCATCTGAAAGAAAAGCATTAAATTCATCTAAAGATTTAAGTAATGTTGCTTGTGGCGGATCAAAATCATCTAACATAGTATTTAAATTAAATGGTATTGTTTCAAGTATTGAAACATTATTACATGCCGAAAGAAATATAGTTATGAGTAATATATAAACGAAACTTAAAGAATAAATCATTTTCTTCATTTCAAATCAACATCCTTTTAACATATACAATAAGCCTTGATGGTGCTAAAAATACCTCATCATTAATACTTAATATTACTTCTTATCTCAATTTGATTTTAACAGCTCATACATACCTTTTCAACATCACAAATAAGAAAGGCATTTTGTTATTATTGCTTAATTTATTTGTCTACTTTGAAGATATCATATTATTTCAAGCCTTAATATGAAACACTAACAAAAAGAATCTGTTTATTTAAAAAAGTGTAAGTATAATATAATATTCGTTTGAAAAAGGTGTGAAATTGGCTTTAAATACGCTTGAAAAAAGTGTAAGATATAATTGAAATTCATTTGAAAAAAGTGTAATATACAATTAGGTGATAACGTGTTTAAAAGAAAAATATATGATAAGATCTTAGAATGGAAAAATGAGCCAAACCATAAGCCACTAATAATAAAAGGTTTAAGACAAATAGGTAAAACAACGATAGTTGAAGCCTTTGGTAAAGAAAACTATAAGTCCGTTATTAAACTAGACTTTAGACAAGATAGTAGCCTGCAAGAAATATTTGCGGGAGACTTTGATATTGATGCTATCACGTTTGCTTTAACACTTAAATATAAAAACATCAAATTTATACCACATGATACACTAATAATTTATGATGAGTTACAAGATTGTCCTAATGCTAGATCTTCCCTAAAATACTTTTCGTTAGATGCTAGATATGACATAATTTGTACTGGCTCTTTACTAGGTATTAAAAATTACCGGATTACTAAAACACCGTCACGAGGGATTCCAGTTGGTTTTGAAGAATACCTAGACATGAAGCCTATGGATTTTGAAGAGTTCTTATGGGCAAATAATGTGCCTCGAGACATTATAAACAGTTTAAAAACAGCAGTCACTAATAAAGCCCCTATTATGCCCTTTATTCATAAACAAATGTTAGACTATTTTAATAAATATATCTGTATTGGTGGGATGCCTGAGGTTGTAAATACCTACGTTACTACTAATGATTTTAATCAAGTTAGAAAGGTCCAAAAAAGAATCTTACAAGCCTTTGAAAATGACTTTGGGGCGCATCTAAACGATAACAATGAAATCTCTTATGAAACCTTTGCTAAAACAAAAATAACCGCTACCTTTAATTCTATTCCTAGGCAATTAGCTAAAGAAAACCAAAAGTTCAAATATTCCATTATTACAAAAAACGCTAAAGGAAGAGAGTATAAAGAGACGGTTGACTGGTTAGTTGATTACGGACTTGTTTCTAAATGCTACAATCTAAGGGCCTTGGCCCTTCCTTTTGATTCTTTTATTGATGATGCTTGTTATAAGTTATTTATTAATGATAGTGGGCTTTATATAGCCATGTTAGATGATGATACCCCTGATTTAATCATCAACAATAAACTAGAATTAGCTAAAGGGGCTATCTATGAAAATATGGTGGCTGATGCCTTTTATAAAATGGGCCAAAAAATGTATTATTTTAGGAAAGATAGTGGACTTGAAATAGACTTTATCACTAAATATAATGACAATATTACCTTAGTTGAAGTGAAAGCCAAACAAGGAAGGACTAAATCCGCCAATACAATTTTAAGTAACCAGGCAAAGTACAATGTTCATAAATTAATTAAATTGACTTCGCAAAATATCAGTGTAATAGATAACAAAATGACTTTCCCGTATTACCTTACTTCTTTCCTTTTTGCGTAATGCAGGACGCAATTTGACAGTAAAAGTTAAAACACGTATAATGAAAAAAAGGAAAGATCATTATGACAAAACCACTAAATGAAACAAATAAGTATACTGATATTATTAATAAACTAGATCTAAACTATAAAAAGATAAAGGAACTTCCTCCTTTACCTAGTTCAGAAGTTAAATACTTTCTTAATGAATTTTCAATTAGTACAACCTATAATAGTAACGCTATTGAAGGTAATACCTTTACTTATGATGAAACAAGGCTTTTAATTGAAAAAGGTATTACTACAAATAAGCGTTCTTTTCAAGAACATAGCGATATCATTAATTATAAAAGGGCCTTTGACTTTTTATATGAAGCCTTAAGCAATAAAACAACTATTAACGAAGATTTTATTAAAAAGATTCATAGTTTTGTTTTAAGTGGTTCTGGTGAAGCAGGAACATATAGAAGAGTTCAAAATTACATTGAGGACATGTTTAACATAGCATATACACCACCTTCACCAAATCAAGTACCTAGTTTAATGCAGGAATATGTTAACAGCCTAAACCAAGATCTAAACGAAAACAAAAGTATTCTTAAAAGTGAGAAAATCGATTGGCTAACACTGTTCTACAGTTTAGCTCGTCATCATATTTTATTTGAACGTATTCATCCTTTCTTAGATGGAAACGGTAGAACAGGGCGTTTACTATTAACATATGAACTTATTTTACTTGGCTTATTACCCCTTGATATTAACTATAAAAAACAAAAACACTACTATGCTGCCCTCAAGTCTTATGACAGTAAATCTCGTTATAGTACAAGACCTAATAGTAAACTTGACAAAATGGCCAAATTACTATTAGAATGTGAGTTAACTTCTACTAATTTATGGCTTAAGACATTTGAGAATTATTTATAGCAAAAACAGCAATTATTTTAGATAGTTTTTTCTTTCAACCATTTAGAAAAACCTGAATAATCTAACTTATCAGATGCAATGCTTAAGAATGTGTCGATGATTTCTTCATTAGTAAATTGAACGTCTATAGAGTTTAGCTTAAGAAGAGTGGTCATACAAAACGCACCAATACGTTTATTGCCGTCTACAAATGGATGATTCATAACAATTGAAAAACTAAATCTTGCTATCTTATCAATAATTGATGGATATAATTCTTCGCCGCCAAAAGTTTGAAATGGCAAATATATTGCAGAATCTAATAGACCTTCATCTCTTATTTCAAAACTACCACCAGTTTCTGATATTATATGAAAATGAAGGTTTATTATTTGTTTTTTAGTCAACCATATCATTTAGCCAGTTCCTTATAAGCTTCTAAATGCTCTGACAATTCTTGTTTCGCTACGTCTTCTAATGTTTTGTCATCAACAAATTCTATTGTGCTTTTTCTAGATATTTCAAATGGAATTTTTTGTTCTCTTATAGCTTGTCTTAAAAACATGTTAATAGCTGAATTTAATGTTAATCCCAAATCTTTAAAAAGTAGATCTGCTTCCTTTTTAATTTGACTATCAACACGAATTGTGATGTTTTGTGAGCTCATTTTCTTACGCCTCCTCAACAATATTATACACATTTTGCACATTTTATGCAATGCATTTAGTAACAAATAAGGCATTCATTATGCTGTTGTTGAAATTATTACATATATACTTTTTAGTCTATTTATGATATTAGAGGTTTACCAGTTGTTGTGCTCTGTTGAAATGTATTAAAAATTAGAGAAAATAATCACTTATTTACTCTTCTTAAGGATAACATTTAACCATTTCTCGTCTTTTCTGTCTTCTCTAACATCACTAGTAATTAACATGTCTTTGACGACAAATAAATCTTTGTCAATAAAGTTTAATAACTTATCTTCTGTCATATCGGTAAAATATCTACCATTTCTAAGGCCGGAAAAAGTACCATATTTAAAAGAGGCGTAGATAATACCATCGTCTTTTAAGGCTTCATAACATTTTAAAAAGGCAAGTCCTAAATCTTCTTCTTCAATGTGCAGCAGGCTCGCACAAGCCCAGATGCCATCAAATAGATTAGTAAAGGTCATGTTTTTAACATCCATGTTATAAACATTATTAAGACCTAAACTTTGGGCATGTCTACAAAACTCATCTACCACGTCTATCCCGTAGACTTCAAAACCCCGAGATTTAAAATATAACATATCTCTAGCACTGCCAAACCCTAGATCTAAAATAGTCTTAGCCTCTTTGCTTAAGTTTTTAAAAAAGAAGTTATATTGTTCTTCCATATCACAAGTGAATGTGTTATCAATAAAAGCTTCGTAGTTTTGTTTATAGTAAAAATTGGTCTTGTCCATTTCCTAAACCTCCCAGCCCTTCATAATAGTCTTTTAAAAAATTAAGTTCTTTATTAACAATATTATTAATAATATCTTTAGTTAGTTTTTGCCATAAAGCATTATTAAAACTAACAATATTTAAGTCTTTAGAAAGGTATAAAAATCTTTTACGCTCATACTTTTCAAAAGGGTTATCTAGCATATTTCTTTTAATCTTAATAAAGTCGTTTAAATATTCTTTAGTATATATACAATTTTTCTTATCAACCGGTAAATTATTAGCTATTCTATTTAAATAAAAGTTCCGATATTCTTCTGTTAATTTATCTAAATTAACATCTCCTTCTTCATTAACTAATTTAAACATCGCTAATAAGAAAACTAGTTTAAAAGAGAAAGTTAATTGATTTTCATCAATAAACGTGGTAAAGTCATCTAATATCGTGTCATTATTATGAACTTTTAGACCTTTTTTAATTCTGATTTCATCTAAGTCTTCAAAGCTAAAATAAGGAACTTTCTTATTACCTATTGGTAAATATACTTTAGCATAATTTTCCTTTTGATTCCACTTTCTAAAAGTCTCCGTCCCAATATATAAGTATCTAGCTGCTTCTTCAAGTGACAAGTAATCTTTGTAGTATTCTTCAAAATTAAAGATATCAACATATTCCATCTTTAACTCATGTTCACTTAGGCCTAATATTTCAATATAATCATAGGTGTTTTTGACTCCGGCAAAAGGAATATAGGTGTTAATACCCATTAAAGAATGAAAGGAATAAGGATTTAGTTTAGCCGCGTAGTTATCAACCACGTCCAGTAAATAAAGGCATTTTTTGCCCTCATAATGCCTCAAGCCTCTACCAAGTTGTTGGATGTATAAACATTTAGAAAGGGTAGGTCTAGCCATTACAATAATTTCGGTTTGGGGACTGTCCCAACCTTCACTGATAAGTTGACAGGAACACAAAAATTGAATCTTTTTATTTTTATAGTCTAGAAATATTTCCTCATTTTTACTATTACCACCATAAACAGCCGCGGCTTTAATTCCTTTTTCATTTAAAACTTTAGCCATCCTTATCGTGTGTTCTTTATTAACACAAAAGACGATACCTTGCCAAAACTTAATTTTAGGATCAAAATATTTAACTAAAGTGTCCGCAATTAAGATATTACGCGAATCAACAATGACGTTTTTCTCCAAGTCCCCATAGTTATAATCTTTCCCGTTAAATCTAATATTTCTAAGGTTTAAATTACTCTTAACCCGAAAACACGCCACATCACAAACCACACCCTTGTTGATGGAGTCTTTTAGTGACATATTTAGATCGTAAGAGCCAAAGACTTCTTCTATTTCTTTTTTAGGACTCGCGGTTAGGCCTATTAAATATTTCGGATTATAATATTGAATCGTCTTCTTACAGTTAGTGGCAGCGGCATGATGAGCTTCGTCAAATATAATGTAATCATAGTAATCCTGACTATGACTTAATCTTTGCGTAAAAGCACTGTTATAACATAAGACATCAATGTTGTAGTTTTGTCTCAAATCTTTTACCCTTTCTCCCCAGTCACTTCGAATACGCGTCGTTGGGGTCATGATTAAGACATTATGACACGTCTTTTTAATATAGTCTTTTTTCAAATCTTCAAGACAAATTTGGGACTTCCCTGAACCAGTCGGTAAGACAATTAAAGCCGTTGTTTTGCCATTTTTTCTATCTTCATCAAGCTCTTTTAAGATCGTTTCTTGATGTTCATATAATTTAATTTCTCTATCTCTTTTTATTAGGGCTGGCAAAATAAACTCATCTTTTTTAGGAAGAATACTTTCAATGCTTTCAATAACCTGTTCTTTATAATGCAAGTTATTAGTAGAAAACCTAAAAACCTTAATACCAAATAAGACCAAGATGTTTTGGCGATATAACTGATCATTATATTGTTTTTTCCCCACAATTAAAGGGTGGTGATAACTTATCCCATTAGCTTCAAAAGAAATACTACCACCCTTAGTATCTACTAAGTAATCTATTGAGGCTGTTTTAGTCTCTGAGATAGACACTTGTACTTCTTTTTGTAAGTAGTATAAGGCATCTACTCCGTACGCTTCTGTGAAGATATCTTCAAACTCTTTTTCCGCCGGGGTATTATCAAAATGAATCTTATCATGATTACCAATACTATTAGATACATCTATTTCTAAGACATTTAGATTAACTAGTTCTAAAATATCATTAATAGTACTGTTTTCATCAAAGTTAAACCTTAAGACCCTATTATCCTTCATATAACGGTTTTGCATCTGACAATATTTATCGTAAGAAAATGTACTAGCATAAACTGACTTATCAAAATTATCATCAACAATCACAATAAAGCCTTTATACCTAAATACATAGGAACTAAATTCTTCATTAAATATATATTTTTCAATAAAGACAAAACCATTATTACTAAATTCATCTAATACTATCATAACAAAACCTCAACTATTCTTATCATTATAGCATTTAATTACTAAATAAACAAATTACCGTTAAAAAAATCAACCTAATGACTGTAATAGCATTTATAATTTGCAAACTTTAAGTGATTTAGGTAAGTTTTTTCAAAATTTTGAAAAGAGTTTGTAATTTTTAATAGTTTTTTTAAAAAATTAGAAAGATTTAAGTATTAAAAATAGCTGGTTTAAAACCAGCTAATTAGTTTGTTTTACTACTTATTCTTTTTAGTAAGTAAGCCCTTAATTTCACTTATATAAAGATACCTATCTTTATCAATACAAAATAAGAAAATAGCACTTAAACCTAAATAAACTACTGCCCCACAACCTACTTCAAGTAGTAACTTTAGGATTTGGTTTGAGATATTTTGCCTATCAATTAGGTAAACTACCCCAAACATAATTAGGCCTATAATTAGGTAGGGTATCGCATATAATAAGGTTTTAATTATATTAATATGCTTCTTACAAATAAGTAATTGATAGATTAGGCCAAATAATTCAGCGGCAATACTACCTATAACAGCTCCGTATATACCAATATATAAAATTAAGATACTACTAACTATTAGATTAATAATAGCATTTAATATTAAGCCTAGGGTAAAAAGAAAGTCTTTTTGCATCGGGACGATGTATTGGCTTCTTACGATGTCCCCTAGTTCTACTATGACAATAAGTGGAGTCATAACTTTAATGACATCCCCGCAGATAGCAAAAGACTCACCGTAATAAATAGAGACAAAAAGATCAGATACCCCAAGTATGCCAAATGTTGAAGCAAAACCTATAAGATAGGTAAAGACTAAGGCATACTTATAGTATTTTCTCATCCCACTAAGGTCATTATTAGCATAGCAATAACAAGCCCTTGGAAATAAAACTGTACCTATTACACCAATCACAGTTTTGGCAACGTTAATGATTTTGTTAGAGTATTCGTAGTAAGCTACATCTTCCTGGGTGGTCATAGCGCCTAGTAAGACCTTATCAAGCACCGTATTATTTTAATTATAGATTATTTATCATAACAAGTGCAACACAATATAAAAAAATAAAAAGACTCATAGATATTACTATGTTAAAATGTAAGTGATCAAACAAACAATTAACAGGAGATAAAATCTATGAGCTATAAACATCTTACCATAAATGAACGCTGTTGTATCTATCAATTTAAAAATTCTGGTATGGGAATAAGGGAAATAGCTAAAGCTCTACATCATTCACCAAGTACCATTTTAAGGGAGTTAAAAAGAAACCAAGTTGAAGCTTCTAACAGACGTTCTTATAAATACTATCCTAATAAGGCACAAAGCTTATATGAATCAAGAAGACAAGAATGTCATCGTAAACAAATTAATGATGTTAGTGTATTAAACTACATAGAAGAAAAAATAGAGCTACATTGGTCGCCTGAACAAATTGCCAATAGAAATGTAGATGGTATATCATTACCATCTACTTCTACAATCTATCGAATGATTCATAGGCGCCAAATTAAGCAAATCGCTATGGAACATTTACGAAGGAAAGGTCATTTTAAACGTCCTTCAGAAACAAGAGGAAAATTTAATGATGGTGGCCGTACTATTAAAAAGCGTCCTAGAGAAATATACGAGCGGAAAGAATTGGGACATTGGGAAGCCGATACAGTCGAATCAGGAAGAATTGATCGTAAAAGAAAAAGTAAGTACTGCTTTGTCACATTGGTTGAACGTAAATCAAGGTATTACATAGCCATATTATTACCTGATAGAAAGGAAGAACATGTTACACCAGCAATTATAGAAGCCTTAAAGAAATTACCTGCTGATCTTGTCAAAACTATCACATTTGATAGAGGCAAAGAATTTGCGGGCTATGAAAAAATCGAACAAGCATTAAACTGTAACACATATTTTTGTGACCCATATTGTGCTTGGCAAAAAGGAACAAACGAAAACACAAACGGCCTACTTAGAGAATTCTATCCTAAGGGTATGGACTTATCAGAAGTGAATGAAGATGAACTATCTCATCATTTAACAATCATGAATGACAGGCCAAGAAAATGTCTTAAGTATAAAACACCTAAAGAAATTATGTTTGGAACATAACTTACATTAGGTGTTGCATTTAAATTGACAAATTATCTATAATAAAATACCATGACCAGTATAAAGCCCGTCCAGTGTCTTATGTACTTCTTTTGCTAGAGATAAAATTTTAAAATAATCTATTCCCGTGTCATAACCCATTTCATTTAGTGCCCACACAAGATCTTCAGTTGCTAAATTCCCCATTGAGCCTTTCGCAAATTGACATCCCCCAAGTCCTCCTATGGAAGACTGTATTTTCGTTATTCCAAGCGATATAGCAACTAAAGTATTAGTCATAGCTAAACCTCTGGAGTCATGAAAATGAACTATCAAATCTAATTCTTTATATTTTTGCTTTAAACTTGTAATAAATAATTTTACTTGTCTTGGGTCTGCAATTCCACATGTATCGCATAGATTTATTGTGCTTATGCCAATATTGATGTATTCATCTATAAAGTCAATTAATTTACCAGGATCTTTAAACTTGCCTTCATCATTATCGCCAAAGACTGTCGCTACATCTAATACAATTTCCATATCTTTAAAATCGTGTTTTATTTTCTTTAATTCTATAAAAGATTCTAAATGGGTGCGGTTAACATTATTTTTATTATGTGTCTCACTAAGTGAAACAACAAAAACAACCTTTCTTAATCCAGCATTATAGGCGTCACATGCTCCTCTATAATTTGGTACCAAGGCATAAACATCTAGCCCCCCCCAACCAATTTGTGCGAGAAATTCAACAATTTCTTTTGCATCTTGCATTTGAGAAACTTTTTTAGGGTTCACGAATGATGCACATTCAATATGTTTAATACCTGCTTCAAGCATCTTACTTAGATAATACTTTTTTTGATTTGTATCAACTAGTTTACTTAAATTTTGGATGCCGTCTCTTGTAAATACCTCGTGTATTTCGATTTGATTATTCATTTTTTAACCTCTTGAAGTCCTGAGGTGGAATTAATTTATAATCAATTTCTTCATCAGAATATACTTTATATATCATCGAATCATTAGGGACTTTTACAACTGTGTTTTTACCAATGTCGTGTTTAACAATTGTACCCCCCCACAATACACTTGTTACCAACAGTAACATTGTTAAAAATGGTTGCATTACCACCTATAAAGCATGAGTCTCCTATTTTTACAGTACCCATTAACAGTGCTCTACCACTAATATAAACATGACTACCAATAGTATCATAGTGTGAAATGTATGCTTGATTAGAAATTATAGTATTCTCACCGACTACTACTTGGTTGCCAAGATACACATCATCCATTATCCATGAACCTTCGCCAATAGTTCCAGGATATATTTTAGCAGTCGGTGAAATTAATGTTGCAAACTTCCAACCATTCTTTTTTAAAGCCAAAAAGGTTTCCCTTCTATCTCTATTTAAATATCTAAGTTGACTAATCGCTACAAATAAACAAACATCGTTTTTGTCATAATAATCATCTAAATGACTTATAGCTATTACATTTTCATTAGGCATCTGTTTTTTAGAAATTTCTAAAAAATCATCATTACATGCATAACCAACGATATTAAATAATTTATATCTGTTAACAAACGTTTTAACATCATCAGCCATAGCCCCTGTCCCAATAATAACTAAATCTTTCATCCTGTCACCCCAGTTCATTTTATCTTTGATATAAATTATTTATTAACAAATTCAATAATTGTTTTAGCCATGTAATCAATCATTTCGTCATTCATACCTGGATAAACGCCAATCCAAAAAGTGTTATTCATAATGAAATCAGTTACATGTAAGTCACCAACTACACGGTAACCTTCGCCTGTCTTTCTCATTTCATCAAAACAAGGATGCTTTACTAAGTTACCAGCAAATAAATTTCTAGTTTGAATATTTTTAGATTCTAGATATTTAGTTAATTCATTCCTAGAAATACCATTTTTGCAAGTTATCAAAAAACCAAACCATGAAGGCTTTGAATTAGGACAAGCCTCTGGTAATATTAATTTATCACTTACGCACTCTAAATTTTGGTGTAATCTATTCCAGTTATGAATTCTCTTTTCAACAAAGCTTGGAAACTTCTTTAATTGCGCACAACCAATAGCCGCTTGCATATCGGTCACTTTAAGGTTATAGCCAAAATGTGAGTAAGTGTACTTGTGATCATAGCCCTTAGGAAGTAAACCGTATTGACCATCAAATCTATGACCACAAAAATTATCAACACCAGAAGGACATATACAATCTCTACCCCAATCTCTAAATGATTTAGCAATGCGATATAGCTTAGGATTGTTGGTGTATACTGCACCACCTTCACCCATAGTCATGTGATGTGGTGGATAGAAACTTGATGTACCAAAGTCACCAATGGTACCAGTTAATTTTTCCTCACCATTAATTGTATATTTTGAGCCTAAGGCATCACAGTTATCTTCTATTAACCATAAGTTATGTTTATCACAAAAATCTTTAACGCTTTGTAAGTCAAATGGATTGCCTAAAGAGTGGGCAATCATGACTGCCTTAGTCTTATCTGATAGAGCTTCTTCTAACATATTAACATCAATATTATATTGAGGAATTGTAACATCAACAAATACTGGAATGGCGCCATAATTAATAATTGGAGTAACTGTAGTAGGAAAACCACAGGCCACAGTTATTACCTCATCGCCACGCTGAATTCTTCTATCACCTAATTCTGGTGCCGTTAAGCTCATAAAGGCTATTAAGTTAGCACTAGAGCCTGAATTTACTAATAAAGCTGGCTGTTTGAGTCCTAAATAATCGGCTAAACCTCGTTCAAACTGGGCAGTATAGCGACCACTAGTTAGCCAAAATTCTAATGAAGAATCTACTAAGTTTATCATTTCCTCTTCATCAAATACCCTAGCGGCATAAGTAATTCTGTCACCTTCTTTATAAGGTGGTTTTACATGATGTTCTTTATAGTATTGCTTAACTAATTCAAGTATTTTTTCTTTTGTATCACTCATTTTTGTTTTCCTCCTTATTATTCACTACTGCATTTTCATCAGTTACTAAATCTGCATTTTTCTTCTTAAAGATAGATAAACCAAACTTAATCACATCAAATAAAAATTTATCTCTTAACAATAGTAAAACTAAAAAATAAACTATGGCTCCTACTGCTGTAATTAAAAGGAATGTCCAAATACTATAGCCCATATTTTGTTGCATAAAGTAAATAGGAATAAACATAACAACACTAGCAACAATATATCTCCAGCTCATAAATAAAATCTTTCTAATAGAAATTATGCCGTCTTTGTAGATAAATATGCCTTGCACAATTGTTATAAATATCTCACTTATAGCAGTGGCAATAGCCGCCCCGACTGCACCGTAATTTGGTATTAAAATATAGTTTAATACTAAGTTAATTACTGCGGCCGTAATAGCTGAAATTGTTACATATTTTTCTTTACCTTTAACAATAAAATACTGACTGCCAAAGAGCTCACTAAACCCTGATGAAACAAATCTTACAGACATTATTATCATTAAAACTGGGGCACTTTCAAATCCATCACCCAAAAACCAAGATGATAAATTACTAGCTAGAACAATAAAGCCCGTAATCATAGCAAGCCCTAACATCCAAGTATAGTTGCTAACAAAGTACATATTTTTTCTTATTTGATCGTCATTACCCTTAGAAAGCTCAGCAGCATTTCGAGGAACAAATATTGGTGAAACCACTGTTATAAATAACAAAGCTACTGAATTTATTTTGTAAGCTTGTTCATAACACCCATTTTCATAGTCAGGATTCTTAGCAAGTAAGCCAATCATTGTTTTATCAAAAACTGAATAAACTGTTACAGCTAAAGACGGCAAAAATATTAAAATTGTGGGCATAATATGCTTTTTTAATTCAAATTCTTTAATATTAACTTTAGTTACAAGCCTAAATAACTTAGGCCACATAATTAACATACCTAAAAGTTGTGATAAAGATAAAAGCAATACATATTTTTCTAAGTCAGTTTCTTTTTTGACAAAGACAAAGATAAAAATTAACATAATAAGTCTTACAAATACTGACCTAATAGCAATAGATTTAAAGTCTTCTATGCCTTGATATAAGTAAGTAATATCAAATATAACCGCAAAAACTTGTATTGATAATATTAATATTAAATTATTATATGAATCACCAAAGCCAACAGAAAATAAAATTGAATATAATACTATTACTGAAATAGCTGTCGTAAAAATTCGTAGTACGAAAATTTCATAAAATACTTTACTAACAGCCTGTTTATTATCCCTTACTTTAGCTATTTCGCGTTGCCCATATGTGTTAAAACCTAAATTAGCAAATAGCGTAAAATAAGTAATTATGGAAGCTGAATAACTGTATTGACCAACCCCCACATCATGCAAAACTCTTGAAATATACGGTGTAGTTATTAGTGGTACAATTAAGGTTAGAATCTGACTAATAAAATTAAATATATAATTTTTAAACAACTTTGATTTCATTGAAATCACCTACAAATAGACTGCAATTTTTAAATTATTTTCTTTTTCATCCTTCATTTTATATATTGCTGGTATGATGTTATCAAAACCTTTTAGTTTAGTAGTTATTAATTTTGATGGATCAAAACGATTAAGAGAAATAAGGCTTAAAAGGCGTTCAATCCAAACCCTACCTCCATTACTTAATGACATCTTTAAAGTTTTTCCACACATTCCTTTTCCACCTGAAAACTTAGGAATAGGGATGTCATCTGTACCAGTAAAATAATTAACGTTAGAAATTATTCCTGTGCCATATTTCACGATATCAAAAGCTTGCCTCATTGTGTTGTCGTTGCCACCACAAATTATCACTTTATCAATAGGAATATTAAGCTTTTTAATATCAGCTACTACGTCATCACTTTCGCGATAATTAATTAGATCTGTAGCACCATATTCCTTGGCTAATTCAAAAGATAATTTTCTGCCACCAACCGCAATAATTCGAGCTGCACCGGATAACTTTGCGCCAGCGACAGCCATAAGGCCAATAGCCCCTATGCCAAAGATAACAACATTATCACCAAATGAGACTTCGGCGTTTTTTACAGCTGTAAATCCTGTAGAAACAACATCAATAGCCATAAGGGCCTGTTCTAAAGAGACATTACTTGGAATTTTAGCTAAATTTAAATCAGCCATCGGAAAATAAAATTTTTCTTCAAAGACGCCGTCAATGCTTCTACCAAGTTTATGTCCTGAAAAAGGAGCATCAGCATGCCCAATATTGCCTAGCTGGATATCTAAAGATGTCCATGTCGGCGTAATAGCCGGGACAGCTACAATCTCGCCAATCTTAAAATCTTTTACCTTACTACCAACTTCTACTATTTGGCACACACTTTCGTGTCCTAACACTAAATTTCTTCTTTTAGGACTGCCGCCATGAAAGATAGTATGAACGTCACTTGTACAAGGCGTAACTATTAGTGGTTTAAGTATAGCTCCGTAAGGATCATTTAAAGTTGGCTCAGCTATATTTATTTCTTCTACCTTGCCTGGCGAAACTAGCGCTACAGCTTTCATTTTATCAACTCCACTGATTTTGATTTTAAACAATAAATAGTAACTTTTGTCCCATACTTAGTTTTTATTATATTAGCTATTTCACTAGTATATCCAGGTGCAATTATTAATATTGCCTCAACCGGTTCTTCATAAAAATAATTCGGAGATACTATTTTAATATGAGAAGCAGGGGCGAATTTTCCTTGTTTAAACTCGGACGAATCAATTATGTATTTAACCTTACCCTCTAGTTTTAAGGTACTAGCTATCGTAAAACCCTGATGTGAAGCGCCCCAAACTGCTACTTTGTCGTATTTATTAATAATTGAATCAATCTCATTTTTCAAAAGATTTGTATTTTGAATTAAACCAGAAATATCTATTTTTGGCCGTTTTTTGACATAAAACGAAATTGTATCTCTATTTATTAATTCTTTCTTTAATACAACAAAACCGTTATTATTACAAAGCAGTTCTAAGGTATCAAATGTATAATAAGCTATGTGATCGCGAATTAATTCGTAGTACCCATTGTTTTCTAGAATGTATTCGAAACTTGGTACTGTAATTAACCCGCATCCATTAGGTGTTAAGTTATCATAAATAGCTCTTAACATTGCGTTGGGATTAGGTTGATGTTCTAAAAAATTAAATGATAAAAAAGCATCAAATGGCTTGTTATCAATATAACCTAGATTATCATCGGCAAAGCCATTAAATATTTTTAATCCTTTTTTTCTAGCTTCATTTGCTAACTCTTCATTATTTTCAAGGCCACATGCTTCGACAGGAAAATATTTTAGAAATTGTAAAAAATCTCCTCTACCACAACCAATTTCTATAATTCTCCCCCCCGTAAGCCAAAATAGTCAATAAAATCTTTATACTGACTAATTCTTAGATCACGCATTGTTTGAGATGAACTTCTAATTACATCTTTATAATAATCTACGGGAGAGGTGTTAAACTGAACTAAGCCACATTTCATACACTCTACCAACTCTAATTGTATGCCTTTATCGTTATCTATTTCTTCTAAAGTTGGCATTTGTTGGGCACTAAAAGGCATATTATCAAGTTTTAAAAGCGAATGAAAATGCTTAGTGTTACCACACATTATACATTTACAATTACTCATTACTATCACTTACTTTCATAATGTTTTTAAGCTCTTCACGATCTAAATACGGAGCTAAATCTTCAAGAGGGGCAGAAACCATCGAGCCATCTTCTAACCTCTTTGATCCTGCTTTAGGCTCAAAGTATTGGACCTTATCAACCATAACCTCACAAATTTGCAGGCCGTCCATCTTAAATTCATTTTCAATGTAATGCTTAAATTCTTCATTATTATGACACCTAACAAATGGATAGCCATAAGCCCAAGCTATTTTTTCTAAGTTTGGAAAACTTAAGTCTAGCGAGTCTGGCCCAACCCCACATAATTTTCTATCTTTAAAAAAATTAGATTGTGATTGGCGGATTGAATGATATCCTTCGTTATTTATAACAATTATTTTAATCGGCAATTTATGATGAATAATCGTTTGTAATTCTTGAATATTCATTTGAAGAGACCCATCACCAGTTAAACAAAGCATAGGCTTCTTGTCATTAGCAAAACAAGCACCAATGGCAGCTGGCAAATCATAGCCCATCGAAGCCATCCCTGAATTTTCAATAAAACGCATACCGTTTTTGATGGTATAACCATGGCCACCCACAACACAGGCTGTCCCATTCCCAGAGACAGTAATCATTCCTTCAGGAATATTTTTTGATAACATATCCATAACAGCATAGGCATTAGCTAGACCTTTTTGAGCATAATGTTTAGGTTGTATAACCGGGTATTTTTTCATCCATTCTTTACACTGCTTAATCCACCTATCACCATCAGCAAATAACTTATCTTCTAGAGATACATTAAGTTCATGTATTACGTCTTTTACATCAGCATGAATAGGGTACTCGACATGGATGGTTGGCTTTTTCATTTCATTTTCATCAATATCAACCATAATAACATAGGCCTTAGGCGCCCAAGACTTGTAGTTAAAACCTGTCTGCCTAATGCTTAATCTACAGCCTAAAGATAAGATTAAATCACTATTTTGAACAGCAAAATTTCCTGCTCTATCGCCAAAATTACCTGGTCTACCTGCATATAATGGATGATCACTTTCTATAGCGTCTATTGCATTCCAAGCACAAACAACAGGTATGTTTAATTTCAAAATTAACTCTTTGAATTCATCATATGCGCCTGATAGTCTAATAGCACTGCCAGCATATAATACCGGTCTTTTAGCTGATTTTATTTTATTAACTATGTGACTAATTTGTTCCTTAGATGGATATGGGATTTGTTCATCTTTAAAATCATAGGCAACTAAATCATCAGTTTCAATGATTGCTGATTGAATATCACCAGGAATATCAATCCAAGTTGGCCCCATCCTACCATGAGTAGCTAAGTAAATTGCTTTTTCTAGTATATACCTAATATCATTTTTATTAACGACAATTTCCGCATACTTAGTCATTGTTTTAACAGCACTTACAATATTAAATTCTTGGTCCCCCATAGCTCTAAGCGGTAGCCCTGTACTAAGTGAGAACGAATCCCACCTAACTTGACCAGAAATTACAATCATTGGCACTGAATCGACATAAGCTCCTACAACACCAGTTAAGGCATTAGTACCACCAGGACCTGTAGTAACCACTACTGCTGCCATCTCATTATTCACTCTAGCATAGCCTTCGGCAGCAATGGCACAAGCTTGTTCGTGATGGTTATAAATAACCGTCATGTCTTTAGCATGTCCGAACGCATCATTAAGGTTCATCGCACCACCGCCAACCACGCTAAATGTTGTTTTAACACCAGCCTCTATTAATTTATTAACCACATAATCAGCTAATCTAATTTTCATTTAAGGTAGCCTCCACTAATTTAGTGATCTCATTTTCAAAACTTATAAACTCGTAATTACCAATTATTTTATCTAACAAAAAAGTAGACGGATTTAACTCAGCTAATCCCTCAGGATTAGGATTAGTACTACTAAATTCATACGACCCACCAAAATTGCATATTTTATATATTGCCATGATAAACTCTCTTAAGACACGCGTATCATGACTTGCTATATTGATTGTTAAATCAATCTCATTATCTAAAACATATTCGATTACTTTAGATGTTATTTTAGAAAAATCTAATATATTAAGATAATTCCATAGCTGTGTACAAGGTCCAAGTACAATATGTTTATTTTGTAAAAAACTATTCACACATAGATTTATAAGCGTAGATTTATGGTCACCCTCGCCATAAATACTAAAGATACGTAAATGTAAGAAATTAATGTCGTGTTTTTTTAGGATACTGGCAGCCTTTAACGCAAAATTGTATTTTGCCATGCCATAATAAGATTTTGGGTTACATTCGTCAGTCTCGGTAATTAGGCTATGTTTAATACCATATTCTGCTTGGGAACCAGAAAAAACAAATAGTTTAGCCTTAAGTCTAATTGCCAAATTTATCGCATCAAGAGAATAATAATAATTTTTATTTTGGGTTATCAAATCTTGTCTTAATTTTGAACCAGCACCAGCCCAGCCGAAATGAATAAAGACATCTACAGTAAAATTTGGAACAAAACTAGATAATTCTTCTAAGTTACACTCAATAACAATAACATTTGGTATATCAGCTAAATTTTTGTTGTTGGGTGAATTACGTCTAACTAAACAATAGATTGTATTATCTTGTGCAAGTTCTTTTAATAAATTGATTCCAAGAAAACTGGTTGCTCCCGTTATAGCTATTTTCATATTACCAAAAACTCCCCTATTTCCCTTTTCATTTCTAAAGAAACATCGCCTTTAGCTAGGTAAACTTTAGTCCAATCTACAATTTTTTTGATTGTTTCATCAATATGCCATCTAGGTTTCCAATTAAACGTGTTCTTTATTTTACTATTATCAAGTTTTAAAAAAGATGCTTCGTGAGGTCCACCATCATGTTTATTAATCCATCTGAGATTATTACCCCAAGCATCACAAAACTTAGTTACTAACTCCCCTGTAGTAATACAATCACAATCATCGGGGCCAATATTATAATAGCCTGCTAATAAGCCATTTTTGTATTGTTTCTCTACTATTAAAAGATAAATATATAACGGTTCTAAAACATGTTGATAAGGTCTAGTAGAGTATGGATTTCTAACAATAATTTCGTCACCCTTTTCGATTGCTCTAATACAATCAGGTATTATTCTATCATCAGCGAAGTCCCCACCACCAATAACATTCCCAGCTCTAGCTGTAGATATAGCGCATCTACCATCACTAAAGAATGATTTTTTATAACAGTGTGTTACTAATTCGCTACATGACTTAGAATTACTATATGGATCATAGCCATCTAATGGTTCATCTTCACTAAATGAGTGATTTGGGATATCGTTATTTAAATAGACTTTATCAGTCGTAATGTTTAAAAATGATTTAACTGAATTACTAAGCCTAACACATTCAAGTATATTAACTGTCCCCATCACATTAGTTTCATAAGTATATTTTGGCTCTTTATAAGAGTATCTAACAATAGGCTGAGCAGCTAGATGGAATACTAGTTCTGGCTTATAAGTGTCAAAAACACATTTTAACTTATCATAATCTCTAATATCACCAATTATTGATGTAATGTCATCTTCAATATTAGATAATTTATATAAACTAGGATTAGTAGGTGCTTCTAAAGCATAGCCAATAACTTTGGCCCCAACCATAGTTAAAATCTTGCATAACCAGGTTCCCTTAAAACCCGTATGCCCAGTAACTAAAACGGTTTTATCCTTATAAAAACTAAAATCTACCATACCCCACCTCGTTTTATTTTCTTAACTATAGGTTTTATGTATTTATCTATAAAACGACAAAATATTCTAGGAATAAGTGTACAAGGGATTGTAAAAAGCCATGTTTTTACAAACTTTTTCGTATACGGATAAGCATAACGATAAAAATCTTCTTTCCATTCAACATCATGTGCTTTAAAGCTTATTATGGCCTTACCAAAACCATAGCAAGCATTTTTACTATATATTTTTTTTAAGGTTCTTCTTTTAAAGCCACAATTTAAGGCAAGATCAAAATATATATGGTATAGCTTTTCACCAAACACGCTAAAAGTCCAAGTTTCTTTTTTCCCGTAGTTTGCATTTTCAGGTGTTAAATTATCAGATACACAACATTTACTTATAACTCCGTAATAGTTACCATATTTTGAAGAATCCAACGCGATACATGTATGAATAAACCACGAGCCAATATATTTTGACATGTCTTCAACCCTACTTAATACTTCACTTGCAATTATTAATACACTCATATACGTTATCCGCATATTACAAATTTTTAACCATTTATTTTTATCTTTTAAAACCAAGTCATTCTTGATATTTAACCGAATATTTTTATTTTTAGTCGGATCCTCATCGTATTTATAAAAGTTATGATTAAGAAATACATGTGTTACGCCCTCATTTACTGTTAAAAAGTTAAGTATATGCGGGATTGCTCCCGGATATACTAAATCATCACTTCCTATTGACCATATGTATTTGCCGGTCGCTTTTTTATAACACTGTAATAAATTAGCATCAAAGCCTATGTTAGTTTCGTTTTTGATATACACTACATCAGGATATTTTTTAACAATTTGTTCTGTGTCATCAATTGACGCATTATCTGAAACAATGATTTCTAATCTTTGATCATACTGCGAATATATAGACTTCAAAAGCTTATCGACATAAATAGCCCTATTATATGTTGGAATAGTTATTGTTAATAATTTATCAAATTTCATTTTTAACACCTCACATAAAAATTATGTCTAGTATCTTTAATCATAAAAACAAACATTCCTAACGGAAAATAAAGAGTATAACAAAAATAAATATCCAGCGTCAAAAAATGCAGGAAAAAAATTACAAGCGTGCACAATGAAAAAATCATGATCTTTTTATTATACTTTCGCACGTTGATTATAGAAATACTATACAAAATTAATCCGAACACTAACATAAGAAAACCAATAATACCATAACATAAAATTGTAGAAACATATGTATTTTCTATATCAATTTTTTGATTATTTCTAATATATCCAAATATGCCATTCCCAAATAACATTTTCAACATATTATCGGTGTTTTTAAACCCTTCTTGCCAATGATTAAAACGTAAATTCATGGAAGAATCACTTCCCCCATTAATTATTGAAATAATTTTATCAGTATACATAGATATATCGATTATTTGATTAATTGTTTTATATGATAATGAAAAAACAAGAAGAACTATAATAGCTAGAAAGAGTAAATTGAGTTTTACCTTTGCCTTTGATAAGCAAAAGATTATGAGTGAACACAATATGGCCGCTATTATGCCGGTATTAGATGTGGACAAAAAGATAAGTACAAATAGAACAAAAGAAATAATTAAGTTTTTAACTTTGTTAGAATTTATTAAAAAATAGCAATAAGCAAATATTACTGGAAATATGGCAATGGCTGGTTGACCCACAGTTATTCGTCCCTTATATAGGGTTGGATCCATATTTTCATTTGCTAAATTTACACTAACAATGGGGTTAGGAACAAAATATCCAAAAACATTAATTAATGACAATAATACAGCTAGTACTATATATGCTTTAAAATAAAATTTTATTTTATAAGAAAAAATTTTATTAAAATTGTAAAAAATCAATAACATAAGTGGAATTTCTAAAAATTTCAAATAATATACTATGAAATCACTAATATACATATCATTATAAAAAAGACCAAATGGCGATACTAGTAGCATAATAATTAAAACGCCAACTAACCAAATACTATGTACTTTTAAATGTCTAATATTGATTAAGACTAATAGGTAAACACTTATATCTTTTAAATAGCCAAATTCAATTGGCAGTTTAGTATAATTTCTTGCTGTATCAAATACCCCAAAAAACAATAAAAACAATCCTAAAATATTATTTAAAAAATATATATTAATATTAAATTTAGCCTTAATGTTAACCATAATTATCACCAATTTAAATAATTAACGCCTTGCTTAACATCATCACTTAATTTGACCATATCTTCCAAGGAGCATTACCACTTGACCATATTTTTTCTAATTTATTCTTTTCGTTCATTGTATCCATACATTGCCAAAAGCCGTGATGAATATAAGCATTTAATTGCCCTTCTTTTACTAATGTATGTAAGGGCGCATCTTCAAATGATGTGTCATCACCATCAATTAAGTCAAAAATTTTTGGTTCCATAACCATATAGCCAATATTAATTAGATCGCCATCTAAATCAGATTTTTCTCTAAAGGCGTTGATGTTCCCGTTTTTATCAACTTCTACAACACCTTTAGACTGACCGAAGTTATAACATGATAATGTCCCTGTTTTACCTGATTTTTTATGACACTCTAATAATTCATGAATGTTTACATCACCAACAGCATCACCATAAGTTAACATAAATGGCTCATTGCCAACATATTTTTGAATTCTTTTAATACGACCACCAGTTTGAGTATTTAAGCCAGTATCGACTACTGTTACTTTCCAATCATCTTTAGAATTATGATGAATAATTCTTTCATTGCTGGTCATATTAAATGTAACATCATTATTGTATAAAAAATAATGAGCAAAATATTCTTTAATTATATGTTGTTTATACCCAGCACAAACTATAAAGTCTTTAAAGCCCTGAGCTGCATATATTTTCATTATGTGGACTAATATAGGATATTCGCCAATTTCAATCATAGGTTTGGGTTTTAAATGAGATTCCTCACTAATTCTAGTGCCTAGTCCCCCAGCTAATATTACAACTTTCATATAAAAATCAACCCCTATTCACCAAATATTGTAGATGCGCTCTTGGCAAATGAATATCTTTGTGACAATACATCACTATCTACTTTAACATTAGAATCACTGGTTTTAATGGCATCTACTAAAGATGTACTGTCACCAACTTTAAAATATGTTACATCAAAATCACTATAGACTTCTTTAAAAACCTCTATATCACTTATTATTGGTTTCGTACCCAAATATAATGCTTCAAGAGGCGGTAGTCCAAATCCTTCATAGTAACTAGGTTGAATTAAAAATGATGATGATAGTATTAATTTATATAAATCATCATCGGCTATTCGTCCAGTAAAGTGGATGTTTTTACACTCTAAATACTTTGATAAATGTTCATCTTTAGTCCTAAAACCATCTTTCTTGCCAACAATGTATAATTCATAATTTGACAATTGATTCATAGCTTTTGCTAATGTTTCTAAGCCCTTATGTTTTTTTATATTTCCAACAAATATTAATTGTTTGTCAATTTTTAAAATCGGCTCTTTTAAGGATTCTTTAAACTTAACTAAATTTTTGGTAATTCCATTATATATAACAATCGGATTAACTTTAATTTTAGGTATTTCCATAATAATTCTGTTCTTTGTAAACTTAGAAACAGTAAATAGTTTAGTCGATACTTTACATGCTCTTTTTATTAAAAATCGTTTAACTAAAAAATCAAAATAACTATTACAAGACTCTTTATAATCTAAAAAGATAATATCATGAATAACACTGTAAATTTTTATTCTAACATTAAAAGGAACAATAAAATTAGGTGTAAAGAAGATATCATATTTATTTACTGATTTATTTATAAATAAGCCTTTAACACTAAAAGGTGAAGTGTTATCTTCTATTATATTATTAGAAGAAACTAATGCAGAAATTTTATCTTTTTTCCCCAAAAAATAATATTCATTGGATGGCGGTAGATTTTCTAGAATTCCTTCAAGAAATCTTCCTATTCCTGACATACCTAAATACCTGCAATCTATTACTATCTTCATAAAATCACAATATCTCCTTTAGTATTTTTTTAACATCTTGTACCCTATTTTTAGCACATACTAAAATGTTATCTTTAGTAATAGCTATAACCATATTACTAACCCCAAGTAGGGCCAAGTTTTGGTTTATTTTGCCATTTGACACAATAATGTTATTATTAGAATCAATTGTTATGGTCTTAATGTTTCTTATGACATTATTGTTTGTATCTTTTGGAAAGAGTTCATCAAATGCTAGATAAGATCCTACATCATTCCAACCAAAGGAAGAGGGGATAACTACTATGTTGTTAGCTTTCTCCATTACGGCAAAATCAATTGATTTCTTTTCAAATTTATCGAATGTTTCTTTAATTAAATTTGCTGTAGTTATGCCGTTATTTTTAGTAATTAGCTTATCTAACTCGAGCACTACATTATAATGATTAGGACTATATTCTTTTAAAGATTCAAGGATAGTTTGATACTTAAATATAAACATCCCACTATTCCATAAATACTTGCCTGAATTAAAATAAGCTTGAGCTAAATCAAGGTTAGGCTTTTCTTTAAAAGCTAGGGCTTTAGTTGGCTTGTTTATTATGTTTTCCTCAACTTCAATATACCCATAACCAGTTTCCGGGTAGGTTGGTTTAATCCCTAAGGTGATGATGTCTCCTTTGTTTGCCGCCGTACTTGCAATCGTAATTGTTTCTCTAAACTCATCTTCTAGGGCTATTAAGTGATCACTTGCTAAAACGCAAATGGTGGGGTTAGCGTAATACTTAGAGATTATTAAAGAACCATACGATATAGCGGACGCGGTGTCTTTAAAACTTGGCTCAATAATAATCCGGGAGTCATCTACTTCAGGTAGTTCTTCTTTTAAAGCTTTAACTTGGATTTCATTAGTAGAAATAAAGATGTTATCTTTACTTACAAGGGGTAAGACCCTTTCGTATGCTAGTCTAATTAGTGACTTCTCATTAAATATTTTTAGTAACTGTTTAGGCTTCTCTTTCGTAGAAAGGGGCCAAAAACGTTCCCCACTTCCCCCTGCCATAATTAAAAACGTAAGCATCTTAATCACCTAACATTTCATCTAATAATTTATCTAAGTCATACGTTGGTTGCCAACCTGTTAAATCAGTAAACTTAGTGTGATCCCCAACTAGTACTTTCGCATCACTTGGACGCAAGAACTCTTTATCTATTTCAATATAGGTCTTGCCATCTTCACCCTTAGCTATTTCATTTATTCCTTCACCACTAAAGGTAAGCTTAATCCCAACTTTTAGGAAAGCTTTTATAACAAACTCTTTAACTGTATAAGCTTTACCAGTTGATATAATAAAATCACCTGGCGTGTCTTGTTGAAGAGACATGTAGTAAGCTAGAGCGTAGTCTATTGCATGTCCCCATTCTCTCTTGGCATAGAGGTTACCAAGCTTTAAAGGTTTCGTGTAACCCATTTTTAGAGACTTAAGGTATTCACAAACCTTTTTAGAAAGGAAGGATATATCTCTATATTTTGATTCATGGTTATAACAAATGCCGTTAACGGCAAAAATCTTATAATTTTCTCTATAGCTTTTAACTATATAGTGACTATATAGCTTACTAACTGCATAAGGAGAGATAGGGTTAAACTTAGTCTCTTCATTTTGCGGGTATACTTCCCCGTCAAATAGCTGACAAGTCGATAAGTTAAATAACTTCGTTCTAAATTCACTTCGCTTAATTGCGTCAAGTAACCTAAGAGTACCAATGGCATTAACATCAGCGGTGTATTCTGGCATATCAAAAGATAAGTCCACATGGTTTTGGCCAGCTAAATGGTATATTTCATCAGGTTTTATTCTTTCTAGTAAGTTAGATAAGTTAGAAGTATCTGTTAAGTCCCCAATATGTAAGAAGAGTAGTTTATTATAAATATCATCATTTAAAGTAAACTCTTTAAGCGTATCGTGATAAACTTGACTCTTAGACTGAATAAGTCCGTGCACCTCATAACCCTTGTCTAACAAAAGTCTTGTTAGGTAGGAGCCGTCTTGACTTACAATTCCCGTTATTAAAGCTACTTTACGCAAATTAAGACGCTCCTTTCGTTTAGGCTTAGGAATAATCCCAATCATTTCTAAGTTACCACTAATATTAAAGCTTTCCTTCATATTAGTAAGAATAAAGGTATCACCTTTAGTAATAGCTGTATCATTTATCTTACCCTTACCAGCTAAGACATAGAAGATTTCAAAACCTTTATTTTGATAAGTAGTATTACCCTTAACTATTAGTTTATATAAATTAAAGTGTTCATTCTTAAAGGTATCTTCCTTATTAAAATCATAGATATTGTTTCTTAAATTAGAATAATTAATGACATTTAAGCTATCTTTAATATGAAGTTCCCTGCGAGGAAGTCTTTCATAGTCATATAAGCGGTAGGTAAGATCAGATGATTCTTGAATTTCTAGTAAGAAGGTATCAGCCTTAATGGCGTGAACTGTACCAGGTTCAACGACAATTAGATCATTAGGCTTGATTTCTTCTTTAATTAGGTAGTTTTCAATCGTCTGATCCTTTAACATGCCTTCAACTTCTAAGGCGTTTTTAGCCTTAATACCTAAAACAACACTTTTCGCTTTTGTTTCCGGTAAGATATACCAGCACTCAAACTTACCGTACTGATTAAACTCTCTTGCATAATCATCATTAGGGTGCACTTGAACGGAAAGGTCAGCACTAGAACTAATAAGTTTAACAAGTAAGGGAAACTCTTTATCAGGGAAGTTACCAAAAAGTTCTGGGTGACGAAGCCACAAATGTCTTAAGGTTTCCCCTTTATATTTACCATTTGTAATAACTGATGATTTATTTAAATAGCCTGATACAATCCAAGCTTCACCCGTATTATTAGGGCAGTCGTATATTTTATTAAGTTCCTTACCTGCCCAAGGCTTTTCACTAAAATAAGGCTTTAAAAACAGAATCATAGTATCTATAAGTCGTTTACTAAGTTTAAGACGTTTTCTTTAAACTTATCAAAAGTAAACAGTTCCATTACCCTAGCGTGGGCAGCAGTGCCATATTTAAGTCTTAAACTTTCATCTTCACCTAATGTTTTAATCGCTCTAGCAAACTCCCTCGCATTCCTATTTTCAACCTCAAGGCCTGTTTCTTCATTAATTGAAACATAATTAACCCCTGAACCAGGTATCGTAAAGGTAACGGCAGGTTTAGCAAAATACATAGCTTCCGCAAGAGACAGACCAAAGGCTTCATTTTTCGTAATAGAAGGAAAGGCATAAATATCACAAGCAGATAAATAAGATACCATATCTTCATCACTGATTTTTCCTAAAAACCAGATGTTAGGAAGACCTTTAGCCTGTTCCTTTAAACTAGGTGTTAAAGGACCACTACCAGCAATTAAAACCTCGTATTTATCATCTAGATATTTAGCCGCTTCAACTAAATAAGTAAGGCCCTTATATTCCACATGTCTACCGATCGCAAACACCACTATCTTATCTTTGTATTTCTCTCTAATGGCACTGACTTTAATCAAAGTATTTTGGCTTTGTTGAAGCCTTTTTAAATCTACACATAAAGGTAAAACTGTTGTTTTATCACTAAAGTTTTTAATACTAACACTAGCATCTTTATAGATAGGTGATG
>C._urophasianus_2_cecum__coassemble_9_pt1 | contig 111279 bp, 103 predicted proteins | sample C__urophasianus_2_cecum__metabat2_low_PE_014 | metagenome-assembled genome bin C | reverse complement strand
CTTAGGCTTTTCATATCGCCCATTTTAGCATTTATTAGGCCTTTTTTACCAAGGTATAAAACTTTTAACTTATTAAAATCATTTAAATTATTAATTTGACCTAATTCTTCTTTTAACTTTTCTAGCATTTTAATATCTCCTTTTTTGCCAAAATAAAAAGTCCTTAGAAAAATCTAAGGACGAAAAACCGTGGTACCACCTTAATTCTAGCTTAGTGCTAGCCCTCATTTTGTTAACGCCAACAACGGGTATTGTTAGTACCTTTTCGAAAAACGAACTTTCAAATAATAACAATGAAATCTCTCATCCTTAATTTCTTTCTGTAAATGTTAAATATTTTACTCTTTTTTTCTAAACTAGTAGCCTCTTCTATTTCTAACAGCGCCAGAAATTAGACGAGAAACTAACCAGATAATAACTGGAATTACAAATAAACCAATTGAAGTGTAAAGTTCTTTATGGCTAGCTAAAGCACTGACCTTAGCAACAGTATTAACTGCAACTAAATAAGGAACTTTAACAACTACATCTACATGGTATTTAGTTAAAAAGTCTAAGACACTATTCATCCATGAAATTTCGCCAGAATATTGTTCAAATACATAATAAATACCGGCAAAAATTGTAAACCAGGCTACTGTTACAATAGCGCCATGGATGAAGTTAAATCTTCTAGCACAAAAAGCGCCAAAGAAAACTGGTATTAAAAAAATAATGAAACAAATTAAAGTAGTCATAACATCTATCCTCCCAGATATTTAAATAATTGTCATAATTTAGTTAAAAAAACAGATATCTTTAACATAAAATTATTCCTTGAAGTAATTATACAACAATTGTTTTTCAAAATCTACATGAAAAACAAGAAAAGATAGAAAATTAGCGGATTATTAGTAAATTTTTAGACAAAATAAAAGTAAGAGTTTTTGCCTCTTACTTAAATAAGCCTTTAAAGGCCTCTTTAAAATTATCCCAAGCGGATTTTTTCTCTAGCTTTTCGACTTTATCTAAAGATTTAAATAACTCAATCTCTTCTTTAGATAAGTTAGTTGGGGTAGTGACTTTTACAGTTACGTATTGATCCCCACGGCCAAGGCCTTTCGGGTTTTTAACCCCTTTACCTTTAATTTTAAAAACGGTCCCACTTTGCGTACCAGCTGGGATTTTAATCTTTTCACTTTCCCACATGGTAGGTACTTCAATTTGGTCCCCTAAGGCCGCTTGAGAGAAAGTAATAGGTACTTCAAGATAGATATCATTATTATTACGCTTAAAAGTTTTATGTGGTAAGACATTAAAAGTAATGTATAGGTCGCCATTAGGACCACCATTAACCCCGGCGCCTCCGTAACCTTCAAGGCGTAAAGACATCCCGCTTTGGATACCTTCTGGAATTTTTAATTCAATATCTTTGGTCTTTCTAACATGGCCAGTCCCATTACATACGTCACATTTTTTCGTGATTTCTTTACCCGTACCATGGCATCTTGGGCAAACACTTTGAGTTTGGGTAATACCAAAGATCGTTTGTTGACGGCGTAAAATATAGCCAGTTCCGTGACAATCCGGGCAGGTGTGGATGTCATTTTTAGAGTAGGCCCCACTACCACCACAGGCCGTACAAGCTTCATCAACCGAAACTCTAATCTTTTTAGTTGCCCCGTAAACGGCATCTTCAAACGAGATGTTCATTTGTTTTTCAATATCTTCGCCGGAACGAGCTTGGTTGGCGCTTCTTTGTCTACCGCCACCAAAGAAAGAATTAAAGATATCTTCAAAGCCACCAAAACCACCTTGGCTGAAACCGCCTTGACTAAAGCCACCACTAAAGCCGTTAAAGCCTTGGGCGCCCGCAGAGCCAAAACGATCGTATTGAGCCCGCTTTTGTTCGTCTGATAGGGTTTCATAAGCTTCGTTTATTTCCTTAAACTTTTCTTCAGCTCCTGGCTCTTTATTAATATCTGGGTGATATTTTTTAGCAAGCGTCCGGTAGGCCTTTTTTATTTCATCTTGCGTAGCGGTTTTAGATACGCCTAATATTTCATAATAATCTTTATTACTTGGCATAATATTCTCCTTTCTTAATAACAAAAATTAAAGGGGCGAAGCCGCCTCTTTAATTAGTTGGCATCAGAGAAATCAGCATCTACTGAACCGTCTTTTTTACCGCCTTTATTGCCATTATTATTGTTTTGTTCGCTTTGAGCTTGTTGATAAGCCTTGACAGCAATGTTTTGGGCAACCTTTTCTAATTCTTCCTTCTTAGATTTAATTAAAGATTGATCGTGAGCATCTAAAGCTTTTTGTAATTCATCACATAATCTTAAAGCTTCAGATTTTTCATTTTCATCAACACTCTTTAATTCTTCTAGGGTCTTCTTAGTTTGGAAGATTAAGTTATTAGCTTCGTTAACTAAGTCCGCTTCTTCCTTTCTTCTCTTATCAGCTTCAGCATTTTCTTCGGCTTCTCTTACCATCCGTTTAATTTCTTCGTCTGATAATGAGCCACCACCTTGAATTGTGATGTTTTGAGACTTACCAGTACCTAAATCTTTGGCAGAAACATTTAAAATACCGTTCGCATCAATATCAAATTTAACTTCAATTTGTGGAACCCCACGCGGTGCGGCTGGGATATCGGTTAATTGGAAGTGACCTAGGGTCTTGTTGTCGGCGGCCATTGGTCTTTCACCTTGTAAAACGTGGATATCAACAGCTGGTTGGTTATCAGCAGCGGTTGAGAAGATTTGTGATTTTGAACAAGGGATGGTCGTATTACGTTCAATTAACTTTGTGAAGACACCACCTAAAGTTTCAATACCAAGTGATAGCGGTGTAACATCTAGTAATAAGACGTCTTTAACATCACCAGTTAAAACCCCACCTTGAATAGCAGCACCCATCGCTACTACTTCATCAGGGTTAACTGATTTATTAGGTTCCTTACCAAGTTCTTTTCTTACTAAATCTTGAACAGCTGGGATTCTTGTTGAACCACCAACTAATAAAACTTGATCAATATCTTTAGCTGTTAATTTAGCATCAGATAAGGCTCTTCTTACTGGGTTAACACAACGGTCAACTAAGTGAGCGGTTAATTCATTAAATTTAGCACGCGTTAAAGTCTTATTTAAGTGTAGAGGTCCAGCTTGACCCATAGAAATGAAAGGTAGGCTAATTTCGACACTAGTTACACCTGATAAGTCTTTTTTAGCCTTTTCAGCAGCATCTTTTAATCTTTGTAAAGCCATCTTATCTTGACTTAAATCAATCCCGTTTTCTTTCTTAAATTCTTGGCATAACCAGTCCATGATACATTTATCATAGTCATCCCCACCAAGAATGTTATCACCAGCAGTAGCTAATACTTCAAATGTCCCATCAGCTAAACTTAAGATAGAAACATCAAAGGTACCACCACCAAGGTCAAATACAAGAACAGTTTGTTCCTTATCCATCTTATCAATACCATAAGCAAGAGCGGCCGCGGTTGGTTCGTTTATAATACGCATTACTTCAAGACCCGCGATCTTACCAGCATCTTTAGTGGCTTGACGTTGGGCATCATTAAAGTAAGCCGGAACCGTAATAACAGCCTTATCAACTGTTTCACCTAAATAAGCTTCGGCGGTTTTCTTTAAGTTTTGTAAGATCATCGCAGAAATTTCTTGTGGTGTATATTTCTTACCGTTAATATCAACGCGGTAATTACTATCACCCATATGTCTCTTAATAGAAGAAACCGTGTTAGGGTTAGTGATAGCTTGACGCTTTGCGACTTCACCTACTAAAATTTCATCACCCTTAAAAGCAACCACAGACGGAGTAGTTCTTACCCCTTCCGCATTAGGGATAACCTTAGCTTCCCCCGCTTCCATAACTGCAACACAGGAATTTGTTGTACCTAAATCAATACCTATAATTTTATTACTTGCCATAATAATCATTCTCCTTTTTCTTCATTATTATCTATATCTTTTGTTTCGTTTTCTTCTTTTTTTGACTCTTCATTCTTTTTAGGAACGGCGACATTTACTAAGACAGGTTTTAAAACACGATCTTTATACATATAGCCTTTTTGCATAACTTTTAAAATGATTGGGGCCTCGACGTCTTTTTCTTCACTATTTAGAGCTTGCATTAACTTAGGCTCAAAGGCATCGCCTTCTTTAGCTTCAATTACTTTTAAGCCGTCATTATGAAGAATATTAACTAGTTGGTTTGCAATCATTTGAAAGCCCATTTGGTAGTTTTTAACTTCCTCACTAGGAGCAGGGCTATTTACTACGCTTAGTAACATATCAATAGGCCCAATAAGTTCAGAGATGATACCAAAGGCCGCGTACTTTCTATTTTCAATTTCCGCTTCTTTAAGACGGCGTTTTGTCGTCTGCATCTCGGCTATTTCTCTTAAGTTTTTATCTTTTTCTTCTTTTAAAGCCCGTTCTAGCTTTGCAATTTCTTCTTTTAATTTATCTTCTTTAGTTATTTTTTTCTCTTTTTTATTTTCTTTAACATCTTTTTCTGAAGCATCTTCCTTTTTAGGTTCTTCTTCAGACTTTTTTTCTACTTCTTTATTTTCGTCCATAAAGCATCTCCTTAATATATTTTTGGTAGCTTATTTGCAAAATATTCTATCGTAGGCACAACCATCTTGTAGTTAGTCCTAATAGGCCCAACCACAATAATGGTCCCGTACTCATCTAAATCTAAATAATAAGGGGTACTTATGATACTACAATCCTCTAGACCAAGGGCTAGGTTATCTTTACCAATCTTAATCATAATACCTTTTTGTTTAGGCACAACTAAATTAGTAACCTTCATGTCATCAACCGCATTTACAAACTTTTGCATGACTTGATAATCTTTAAATTCAGCTTGATTAAATAAAGGTGTCATACTAGATTTATAACATTCATTATTTAAGAAGCTTGAAAAGCCTTTGATCATAAAGTTTAAGATATCGTCACGGTAATCAACTATTTCTCTAATTCTTGGTTTTGATGATTCCCGCTCTAAAATATCTCTAATTTCATAAATAGCTTGATCATACATCGCAACGTCAAACATCGACATGATGCGAAGTAAATCCTCCATCTTGAAATCTTTCGGAACCTTAATCTTTTGGCTCCTTACGACCCCTGAATTTGTCACAATTAAAAGTAAGGCATCTTCGTCATTTAAAGGGACGATTTCCATCTTTTTAATTCTTGCATAAGTGGCGTTTGATCCAATAACAGCCACAAAACAACCTGTTATTTTAGCTATGTAATTAATAGCTTCTAAAATAGCTGTTTCTTTCGTTAAGAATTTATTATTTAAAATGGAATCAATATCTAAATAAACATCTTTTAAATTGTCATCTCTTGTTAAGAGGTTATCAATATAAAAGCGGTAGCCTAATTCTGAGGGAACCCGGCCACTAGATGTATGCGTCTTTTCAAGATACCCGTTTTCTTCTAGATACTGCATATCATAACGAATCGTTGCTGAACTAAAGTTTAAATAAGGTTTATTAGTTAAACTCTTAGAACCAATGGGTTCATCAGTTAAAACGTATTCTTCAACAATCGCTTTTAAAATGAGCTTTTGTCTATCAGATATCATGAAATCACCTTCTTTGCACTTATACCCTCAATGTGCAAACCTATTATATACTTTATGTTTGGCACTGTCAATAAAAAAGTGCCAAAAAATAAAGAAAGTGTTTTACCACTTTCTAAGTTTTAAAAATATTAGTATGTATAGCAAGTAACATCAATAAGTATTAAAAACACTATAAATAGGTTTCTAATTGATTTCTAAATATAAATAATTTCTTAAATGATTATATTTTAAATCATAATTATTTAAAATCGGATTAGTAAAATTATAAGTAGCTAGACTACTACTAAACTGGGGGCTTGTCATGTATGAATTTTCAATGTTTACCTTAAAAAAGAAAGGAATAGTATCATCAGAAATATCAAACTTTTGTTTAAATAATCTAGCTATTTCTAGATCATTAAAGGTAAATGTTCCTACATTAACAAGCTCATCCCCCATATAGTAAGGTTTACTTGGGGTAATAGAACCAAGTTCTAAGGGTTTAAAGTTAACTTCTTTCTTTAAGACAAAGATAGCTTCAATTTGTTCAAGACATGATTTAATACTCTTATCTTTAAAGAAAGCCTGTCTTACTTTCTTTAAAGCTAGTCTATTCTTAATATCTAAAAGGCCAATATTAGCCCTTTTAGGAATGTAGAAATGATAAGACCCGTCTAGCTTATAAGCATATAAAATGACGTAAGAACCGTCTTTTAGATATAACAAGACTCTATCAGCAAGCTTCGAGTTAGTACGCACATTAGCTGAACCATATACCATTTTAGCACCCGTTAAATCGATAGGTAAATTAGTGATTGGGTTTATTAAAGTTAGACTCCTAAAATCCGTTTTAACGAAGCCATTACTATCCGCATTAAACCCTAGTTCACGGATAAACTCATCAGGGTCAAATTCATCAACAGTCATGCTTAAAACATCATCTTTAAACTCACTTATTATTTTAATGTAATGGCTAGCTAGTTCTAAGGCATTCTTTTCCAAATCTTCTTCAGTTTTATTAGTTGTAGTATTTTCCTTTGTCTCACTATTAGTATTAGAAGAAGTTTCTTCATTAGTAGAATTTGTCTTATTAAACTTTCTTTTAACTAAGTAGCTCGTTAATTCATCAAGTTTACTAGCGATGTCAGGGCTATTAAGCTCATCATCGCTATATCTTGTGAGAGCGGCAAATAGCCTTGTCACATGTCTATTTTTAATTTCTACCTTATTAATTTCGATATTAAAGAGATTAGACAAAGTATTACTATCTAGTTTAGATGATAACTGTTCAGATAAATCTTTAAATTTATCCATCACATCATCAGGCATTTCATCCATAAATTGATTAATTTGACTATAAATTTCATTAGTGTTGTCAGCACCAAAATTTAAATTAGGTTTAAACTTAGGATCGTTAGCTTTATTATCTTGAAATAAAGAATCATCAAGATTTTTAATTGGCATAAGCACTACTCCTTATCTAATTCTTTAATAAAATCATTTAAAACTTTGTCGTTTTTCTTAACTGGTTTTCTGATGGCGTCTATTAAGCCAAAAGCTAGGGCTTCCTCGGAATCCATCCAATAATCGTAGGTTGCAATTTTCATTAATTCATCTTCCGTTTTACCTGTTTTATGGCTTAATATCGCAAATAAACGCTTATTTAACTTTTCGTCAAATTCAATGCTGGTTTTTAAAACTCTAAATTTACCTTCCACACTTGAAGCTAGTTCGTGAATCATAAATTGGGCGTTTTGTGAACCATAAGCATAATCACAAACTGAGCTAATAATGGTAGCCATAGAAGCACATAGCCCTGTATTAAAGGCTACGACGGGGTTAGGGATTTCTCTAATTTTATCTACAATCGCAAAACCATCTAAGACGCTTCCGCCACCGGAACAAATTTCAAGTTTAATTACCGCATTAGGATCGTCGTTTGCTAAAACGTCTAGGTAAGAAGTTACACGCTGAGCCATTTGCGTATTAATTTCCCCGTCTATTTTAATAATTCTTGATTGTAAGAGTTGTTCTTCAATATTCCATACATTTAATTTAGTTTCTTCCATTTTTCTTTTCCTCCTTAATAACTTTATTTAATAAAGCTAGTTTAACTACGTGATCTAAGTTACGTGCCCCAAAATCATGAATGTTGGCGTCTTCTTTAATCTTCTTGATATCATTTTTACTAAATTTAACCTTAAGACCAGATAACGTCTCGTATTTTTCTTGGTAGCGTGAAATTAACTCATCACTTACTTTTTCCGTCAAACGGTTAAAGACAATAATCTTATCAATTCTTCCTAAAAATTCCGGGGAGAAATGATTATTTATTGCATCTAAAGCAGACTCATTATCAGATTTCCCACTACTCATAAAGGCCGTGCCTTTTTTGTTGGTAGCCCCAAAGCCTAGATTGGTCGTAAAGATAATTATCGTGTTTCTAAAACTTACCCGGTTACCACCTTTATCGGTGGCGTAACCTTCATCTAAGATATTTAGTAATGATTTAAAGACCGAACTATGAGCTTTTTCAATCTCATCAAATAAGACAACGCAGTTTGGGTTTTGTTTAACCTTCGCTAAAAAATCACTTGTTTGTTTAAACCCAACATAACCAGGATCACTACCAAATAAGTAATTGACCGCCGTTTCTTGTTGAAGTTGGGAACCTTCAACAACGACTAAGTTTCTTTCACTACCCGTGAAGTTTTTCGCAATTAATTTAGCGGTAAAGGTTTTCCCGGTCCCACTAGGTCCCGCAAACAACAAATTACACTTAGGCTTTTCAGGATCTACAATATTTAGTTCAATCATATTAAGATAGTCTAAGACTTCTTTTAATGGCTTATCTTGCCCTAAAACGTTCTTTTCTAGTTCTTCTCTCGTGTCTTTAACTTTCGTATCTGACATATTGATATTAAACTGAACCCTAATTGATTCAAGGACGTCATCAAGTTCAACTTCTTTATTGTTATCTTTACAAACTTTAGAATAAGCAAAGGCACTTTCTAACATCGTTAAAGCTTTATCCGGGTTAGCGGAATGCATATTATATTGTAAAGATAAGTCATATATTTTATTAACTAAGTCATCTTCCATCTCTTTACCAAAGAAACTTTCATTAGCTTTTAAGGTTTCTTTCATAATCGCGATAGTTTCTTCTTTGGTTGGTTCTTCGACTAAGACTTTCACAAACCGGCGCGAAATCGCCTTATCTTTTTCTAAATATTCATTAAATTCATCGTTAGTCGTCGCCCCAATAACTTGGATATCCCCGCGAGATAAATAAGGCTTAATTATATTAGCGGCGGTTAAATCTCCTTCATTACCACCAGAACGGGCAAGCGTATGCATCTCATCAATAAATAATATGACATTATCAAGCTTAGAAACCGTATCTAAGATATTTAAAATTCTTTGTTCAAACTGCCCTCTAAACTGACTTCCTGCCACTAAGGCATCTAGATGCATCTCATAAATGACTTTATTTTTTAGGCCTTTTGCTAAATCTTTATTACTATTATTAATCGCGTTAGCTAGCATATAAACAAGGGTTGTTTTACCGGTACCCGCTGGCCCTACTAAAACGGCACTTCGTTTAGTCCTACCTGACAAGGCAATCTCCAGAGCTAAGAACTCTTGTTTCATACCGACAAAGCACATATCTTTATGTTTTAAGACATATTTATTGATGTTCGTTAAATATTTCTTTAGCTTGTCATCTTCTAAAGACTTCACTTCTCTAATGCTATATTTAGCCATTTCATCGCTAAACTCTTCATATAGATTAACGACACTAAAGCCATTAGGTGGTAAGTCTTCTTGAGCTACTTTATTTTTAACCGCCTCTTCGTATTCTTGTTGCATCAACAAATTAGCCTTATCTAAAACGTTAAATAACTCGTATTCGACATTGATAAATAAAGCCGTAATTAAATCCGTTAAAGTCATTGTTCTTTCTTCATCACTAGACTTTTTCTTTAACTGATCAATTAAATTTAAGGCATCATCAGCAAGAGTCGTATCGGTATCAAAGTTTAGCTTTTCTTTATTAGGATGTAAGGCATTATAAGCCTTATCAATGGTAATATAGTTAAGATTATAGCGATCAAGTATTTTAAAAACGGAAGCCTTGATACTAAAATAATCTTTATTCTTCGAATTATTTAAAAAATTGATGACAGCTAGAAAAATAATCCCAGTATCAATGGTGGTTTGTCCTTTATTAAGTGAAATCATACTAGCTTCATCTAAAATTTTACTAATATCATCATGTAAGATCTTCATTTAAAAATCCTCCTTTTATTATTATAAACAAAAATAGCCTAAAAAACCACAAAAAAGAAGTCTAAGACTTCTTTAAATAAGGGTTATTCTTCTTTTCTTCTTTGATGGAAGTTATTTCATCATGACCGGGATACACCTTAATTTCATTAGCTAGGTTAGCTAGTTTATTAAGGGATTGTTTCATATCCGTCATACTACCTGTTTCGAAGTCAGTTCTACCAATACTATTTTTAAATAAAGTATCCCCACTAAATAAGATATTTTTAACTAAATAACAAACCGAACCATTCGTATGACCAGGGGTGGTAAGCACCATAAACTCTTCGTCTAATAAAGTAAACTTCATCTTGTCAGTGACATTTCTAATTTCAAAATCACTAGGCTTAAAGCTAATTTTAGTTCCCGTCATTTGATATAAACTTGAACTAGGATTTGTTAGCTTAGCCTCATCTAATTTGCTGATATAAAGTGGTATCTTACCTTTTGTAAAGTATTTTAAGCCGTCAATATGGTCAATATGAGCATGCGTTATTAAAATAGCCTTTAAGTTGTATTTATTAACCTCAGCTAAATTGATGTTACTACCAGGATCAACAATAACTAAATCACGGCCCTTAATTAATAAATACGTATTTTCAAAAAAGATACCATTTGTGTCAATTTTTATTTGCATATATAAAGAAAAAAGCTTTTAAAAAGCTTACTTTTTCTCTCTATGAACAGTATGTTTTTGGCAATGAGGACAATATTTTTTGAACTCGATACGTTCAGGAGTTGTCTTCTTATTTTTATCTGTATAATAATTCTCATTTTTACATTCTGTACAAACTAGTTTAACTAAATCTCTCATAATATCCCTCCAGACATTAAATTTGCTGATACATTATAGCAAAATTACTAGTTCTTTGCAAGGTGTTTTTAAATCTCGGACAAATTTTTTGATAGTAACTGCCCTTTATACATACAATTTACTAAAACTAACTCAAACTTAAACGGGTCTCCTGCGTGCATTTTCACAAATTTTAAATTTATTTTCACGTTAAATATACAGTTTTTAAATAAGGCTTTAGGGTAAACATAGTATTTAGCTCCTGACGGATACCAGGGCCTACCTAAATAAACCTCGTAATTGCCTTGGACTTTAAAGATGCAGTTAAAAAACTTAAGACCTTCAACATGTAAATTATAAGTATTAGGGGCTATAACGTATCCACTACCAATTGATTCAATAACACAGTCATAAAAAGAACACTCGGCACTACCAAAAATATAATCAACATCCCCACAAATATAGCTATTCTTGATGACGTTATTGCAACCTAGATCAATATAAAGCGTATCTTGTTCGGATAAAAACTCACATTTTTCAATTAGAAGATGACTTGCTTCTGACTTAAAAGCGACGGCTTGTTCATCATTTTTGTTTTTTATTTTATGGTGACAATTAATAAAAGAAATACCTAAAGCCCGAAAGTTATCGGCCCCTTCTTTAACCGTAAAAGTCGCGCTCCCGGTCGTCCCCCAAACTTTCTTGCCATCTCCCCCAAGGCTTTTGGGAATTACCCCGCCATGATAGGCATCATAGATAATTTTGGCATCTTCACCAATTAAAGTAATATTAGGTTTCGTGACGTAGACTTTTTCTTTAAAGGTCCTACTACCTAAATAAATCGTTCTATCATCATCTAAGTTGTTAATAGTTTCTTGAAGTCCTACGTCACTTTTAGATATATCTACCATCTTAGGCGCTCTCTTTTAATTTTAATTCACATTTAAAGGTCACATCTGATAGGTCAGCGCCTTCGTTTTCAATTAGATCTTTTAGGGCTGTCGCACTCGCAATCGCCATTTCATAAATTTTGTTATCAATGGCACTTAAGGTCGGGTTAGTAAGTTCACAATACTTACTATCATCAAAGCCAATAACAAGGCAGTCTTTCCCAACCTTAATGTTTTGGCTCGTTAAAGCTCTAATAGCCCCCATCGAAACTAAGTCTTCCCCACTTAGGATCGCATCAACACGATTATAATCCATTAGGATTTGTCTGGTCGCGTCATACCCTCCTAAGATATCGTTAGTTTGGTATACTAAAGGTTTTAGGCTTGCTTCTTGGATCGCTTTTTCATAACCATTACGTTTCTTAATTGCGGAATCCGCACTACCGTATTGGATGTAAGCAATATTTTTACAGCCTTTATTAATTAAATATTTAGTCGCGTCATAAACACCCGCTTCTTCGTCAACATAAAAAGCCTTGTTGCGTAAGACATTTATTTTACCATTTGTCGAAACAACAGGAATATTATTAATCGCCTGTAAGACTTCTGGTGATTTATTAATCTCATTAAAAATAGACCCAATAAAGGCAAGCCCATCCACCTGGGTTGAAACCTCACTGATATATTTAAAGATTTGCGACATATCACCTAAAGTATTACAAATGATGGTGCGGTAACCATATTTTGATAATTCTTTATCAATATAATAAGCGGCATTAGCGTAATGCGGCATTCTAATATCAACGACAAACACAGCAATCGTTTTTAAAGAATGGGAAACTAAAGCTTTCGCTATTAAACTAGGTTTATAGTTATATTTAGCAATCACTTCTTCAATTCTTTTACGCGTATCCGCCTTAACGTTTTTACCGTTTAAATAGCGGGAAACAGTGGAAATACTAGTATCGGCTTCTTCAGCAATCGTATAGATATTAATTTTTATAATCACCATCTCCTTATTTAGTTGTATTATAAAGAATTAATTAGAAAAATCAAGAACAAAAATATTTTTTAAAAAAGCTAAAAATAAATTGTTATTTTAGTCCCCTTATCAAGTAAGCTTTCTAGCCTTATTTGATAGTTAAACTTCTCACAAATATGTTTAACAATCGCGAGCCCTAGACCGGTACCCCCAATTTCTTTTGACTTAGCCTTATCAACGCGGTAAAATCTTTCAAAAACCCGGCTTTGATCCGCTTTAGAAATCCCAATCCCGGTATCTTCACAGCTAAAATAATCTTGGTTTAGGGTAATCTTTATACTACCCTTATCCTTATTATATTTAATGGCGTTATCAATGATATTAGAAAACAAGGACTCCATTTGTTCTTTATTACATTTAAGGGTGGTATCTTTAATCTCTTTTTCTAAAGTGAGCTTTTTAGTTTCCATCTTTCCTTGATATCTTTTAAGGCAATCTTCAAGTAGGCTTGAGATCTTTACCTCTTCTAGATCGTATGTCTTAGAAAACTCAAGGTTAGATAACTCTAACATATCAATAATAATTTGATTCATTCTCATGGCTTCTTTTAAAATCTTAAGAGAAGCTTCTTTTATCTCTTCTTTATCTTCAATGATCCCGTTTAAAATCATTTGTTCGTACCCAATAATAGAGGTTAAAGGGCTTTTTAGTTCATGACTTGCATTGGCGAAAAAATCTTTTTTAATCATTTCCATTTTTTGTTTTTCCGTATCATCTTTTAAAGATATAAGGATTTGAACAGAATTAAAAGGAATGATATTAACACTATAGATTTTATTATCAATTGTAATGGTCAAATTATTAGTTTCTCTTGTTGTTAAAGCCTTTTTGATGGCTTCAAGAAGGGTCGTATTTCTAAATAAATAGATATAATTTTTACCAATAACTGTCTCTTTATTAACTTTAAGGGTACTTAGGGTCTTATTATTAACTAAAGTCACAATATCATTTTTAAGTAGGATTAAGCATTCATCAATTGATTGGACAATCGTTTCATTTTTCGTGTTTTCTTCTTTAATTTGTCTAATCTTATTATCAATTAAGACTTTAATAGCTTCAATAATCTCTGGTAATTTATCAATAGTTTCCGCTTTAAAAATGACATCCGCATCCGCCATTAAAGCGAGCTCATTGATTTCTTTTTCAATTGGTTTTAACATTCTTCTTGATAACAAATATAAGAATACTAGCTCGACTAAGTAGATTGCTATAATAGCTATTAAAGCCGTAACGGCAAAGACGATATTAGAAGTTGTAAAATAAACCGTATCAAACGAAACCCTAACATAGTAATCATTAGAAAGGGCAGCGATATACATCATCTTACTATCAGTTGAATCAGATTTACGAATGACCGCTTCCCCTAAAGAAGATAATTCTGGTCGATTTAGGTGGTTATCTAAACTACTGACATTATATTCTAATTCAGAATCGTAAATAACATTTCCGTGTAGGTCAATAAAGGTAGTCCGCAGGTCATCATCTAAAGAAACCATATAATCCGCTACTTCTTCAAAGTTATCCCCATCAAAGATTGTAGTAGCGACGTCTAGATATATATTTATTTCTTCAACAGCTTTTTCTTTATTTTGACTAGAAATTAAAGCGACACAGATAATATATAAAACAATTAAGGCAAATAAAGAGATTAAGGATGAAAAGATAATCATTCTTTTTCTCATAGATTTATCTTATATCCTTTACCATAAACTGTTTTAATTAGATCATCACTCGTTTTCTTTCTAATTGCCTTAATATGCATATCAAGGGTTCTCGTCTCAAAGCCGTATTCGGCGCCCCAAATCGCGTTAAAGATGTCTTCTCTACTTAGGACCTTATCGCTATTTTTAGCTAGATATAATAAAATATCAAACTCTTTATTAGTTAGTTCTACCTTTACATCATTATAAAAACATTCTCTTTTTAAAGGGTCTAAAACTAAGTTATTAAAAACAAGGGGAAGATTTTTATTTTTATGTCGTCTTAATTTAGCATTAACGCGAGACATTAGCTCTAAGAGGTCAAACGGTTTTTCAATGTAGTCATCAGCCCCAAGGTCAAGACCTTCTACTTTGTCAACTAACATATGGCGGGCACTCACAATAATGATTTCAATATCATCATTAGATCTGTCTTTTCTAATCTTTTGTAAGATTTCCATCCCACTATAGTCTGGAAGCATTAAATCAAGTAAGACAAGATCAGGTTTTCTTTCCTTAAAAGCTTCTAGAAAGTCTTTCCCATTATAAAAGGTCTTAGCTTCATAGCCTTGTTTCGTTAAAGTTTTATTAATAATTTGGGCAATATCCTTATCATCTTCGACTGAGTAGATTAAAAACGCCATAAAATCACGTCCCTAGTAAATTTTTTTATCTTTGTAATAACCACTTTCAATATAGATAACCCATTCAGCAATGTTAACTGAATGATCAGCTATTCTCTCTAAATATTTTACTACTAAAGTACTATAAATTGCAAAAGGTAAATAATTAGCTTCACTAGTGTTGCCATGGGCTAGTTGTTCGACGATTTCATCATATTTTTTATCGACATAATCATCGGATTTAATGACGTCTTTAGCCTCATTAACATCAAGGTTAATATAAGAATTAACCGCTCTTTGTAACATATCAATAACATATTGGGCTAATTTATCAATCGTGTCGTGATGTTTAGGGTCTCCCGGGATATCTTTGATTTTAGTGCTAAACGTAATGATATCTTCTGCGTGATCTCCTATTCTTTCAAGGTCGGTTACCAGTTTTAAGATGCCAGTAACTTGTTTTAAATCAGAAGCGTAGGGCCGTTCTTTTAGTAAGATTGTTAGACACATCTCTTCAATTAGGCGTTCAAACTTATCAACTACATCGTCGTTTACTATTTCATTTGTCTTACCGAGGTAGTTATCAATTGAGGTGTTGATATTATCAACGACAACATCGCTCATCTTTAAAACCATTTGTTTAAGATTTTCAATTTCTGTTTCTAATTTCATAAATTCTAACCAAACCTTCCTGTAATGTAGTCTTCGGTACGTTTATCTTTTGGGTTTTTAAATAGTTCCGTCGTCTCATTAAATTCTACCATTTCTCCCAATAAAAAGAAAGCTGTCTTATCGGAGATTCTAGTCGCTTGTTGCATATTATGGGTAACTATTACAATTGTATATTCATTTTTAAGTTCAGAGACTAATTCTTCGATTTTTAGGGTCGCGATAGGATCTAGGGCACTAGTAGGCTCATCCATTAAGATGACTTCCGGCTTCATCGCGATGGCTCTCGCGATACATAGTCTTTGTTGTTGCCCACCAGAAAGACCTAGGGCGTTGTCTTTAAGTCTATCTTTGACCTCGTCATATAAACTAGCTTTTTTTAAGGAATCAATAACTATTTCTTGTAGTCTAGCCCTTTTTCTAATCCCACTACATCTAGGACCATAAGCCACATTATCAAAGATAGACATCGGGAAGGGGTTTGGTTGTTGGAAAACCATGCCAACTCGCGTTCTTAGGTCAATCGGGTTCATATCTTTGATGTTTTCTTCTTTAAATAGAATTTCCCCGTCAATTTTACAATTAGGGATTAAATCGTTCATCCGATTTAAACATCTTAATAAGGTGGATTTCCCGCACCCTGAAGGTCCGATAAAGGCTGTTACTTCATTTTTGGTGATATTTAAACTAACGTTTTTTAAAGTGTGTTTTTCCCCGTAGTAGAGGTTCACATTTTTTATTTCAAAATCATACATATATTATACCGCCATTTTGTTAATTTTTTTAGAGATTAATTTAATTAAAATAGATAAAACTAAAACGACTATTAAGATAAAAATACCAATGGCCGCGGCGGCCCCGTAGTTTGGTGATTCGCCTGACATAATAGACCAAATGTGAACAGCTAGCGAGGTTGAAGCTTTGGTCACACTGATATCATCTTGAATACTTGAGCCCATGACAAAGATTAGGGCCGCTGATTCCCCAATAATTCTACCAATAGAAAGCAGGGTCGCCGTTAAAATACCAGGTATCGCATTTGGTAAAATGACTTTAAAGACGGTTTGGGTTTTACTTGCCCCTAGGGCAAGACTTGCCATCGTGAAAGACCTAGGGATAACCATTAGGCTTTCACTAACCGTTTTAATAATAGTCGGTAGTAAAATAATTGTCATAGTGAAGGCCCCGGCTAAAATACTATAGCCGGATGTTTTAAAAGTAGCGTCACAAAAAGGAATGAAAATTAGGGCCCCACAAAAGCCAAAAATAATACTAGGAATCCCGCTCGTCATATCAATCATGGTCGTAATGATTGTTTTAATAATCCCGTCTCTCGCATATTGGGTTAAGAAAATAGAGGCGATGATGCCAATCGGTAAAGATATAACTAATGTCAATAAAATTAGGTAAAGGGTGGTAATTAAACTACCACGCGCTCCGCCCCCTGATGTCTTACATTGCATCTGGTTAATAATAGCGGCACTATCTAGAGCTTCCGCTAAGGCCTCAGCTCCTTTATTAGCCCCAATTACTTTCGTGCTATTAGAATCAGTCTTATATCTAATTGTATCAAGTCTGTCGCCTACTTCTACTTCGTAGGTCCCGTCACCGTTTGTTTTATCGGCTTTTTTAAGGGGTGAGTTATCCGCAATCCAGGTTACAATAACACAGTCTTCATTAGCTGTATCAACGGAGTCCGCAACACAAATTCCATACCTACCAATAAAATAACTATCTGAAATATTAGGATTAGCAAAAGTTAAATTTTCATCATAAGTAACGGTAATGGTGTTTAAGACTTCAGCATAATCATCCGTTAAAAGTTTTAAAGAAAAAGCACTACTACCAGTAACTAAAATATAAATAATAATAGCCCCTAAGACAACGACAATAAAGATACTAGAAAAATAGGTTGGGATTAACTTTAAGATATCTAAGATCTTTTTAACTTTAAGATTAGGCTTGATGTTAGTACTAGTATTTAAAGTGCTACTAGTTTCCTTTGTTTCATCAATCTTTTCTTCTTTAGTTAGATTATTAAGCTCGTTCATAACGCGTAATCCTCTTCTTTACGATATTTAAAATAACATTAACAACTAAGATTGTTACTATTAATAAAATACCAACACTAAATCTAATATCATAGGCAATACCACTTGCTTCATGTAAGCCTAACATCATCGTTGAGGTAAGAGTTCTTGATAAGTCAAATAAGTCCCAATTTGGTCCTTGAACAACATTACCACAAACAAGAGAAACCGCCGTAGCTTCCCCTAAGGCCCGGCCAACCCCTAAAATTAAAGCGGCCATAATGCCAGATTTAGCCCCAGCTAGGACAATTCTAAAATCAGTTTGGGTTTTACTAGCCCCTAAAGCGAGGCTCGCTTCAATTAATGGTTTTCTTACAGCTTTCATACTAGTAACTGATAACATAGTAATTGTTGGGATCATCATCATAATTAAAACGATAATGGTAGATAAACCAGAATTACCACCAGCTGTTTGAATACCAAAAAGCTCCGCAAAATCTCTTACAAGTGGACATATGACACCACTACCAAAAATACCGAAGATAATAGATGGAATAGCCGCTAGTAATTCTACAATATTTTGTAAAATGATGCCTAGCCATTTTGGGGCTATTCTCACAATAAATAAAGCTGACAATACTGAGATTGGCAAGGCAACAACGGTCGCAATAGCGGTTAAATAAATCGTATTTACTAATGCCCCTAAAGCCCCGTAATTTAGGTCCGTCCATAATGTTGAGGTAATAAAAATGCCAAAATCAGCTTTTTGGAGTCTACCACTTACAGCCGGATAGGTATTAACAAAGGGTTTAATACCTTCAATTAAGATAAAAACAATTATAAAGACAATGGATGAGGCAGCTAAAAGGGCCACTAATAAGAATAAAATCATGAAGATTCGGTCAAATATTGTCTTTCTTTCTGAACTTGATAAATTCATAATTTACTCCTTTATATAGACATAAAAAAGGCCTTAGGCCTTTTTTATATTAATTTTTTAATTATCTAACGTCTTCCCATTTAGTGATTTCGCCAGTGAAGATTTTTACAAGTAATTCTGGAGTAGCATTGTTAATAGCTTTGTTAGCTGGGTTAACAATCGCTACAATACCGTCTTTACAAATCATACCATATGTACCAGTAGCGGCTTTTTCATCACCATCTAATTCAAGCTCTCTTGATAAGAAACCAATATGTAATTTACTATTACCATCTTTTTGAGAACCTTGAGTGCACTTATAAGCATCACCTGAACCTGTATGGTTATGACTTGGAATAAAATGACTTACATCTTCATGGAAAGCTTGAGTTAGAGCTTCAGCAATTTTTTCAACTGAGGTTGAACCACCTAATTTAATTGTTACATCTTCCGTAATAGCTAGGGCCGCTTTAACATCTTCATCAGATGTCTTTAATTCATCCCAAGATGGTGCTGAATCAAAATCATGACCAGGCATTAAGATACCATCATTAGCAGCAACTACAGTTAGGCCGGCATCTGAGAACATATATTTAATGAAGGCTTTAACCATTGTTTTTTCATTTTCTGTCATATCACTATCTTGACGGACAATATAGTTGAAATTACGAGATAAGCCGTATGTACCATTTTGAACATTTTCCGTTGTCGGAACAACACCGTTATAGTTAAGACCTTTAACGTCATCACTTTCAAGGACAGAAGCTAAGGAAGCATAACCAATTGCGTACTCATCTTGGGCCACCTTAGTCATCATATCGCCATTTGATGAAACAGTAGCGAAACCTTTTACTAATAAAGTATCATCAGTTTTAGCATCTTCTAAACCGATAGTTGTGAAGAAACCATCACGTGTACCTGAAGTAGTATCTCTTGAATAAACTTGGATGTTACCAGTAAAAGGTTTGTAATCCTTAACCGCTTGCCAAGTTGTAAGGGCACCAGTAAAGATTTTTACAAGTAGTTCTGGAGTAGCATCACTAATAGCTGTATTAGCTGGGTTGGTGATAGCTACAATACCGTCTTTACAAATCATACCATATGTGCCTTCGGCAGCTGGTTCATCACTATCTAATTCTATTTCTCTTGATAAGAAACCAATATGTAATTTATCAGCTCCGTCAGATTGCGAACCTTGAGTTCTCTTATAAGCATCGCCTGAGCCAGTATGATTATGAACAGGCTTAAAGCCTGAAACATCTTCTTTAAAAGCTTCGGTTAAGGCTTCAGCAATCTTTTCAACTGAGGTTGAACCACCTAAATTAATTGTTACTGTAGTACCTTGTTCTGATAAAGCTATAGCTTTTTTAACATCTTCATCAGTTGTCTTTAATTCATCCCAAGATGGAGCTTGATCTAAATCACTCATTAGGATACCATCATTAGCAGCAACTACAGTTAGTCCGGCATCTGAGAACATAAATTTAATGAAGGCATTAACCATTGTCTTTTCATTTTCATTTAGTTTAGTACTAATGATGTAGTTGAAATTACGTGATAAGCCGTATGTGCCGTTTTGAACATTTTCTGTTGTCGGAACAACGCCGTTATAGTTAAGGCCTTTAACATTATCACTTTCAAGGACAGAGGCTAGGGAAGCATACCCAATAGCGTACTCGTCTTGGGCCACCTTATTCATCATATCGCCATTTGTGGTAACAGTAGCGAAACCTTGTGCTAATAAAGTATCATCAGTTTTTGCACCTTCTAAACCGATAGTTGTGAAGAAACCATCACGTGTACCTGAAGTAGAGTCTCTTGAATAAACTTTTACATTTTTAGATAAATCAAATGTATCACTACCACCAGTGTTACCACCAGTATTATCACCTGTATCTCCACCCGGATTGTTTCCGGTATTGTCACCTTGATTATCTCCGGTTTGATCAGGGTTTGGATTTGGAGTAGGTTCATCATTTTTGCAACCTACTAACGCTGTAGTACAAAGTATACCTGCAGCTAAAGCAAGTAGTATTTTTTTCATTTCTTTTTTTCTCCTTTTTACACAACTATTATATAGACTTAAAAATTAAGAAAAAACCATAAACCTGTAAATATATTGTAAAAAAGTTGTAAAGAAAACACTACTCTAGTTTTAAACCATATTTAATATATTTAAATAAAAATACCCCTTTAACAAGTCTTTCAAAACTTAAGGGGTATTTAATGTTATTAATTTAAATCAGTAGTCCTAAATAAATTTAAGATTACCGAGAGAATGACGTTTCGCCGTCTTCACCACGATATTCTTCTAAATCTGGTTTAACGATGTCATCGATCACTTCACTATTTGTATTAACAACAAGGTTTAAGTTAAGATCGTCAATGCTTACACTAAAGCCATCTTCAGAGTCTTTAACTACAATATTACAGTTACCTAAACCTAAAAACTCTAAATTTAAACCTAGGTCGATTTCACCATCTGTCAAGTTGAAATTACTGATTAAAGATTTAAAATCCAGATTTAAAACTAAATTAATAATGCCATTTAAATCTAGGTTATCAATATCAATTGGTAATAAGGTCTTAAGTGTTTTAGAAAGACTCATCCAACCAAGCGGGAATAAGAAACCTCCACCTAAATCCATGTCTAGATAAATAATATCATCAATATACTTAAAGACAAGTGGCCAATCGCCTAAATTGATGCTACCCTTAGCTTTTAAAGTATCACTAAAGAAAATAGTTCCTTTAACTTCAACAGGGCCAATGCCATCTATTTCAAGACTTAAATCTACATCAAAGCTCTTATTAGCTATAATATCTTTAATGTCATCAACTAAGAAATAAGCATTACTAAAATTAGTATAATCCTGAGGATTAATTTCTTTTATTTTAACATCATCAACTAATTTAACATTAAGATCTAGTTTAATATCCTTAATATTAAGGCTAGTATTTAGATCTACTAAACTGATGTTACCATCGTCTTCACTAAAGTTAAAGTTAAGTGGAATATTAAGCCCTAGTAAAGATAAGTTAGCTGTCATATTTACCATATTTTCATCTTTAGTAATTACGGCATCACCTAAAGAAGTCATGATACTATTAAGGTCAATTAAACTTGTTAGGTCACTAATATTGATATCTAAATCTAATAAACTAATAAATTCATCAATATTAAGTTTTACCCTAATTTCAGCAAAACTTAAATAAACATAACCATCTTTAAAGGTAAGACTTAAATCTAAATCACTACTAGTAAAGGAATAAATACTATTAGTTAAATCAAGTACTAGTTTACCATTAATATTATTATCATTAATACCTAGACTGATATCTAGTCCTAAGTTCTTACCATTTAAATAAGGCCCAAAGGCAGCTGATAAATAATCAGATGGGGTTAGTTCTTTATCAACTGGTGGAACATAATCATTAGGTACTAAATCTACATACTGACTAAAGTAATCTTCATCTTTAAGACTTAAATCATCATAACTAAAAGTTTCTGTGATCTTACTTGTACAAGTTGTATTAATACCTATCTTTTTAATTTTATAGACTTCTTCACTTATTGTCTGTTTTAAAACCCAATTATCATCAAATAAAACAGTAAAGTTTATTTCTTCAAACTCAGGGAAGTCAGTTAAATCACCATATTCTTTAACTTCGTATTGATACATTGCGGCCGCTTTAGGAGCTAGGCTTAAAACTATTTGATTAAGACCGTCATCCGTTTTAGTAACGTCAGAAATATCTAAGATTGTATCTTTACATAAAATGTAATAAGAAATTTGATTAGGTAACCACCCATATATATCTAAATATTGTTCGTTAGAATAAACATGCGGGGTACCTTCTTGCCACGTCGTGTTTTTTCCGTCAATTTTATCAGCGTCTCTTGTTAAAACCTTTCTTTCATCAAAAATAAAATATTTTTGAATGGCTGAATTAACAAGGGCACTTTGAGAAATGGTTTCTTGAAAACCTTTATTACCAATAATTGTCCTCACACTATCAACGGTTTGAGTATAAGGAATAAAGCCAACTTTAGCCTTAACTTCACCCTCTGTAACACCTGTAAAATCAGCATCTTCCATAATGCCAGCTAGGATAGCTAGATTGTCATAACTATCATAATCTTTATAGGTTGAACCATCTTCCGGGCGATCCAAGGTTGTAGTAGATTGGTCCTTACCTTCAACCGGCCCTCTATGACCACTAAAGACATTAACAATGGCTGTTATACCAACAGCTAGACCAATTATTCCGATAATAGCTAGAATAACTAATAGCTTTTTTTTCATACAATTTACCTCCAAATGTCTAGTATATTTTACATATCCCATCATTTAATGTCAAGCGTGTTTTACATTTTGAAAGCGTTATACTTCATATTTTCTTTTAATTAAGCCAAAAAAACTAGACAATTTCGTTGTCTAGTTAGTAAAAATAGAGCTCATCATCGACTAGTTCGTCATAAAAATCTTTTTCATGACTTACTAAAATGACCGTTCCTGGGAACTCTTTTAAGGCATCAAATAATTCAAGCTTAGTCATTGGGTCTAAGTGGTTAGTTGGCTCATCTAGGACTAAGATGTTACTTTTTTTCATCGTCATGAGGGCTAGCCTTACCCTCGTTCTTTCGCCCCCACTTAATTCTTTAATCTTTTTTTGACATAGGTCTTTACCAATACCTACCTTAGCCAAAACGCTTCGTAATTCTTCATCTGTCTTTAAATGGTAAAAATAACGAAGATAATTAATAGGAGTAATCTCATCAAACTCTTGTTCTTCCTGTCTAAAATAGTTAATATCCGCCGATAAATTCCACTTATAACTTCCCCCAAGAGCCTTAATATTCCCTAAGATTGTTTTAAGTAAGGTTGATTTACCAACCCCGTTTCGCCCAAGTATCGCGATCTTTTTATTTTTCATAAGCTTATAACTGATCGGGTCTAATAAAGGCTTATCATAACCAATTACTAAATTATCTAAAATTAAAACCTCATCGCCCGTACTTTTAGAAAAAGGGAAGTTTAAACGTAGAGACACCCTATTTTTAGGTTTTTCTAGCTTTTCCATTTTTTCTAACATTTTACGCCTAGATTGGGCTCTTTTAGTCGTCGTAGCTCGCACGATATTTTTCGCGATAAAGTCTTCCATTTGTTTAATCTTTTTTTGTTCTTTGTTATATTCTTTTAAATAGGATTCTTTTCTAACTTCTTTTTCTTTTAAATACCTATCATAATTCATTTTATACTTGGTAAATTGCTTATTTTCTAGTTCATAAATAATATCAGCAATTTCACGAATAAATGCGACGTCATGGCTTATGACAATAAAAGCCCCTTTAAAGTTTTTCAAATACTTCGCTAAAAAGCTAACTTGGTCTTGATCTAAAAAGTTAGTAGGTTCATCCATTAATAAGACGTCTGGCTCTTCTAACATCATCTTAGCGAGATAAACCTTCATTTTTTCCCCACCTGATAGTGTGCTAATTAGTCGGGTCTTGTCTAAGACATTTAGCCCTAAGCCATTTGTCACATTTGAAATAGTGGAAGAGATAGCGTAAAAATTACCCTCTTCTAGTTCCTTATTAATTAAATCAATCTTTTTTGTCAGTTTATCGTAAGTATTGGGGTACGCACTTCCTAATAATTCATAACATTTAATTAGTTCTTTTTCTTTATCATACAGTTCTTTAAAAGGTAATGTTAAATAAGACTCAATACTAATATCATTATTAAGCTCTAAAAGTTGGTCTAGGTAAGCATAGGTAATATGGCTTAACCACGTAATATTTCCTTTATCAGGAATTAAGTTTTTACTAATAAGTTTCATGAAGGTTGACTTACCAACCCCATTTTCCCCGACAATCACAATATGTTCTTTAGGTTCTAGGTGAAAAGAAACATTATTAAAAAGATCAATGTCTTTATACTTAAACTTTAAATCAGTAACATCTAATATACCCATATTTTCACCTAGACTAAGCGATGTCCTTTTAAGTATAGTTTAGGGGTGTAATAAAAAGACATCACTATTAAAGTACTAACATCTTTAATTTCTTCTTCGGTTTGAGGTAAAAAGAAGGCTTTGGTTAGACCAATTAAATCAGTGCTTTCTTTAGCCGTTAGGGAAGCATCAAACAAAAGACGTAAAAAGATTTCGGCTTCAATTTTCGTGTGCTTTTGAAGGGCATGTTTTTTAACGTCTTCTAGTTCTTTTATCTTTAGGTAATGTTTAACAAAATATTCATCTATTTCTTTCTCACTTGGAATATTATAGGTATCTTTAAAGTCTTCTTCTTTTAAATCTTTAGCTTTGTGGCTAATAAATTTAGAACTTGTAAAGGTATAGTAATTTAAGGCTTCATTTAAATTAGTAACTAAGGTACTAAATTCATTTAAAGGAGTATTTTTATAATTTGGATTTAACATAAACATCTTATATAAGACATTTAGGTCAAAGATACCAAAAAAGTTACTAGCATAGGCTAAGACTTTATTTATGGCATGGAGGCGATTAATTGAGGTAATTAAAGGCCCCTCATTTTTTTCTTTAATTTTACTAGCTATATCGCTTGCTACTAAATAATAGTCATTATCAAAAAGACCATATAAAAAGCTATCAATGTTTAAGATATCCGCTAGATTACTATCTGTAACTTTAATTTTATTATCCGTATCTAGGCTTTTAATAATTAGGTTTCTTTCTCTTTCCGTTAGCCTAATCATATTAAGGATGATAAAGTCATCCATTAAAATAGTTTCTTCTAAAATTTTAATTAAATCAACTTTTCTTTGACACTCAGTTTCAATATTATAGACACTTAAGCCTTCTTTTAAATGACTAATATTTCTTAGGCTTAACAATTCTTTTAATAACACATTCTCAACTCATTTCCTTTTATATTATACCGATTTCACTAAAAAAAGCTACTTAAAAGTAGCTTTTATCTTAATTCTTTGATTTCGTTTTCTAAATAGGTGATAAACTCGTCTAGAGGCATTGTTACTTGATCGGTTGATTTATGTTTACGATAAGTAATCGTCTTATCTTTAACTTCATTATCCCCAATAACTAGAGTGTATGGTACTTTCTTCGTTTGGGCCTCTCTAATCTTATAGCCTAATTTTTCACTTCGGTAGTCGGTTTCAACTCTAATCTTATGATCCATTAAGACTTTTTTAACTTCATCACAATAAGGAATATGACTATCAGAAATTGGGACAATTCTTACCTGGTAAGGGGCAAGCCAAGTTGGGAAAGCCCCGCCATAGTTTTCCGTAATGATTCCGATAAATCTTTCAAGAGAGCCAAATAAAGCACGGTGGGCCATAACCGGACGTTTCTTCGTGCCGTCTTCCGCAATATAAGTCAAGTCAAATCTTTCTGGTAAGTTCATATCTAGTTGAATCGTCCCACATTGCCAAATTCTATTCATCGAATCTCTTAACTTAAAGTCAAGTTTAGGTCCGTAGAAAGCCCCGTCACCTTTATTGATTGTAAATTCAAACCCGGCCTTATGACAGGCATCAGCTAAAGCTTTTTCGGTCTTATCCCAAATAGCGATATCGCCAATATATTTCTTTTCCGGTCTTGTTGATAGTTCAATTGTAAAAGATAGTCCAAAGACATCATAAACCTTTTTATAAAGGTGAATGATACTGGCAATTTCATCCGTGATTTGGTCTTCGCGCATAAAGATATGGGCATCATCTTGCGTGAAGGCTCTAACTCTAAATAGGCCAGACAAAGCACCACTGGCTTCATGACGATGAACAAGACCAAGTTCAGCAAGTCTTAGCGGTAAGTCACGATAAGAGTGGATTTGGTTTTTATAGACAAGCATACCACCCGGGCAATTCATTGGTTTAATTGCGAACTCTTTATCATCAATAGTTGAGGTATACATATTTTCTTTATAGTTAAACCAGTGACCACTTATTTCCCATAACTCTCTATTTAACATAATAGGAGTTTGAATAAATTGGTAACCCGCCTTAGTATGGATATCCATCCAAAAATCGACTAAAGCATTTTTTAACAACATTCCTTTTGGTAGCCAGAATGGGAAACCAGGACCGTATTCTGAGATCATAAATAAATCTAGATCTTTCCCAATCTTTCGATGATCTCTTTCTTTTCTTTCTTCAACTAGTTTTAAGTAAGAATCTAGGTCATCCTTTTTAAAGAACGCAATCCCATAGATTCTTGTTAACATCTCATTATTAGAATCCCCGCGCCAATAAGCACCAGCGACATTTAATAGTTTAAAATGTTTAAGTTTTCCTGTACTTGAAACGTGTGGGCCTCTACAGACATCCGTGTAGTCTCCTTGGGTGTAGATGTTAACACTATCCCCTTCAATACTTTTAATGATCTCTTGTTTATATTTATCGTTTTTAAAGATCTTTAAAGCCTCTTCTTTTGACACTACACTATGGACAATACTAATATTTTCATCGGCTATCTTATGCATTTCCTTTTCGATTGCTGGTAAGTCGTTTATGGTAATATTGTGGTCTAGTATAGCCATATCATAATAGAAGCCTTCTTCAATCGTTGGCCCTACCCCAAACATTGAGCCTTTATAAAGCCTACTTATAGCATGGGCTAGTAGGTGAGCCGTACTGTGATTTAAGATTTTAAGCCCTTCTTCATCTTTAGAAGTAATAACTTCTAGCTTGCCATCACTATCTACAATATCACTTAAGTTTTTAAGTTCATCATTAAATTTTACCGCAATGGCTTCTTTAGCAAGGCTTAGGGCAATACTTTTAACTGCATCTAGAAAAGTAATTCCCTTTTCTACCTCTTTTACTTTACCATCTTTTAGTGTTAGTTTTAACATAATTTCCTCCATAAAAAAACGCCCTTAACTTAGAGTTAAGGACGAATATTAAACCCGTGGTACCACCTTTGTTCTAGAATAATCTAGCACTTGAAACGTTTAACGCAGCCACGCGAGTAGTTTTCTACTAATTCATAAGGGAGTAATAAAATATATAGTATGACAATTTTCACCAACATGTCTCTCTAATATACAAATCTATAAGTTATCTTGTCCTTACGCCTAGTATTTTATTCTTTTTACTTTTTACTGTCAATAAATATGTTTATTATTTTAACTTAATTTTTTTTAAGACTTCTTTACTATATTCATTTAATTTAATACTTAGCTTTTTATTTAGGCTACCTTTAGCAAGCACTTTGACATATAAGATTTCATTTCTAATTAAGCCCTTATCTTTTAGGGAATCTAGGGTGACTTCTTCCCCGTCAGAATAAGTTTCATCTAGCTTGTCTAAATTTATGATATCACGAAGACTTCTAGCAACCTGACCTTTCTTATAGCCTACTACTTCACAAGTAGTATGTGTTAGGGTATTAGTAGAGGTAGTTGTAGTAGGAGTTTCTTCTTCCTCCTCTTCCTCCCCTTCATCATCTTCGTCGTCATATAAATTTATTTTAGACGGGGCTTTTTCGCCGTAAATTGGTTTAGCTAAGCCTTCTTCACAAAGCGTTTCAATTGGCCGTGACTTTAAAATTGGGGCATAAGATTCGGCGTACTCATCAACGTAATCTAGCTCTTCTTCTTCCATTAGTAAATTTACTAATTCAACGGCGTAGCCAAAGGAACGCGGCCCCTTCATCTTTAACATTGAAGGTAGAGCCTGGTATTTTTTAACCTCACTACAATCAACTATTTGGTATTTAGCATCAAGCTCACCTGGCGTTAAGGCAAAATAAATATTAATAGTTTTACCTCTAACTTGTAGTCTTATTAGGGTTGTTCTGCCATAATAAAATCTTTCCCCATCCCATGAGGTATTATTTTTGATCTTTTCAAAGGATAAAATGTGATTTTTTAATCTCTCATAATACATTTTCATTTTATCGCTTAAAAAAGTGAGCTTGGCTAAATGACTTCTATCATATCTTACTATTTCCATCGAATTTTCTCCTTCCCATATTGATTGCTTCACTTGTTTCAAAAATTCTTGACACAATCCGCATCGCCTTTGTAAGATCTTCAGAACTATCGACAATTTTTAAATGTTCTCTTAATTGTGTTGGTGTCAAATTAGAAGAGATAAAGATACTTTTTCCCTCCCCCATTCTAAAGTTTAAGACGGGTCCTAAAACTTCGTCCCTCACAAAGCTTGTCAAATTTTCACTGCCTAAATCATCTAACATTAAAACATCAATTTCTTTTAGTTCATTAATAATATTACTAAAGCGATCGTCTTTTAAACTATCTTTTAATTCTCTAATTAAATCCGGAAAATAAATTAATAAGCTCGTAATATTTCGCTTAGCAAGCGCGTTTGCTAAGGCCCCTAAAATGTAGGTCTTACCACAGCCGTAGGTTCCGTATAAGTAAAGACCTTTTTGGTGACTAGTTTCATAATTAGTTAAAAAGTTACAAACCTTTTTATAAACCTCGGTCCTTTCTTCCGTATTAATTTGAAACTTATCAAGGCTAGCTTCTCTAATATTTTTAGGCATGTATAAGGTCTTAATTAACTTGTTTTGACTATTAATAGTGTCATATTCTTTTTTCTTCTTACACTTAGTTAAGACAAAATCATTATCCTTAAAGATCGTATAATAGCCCTTATTACTATTAGGACAATTTGCTAGACCAGGACAGTTTTTACAATTAGAGTATTCTTCTTGCATCACAAGACAGCTATTTAAATTTAATAGGGTGACCTCAACATCTTTAAATAAAGGGTCTTTTTTAACAGCATTAATTACTTTATCTAGTTTAAAATCTGAACTTATCTCGGTTCTTAATTTATCCAATGTTATCAAATCCCTTCATTATTTCTTCCATCCCTTTAATTTGCCAATCTTCTAGTTCAAAGTCCTTCTTAGCTTTTTTCTTTGGCAATTTAGCACTAGCGTTATCACTTATGAATTTATTTACCGCATCTTCTGTGGTGTATACCCCTTCATTTTGCCAAGATTTAGCCATTTTTTCAAAATAAGAAAGGGCGGGGATCGTCTCTTTTTGGCTGTATACTAGGATAATCATTAAGTTAATAACCCCACGGGGCATATTTAGATTAATATATAGTTCATTTACCTTTTGAAGTAAGATATTAGGGTAATCTTTTCCTACTAAAGATGCTAATAACGTTTTGGCATCTAGTTTTTCTAAAGCCGCTACTTCATCTTTCTCATCTTCAAAAGGCTTTGCTACTTGCTTCTTATTTAAGAAGTTGGATAAACTTTGGGCCTTCTTCTTAAAAAGATTAGAACTAAAATGACCATCTTTATCAATACTGTCATTAAATAAATTTACCATTTGTTCAAGCGAGAAGTTATAGACAAAGCTGGTGGATTCCATTTCTTTTTTAAAGTTTGGTTCTTTGTCACTAGATATTAGATTAGTATCAATCTTACTTAAAAAGAGGTCATAATCAAAATCAGAACTCGAAACTAAGCTGCGGTGATTAGGTCTTCTACCATAGATGTTTTCTTCCACTTTATTACTTTGAAACTCTAAATCTTTAAAGACTTCCCCAAAGCTCTTAGTCGTTTCTTTATATTCCTTTAAGTTAAGGGGTGGGATTTCAAAGCTTTTAACAATCTTTTTAAAGCTTACCTCCCCTATCTTAGCTTCTAAAAGATGACCAAGTGGAGTGTCCTTTAAAAAGTTTTTAGCGGTATAAGGGGTAAGTAATAAAATAAGAGTAGAATCATCACTTACAAATGTTCTGACAAGCCCAATTCCTTCAAGTTTTTCTAAGGCCTTATTAAATTTAATAAGTTTATACCCTAAAAGATCAAGAATTTCATCTTGACTAAGAAAGTTATCAGCTAGGCTTTTTTTATCTAAGATGTTATGTAAGAAAGTATATAAAGTAATGGCGTCATCCCCAATTAAAGGCAGGTAGAGTAAATTAAGTGTTTTAATATCATCAAGACTAAGGTTAAAGTTAGTATATACTTTTAGTTCCATTATTGATGTAAGCCTAGACCCTTAAATTCAAATTTTTTAGAAAGGTAGGTATAAACTTGAGCTAAAAACTTTAACACTTGTTTTTTTCTAAAAAACATGCCGTAGTATTCCACAAAGAAATCAACGCTCGTCTCGCGCGGGTTTTGCATAATGATTTTAATGGTCGTTGATAGATTGCCTTTTGTCGCAATAGCTTCCCCGTAGTCATCATTAAACTCCGTTACTTCAAAGCCACTATTAGTAAGCGTGTCTGTTAGGGCTTTTTTCATTGCGTCATAGCTCGTTTTATAGTAGTGAGTTTGTAGTAGTTCACTAGTCTCGTTTTCTCTTGTTTCAACTGTATATGCCATATATAAGCTCCTTTACTACTTCATCTATTTTCTTTTTCGTCTCTTCAAAGGTTCCTGAAGTATCAATTATATAATTACTTTTTTCTTTTTTAAGTTCAATATCCATTTGACTATTTATTTTAGCTAAGGCGTAGTCGTAACTAATATTATCGCGCGCCATTAGCCTCTTGATTTCTTCTTCTTTCGGGATGTAACAACAAACAATCGTATTTACTAAATATTCGAGTCTTGCTTCAAATAAGAGGGGAATATCTAAAACTACTAACTTGTTTTTAGCAATTCCTTCTTTAAGCCTAGAAATCACATAAGGGTGAATGATTTCTTCTAATTTTTGTTTCTTAGTAGCATCGTGAAAAATAATGCTTGCAATTTCTTTTTTATCCGTGGTGTTAAACGCGTCTTTTATCTTAGCTAAAATATTAGGATCATTATAAGCCTCTTTAACTAATTTGTCACTATCTAGCACAGGAAAGCCGTAGCTTGCCAGTGTGTTTAACACATTGGTTTTACCAGTCGCGATACTACCAGTTAGCCCTATGACATATGAGAAGTTTGTTTGACAAACCGGACACACGTAGCTTGTCCTACCCCCAACTTTATAGGTAATAACTTTATGACCGAGGGGACAAAGATCTTTTGTGTGAACCTTTAAAAAGTTTTGATAGTTACCGGTAACCCCTAAAGAACTCGTATATGATCTAATCGTTGTCCCTTTATTTTTGATTGCTTCATTTAAAATAACTTCAGAAGCCTTTAAAATACGTTCTAAATCATCTTTCGTGGCCAGGCTCGAAGGCATATTAGGTAATAATTTAGCAGCGTATAAAACTTCGTCCACATAAATATTTCCAAGCCCCGCTATAAAGCTTTGATCAAGTAAGAGGTTTTTAAGACTCGTTTTACTTGCCTTAAGTTTTTCGTATAAACTATCTAAATAAGGCAAGGCCTCGTTAGCGTCAGGGCCTAGGTCAAGACTTTTTTCTAAATCTTCTAGTGAGTCAAAGTAATGCATTCTACCAAATTTTCTCACATCTTGATAAATTAGTTTATAACCATTATCAAGGTAAAATATTACATGCATATGTTTATTTAAGGGGTAGTCAGGAAGGACATAAAAGTACTTACCTTCCATTCTTAAATGGCTTAATAAGAAGCCTTTTTTAAGACAAAAGATTAGGTATTTGCCCTTTCTTTTGATATCTATAAAAGTGTTATTTATTAAATTAGGTAATTCTTCCGTGTTTTCAAAAATATTATTATATAATAAATCAACTTTCGTAATCGTAAGGCCTATAAGTTCCGTTTTTAAAACCCGCCTTACTGTTTCTACTTCCGCAAGTTCTGGCATAAAATCACCTAAATAAATTTAATAAGTTCTGGTTTAATTTTACTTTCTTTAAAATAAAGTTGTGTGTCTTCTTTTGGGTAACCTAGGGCAATAAAGTTAAAAACGAATTCATCTTCACCCAAATTTAAGATTTCTTTAGCACGCGCCATTCTTTCCTCATTAGGAGCAATCCCAATCCAACATGAACCTAGTCCTAGGCTTGTCGCTTCAAGCAAGATGTTTTCGGCTACCGCCCCTAAATCTTCTAGGACCATCCCTTTTGTAAGAAGGCCAGATACACTAGGACAATAAATAACAATAGCCCGGTTACAGTTTTTTAAGACGCGCGCGCCTGGAGAAACTTCACTTAACTTATTTAAGACGTCCTTATTTTTAACAATGATAAAAGCCGCACTACCCTGGTTTCTAGCCGTCGGGGCCATAAAGCCCGCCTCACAAAGAGAGGATAAAACTTCATCACTAATTTCTTTTTCACTAAATTCACGAACTGATCTTCTGTTTTTAATTACTTCTAACATAATAAACTCCTTTACTTTAATTCATACCAATTTTTCCCGTACCCATCAGATACGTCAAGTTCGACCCCTAAAGATACAACGTGTTTCATTTTATCGCGGACAATATTTTTTAACGTCTCTAATTCGTCTTCAGGTGCTTCAAAGACAAGTTCATCATGAACCTGAACTAACATTTTCGCCTTAAGTTTATTTTCTTTTAAAGCTTTCGCAATATCAATCATGGCCTTTTTAATGATATCAGCCGCACTACCCTGAATTGGGGCATTCATGGCCATCCGTTTGCCAAGTTCTCTTTCAGTATAGTTTTTAGAATTTATCTCCGGAATGTATCTTCTTCTATTAAATAAGGTTGTTACAAAGCCGTTTTCTTTACAATTTGTAATTACCTTATCCATATAAGCTTTAATTTCTGGGTTTATTTCATAGTACTTATCAATAAAGTCTTTGGCTTCTTTAGGCGTAACTTCGATATCACTAGCAAGCCCATAAGGAGAGATACCGTATACAATCCCAAAGTTAACCGCTTTGGCCTTTCTTCTTTCAAGACTTGTAATATCATCATGACCAAAGATTTTTCGAGCAGTTGAGGCGTGGATGTCTTCCCCTTCTTTAAAGGCTTCTTTAAAGTGTTTAACATCGGCAAGGCTCGCTAGAACTCTTAATTCAATTTGGGAATAATCTGCAGAATACATTAAATAATTATCATGATCCGGGATAAATAGTTTTCTAATTAACCTACCTTCTTCTGTTCTAATCGGAATATTTTGTAAGTTTGGTTCAACACTTGATAACCTACCGGTTTCCGTTAAGGCTTGTTCAAAGATGGTGTGAACCTTCCCGTCTTTGAAGATTTGTTCCCGCAAGCCTTTAATATAGGTGTTATATAATTTAGTAAGCTGACGATAATCTAAAATATAATTTACAATTGGGTGTAAAACCTTAATAGCGTTTAAGATATTAACTTCTGTTGAATAGCCTTTTTTACTATTTCCTGGGTAAGGCAGGTGTAAATCTGTAAACAAAACTTCCGCTAATTGTTTAGGGCTCGAAATATTAAAGGTCTTACCAGCGAGGTCGTATATTTTGACTTCTAGGTCTTTAATCCTACTCGTTAGGTCTTTATCTCTTACTTCAAGTTCATTCACGTCAATCTTAATACCTTCATATTCCATATCACCTAGAACATAGCTTAAAGGCATTTCTATTTCTTCTAAAAGCTTTAGCTCCCCTTGTTCTTCAAGTTTCGTTTTAGCAACAGGTATTAGTTTATCTACAATTTCTGCTTTGCTAGCTAGGTAGTTATATAATGTAGAAAGCTCGGGGACTTTTCTTTTAACCCCTTTCCCATATATTTCATCAGATGTACTAATGTTAGTAAAGCCATAGTAATCGACAACATATTTAAACTCTTGTTTAGTAATCTTAGAGTTTAAGATATATGTCGCAAGATACAGGTCAAAATCAATATGAGAAACTTTAATATTAAAGTGTTTAAACGCGACGTATATTCTTTTTAAGTCATAACAATGTTTATTTACTTCTTCCATAAAAATAATAAACTCAAGTTCTCTAAATAAGCTTTGTTCAACAATAAAATTACCTAGACTATTAGAAATCATTAAAGCTAAAACTGGGTATTTATGATAGTTATAATCAGCGGTTTCCACCATAATTGTTGAGTCGGGTAATAACTTATCTTTTAAGTCCTCTTTTTTTAAGACTTGATAAGAAACTGGTTTTGTATTTTTAGGCTCTTCTCTTAAAAAAGAATAAAACTCTAAGTCTTCATAAAACTTATGAAGACTTTCTTTATCTTCTTCTTTTTTCAAGGTATCACTAACACTTACTTCAATTGGGGCATCTAGTTTAATTGTCGCCATCTTTTTACAAAGTAAAGCTAGGTCACCATAATTTACAAACTTATCGTGATCACTACCCTTAATTTTATCGTTATTAGCTAAAATATCTTCGACATGGGGATAAAGTTTTAAATATTTTATTGCCTTAACTTCCCCAATACCAGGGACACCTGGGATATTATCAGATTTATCGCCCATTAAAGCTTTTAGGTCAATAAAACTAGAAACGGGAATTTCGTATTTAGCTAAAAAAGATTCTGGCGTATAGTCTTCTAGTTCTGTTATCCCTTTTTTCGTCATATGGACCGTAACATTATCCGTTATTAGTTGTAATAAATCACGATCAGAGGAGTATATATCAACATGGTAACCTTCTTTAGTGGCCATTGTAGACATCGTGCCAATGATATCATCGGCTTCATAAAGAGGGATTTCATATCTTTTAATTCTTTTTAAATCGAGGAAGGTTTTAATATAAGAGATTTGCATGCGCATCTCTTCAGGCATCGGGGCGCGGCCTGCCTTATAGTCTTCCATGATTGTGTGTCTAAAAGTTTTTTTACCAGCATCAAACGCGACTAACATGGCGTCATAGTCACTTTGGCATAAAGAATTAATCATTCTCGCAAAAGCGTAGGTCGCATTCGTGTAAATACCTTTGGAGTTAGTCATCATTTTAGCATTAGCCATACCAAAATAAGCCCGGTACATTAAAGAGTTGCCGTCTACTAAAATCATTCTTTTCATCTTTATACCTCTAAAACGTGTTCTTTTAATTTCTTAGAAAAACGATATAAAATTAAAGTTCTACCAATCTTAGATACGGTAGTTATATTTTTACTCGCAAGTAAGGCTTTAAAGTCCGTTAAATCAATATCGCTATTTGGTAAAAGTGATACCTTCATTAACTCATGGGCATCTAGGTATTGTTCAATATCAGTTATCACATTATCATGAATGCCTAGTTTACCTACTTGTAAGACCGGTTTTATTTTCATTGCTTGGCTTTTTAAATATGCAATTTGTTTCGAAGTCATATTAATCACCTATCATTATGATACCACAAATTAAGCTTATTTTATAGTAAAAATATTAAAAGATTAGTTAGGGCTAAGAAACAAAAAAAGGCTGCCAAAAGGCAGCTTTCTTTTAATTATTTACTATCTTTATCAAGAAATTCTTCAGTATAATAAGCATCCTTTAAGATTTGTTTCATATCTTCAACCATTGGTACTCTTGGGTTTACCGGGCTACATTGGTCTTCATAAGCAAGGTAGGCTAGTTTTTCAAGATCATTTAACCATTCTTTTTCATCAATACCTTGAGATTTAAAATTCATCTTAATGCCAAGGCGCTTACCTAGTTCCCCACAGGCTTTAGCGTAAGACTCGACGCCTTCTTCGATTGTTGAAGCCGGTAAGCCTAACATTTCCGCTAAATCACGGTAACGCTCGCCTGCATTATATTTATTATATTTAGGCCAAGTTGATAATTTTTCTGGTAAAACGCCGTTATACCTAATTGTAAATGGTAATAAGATCGCATTCGCTCTCCCGTGAGGTACGTGAAATTCCCCACCTACCTTATGAGCCATAGAGTGGTTCATACCAAGGAAGGCATTCGCGAAAGCCATCCCGGCAATGCATGAGGCATTATGCATTTTTTCGCGCGCTTCGTGGTCGTTAGCGCCATTGTTATAACATCTTTCAAGATAGGTGAAAACCATCTTAATAGCTTGACGACATAATCCGTCAGTGAAGTCATTAGCCATCGTAGAAACATAAGCTTCGGTAGCGTGGGTTAAAACGTCCATCCCCGTATCCGCTGTAATAGATTTTGGTAAGCTATAAGTTAAAGCTGGGTCTAAGATCGCAACAGTTGGGGTTAAAGAATAATCTGTTAAAGGGTATTTAATATGATTTATCTTATCAGTAATAACGGCAAAAGGTGTAACTTCACTACCAGTCCCTGAAGTAGTTGGGATACATACTAGTTTAGCTTTATGTCCTAATTCCGGATATTGGAAGGCTCTCTTTCTAATATCCATAAACTTTTGTTTTAAATCGTTAAAGTTAACTTCCGGGTGTTCATAAAATAACCACATTCCTTTAGCCGCGTCCATACAAGACCCACCACCAAGGGCGATGATACAGTCAGGTTCAAACGAACGCATAAGTTCAACGCCTTTTTGAACGGTTTGAATAGAAGGGTCCGTTTCGACATCACAGAAAATAGAATAAGGTACTTTCGGGTGACGTAATTCTAATTGATCCGTAACCTTCTTTAAGAAGCCTAAATCAACCATCGAACGATCCGTTATAATCATAACCTTACTCATTTCTTTCATTTGGTGAAGGTATTCAATTGAATCACGTTCAAAATAAATCTTAGAAGGAATCTTAAACCATTGCATATTATTTCTTCTCCTACCTACTTGTTTAATGTTTAATAGATTGATAGCACTAACATTACCAGCAACCGAATTGTGACCGTAAGATCCACAACCTAAGGTTAAAGACGGAATGAAGGCATTATAAACATTACCAATTCCCCCGAAAGTTGAAGGTGAGTTCCAAATAATACGAATAGCCGGGATTTCATCCCCAAACCTGTCTACTAATTTTTGGTCTTTAGTATGAATAGCCGCACTGTGTCCTAGACCATTAAATTCAACCATTTGTTTAGCTAGGCTAATCCCTTCATCGGTAGACTTGGCTTTTAAGAAGGCTAAAACTGGGCTTAATTTTTCTCTAGTTAGTGGTTCGTCAACCCCGACCTTAGAACATTCAACCCCGATAATTGAGACGTGTTCTGGTAAAGTAAAGCCTGCTTGTTCGGCAATCCAATAAGGTGATTGACCAGCTACTTTAGAATTTAAGTGGGCATTTGGCTTATCTTCTTTACTAGCTACGCCAAACATAAACTTTTCAAGCTTCTTCTTTTCTTCCTTATTAACAAAATAAGTATGATATTCCTTGAATGTCTTAATCGCTTCATCATAGATTTCTTCGTCGATAATAACTGCTTGTTCAGAGGCACAAACCATCCCGTTATCAAAGGCCTTAGACATCACTATATCATTAACTGCTTGTCTAATATCACAAGTCTTTTCCATATAAGCTGGCACGTTCCCGGCGCCGACCCCTAGGGCTGGTTTACCACAAGAGTAGGCTGCCTTAACCATCGCGTTACCGCCGGTTGCTAAAATAGTTGAGACGCCAGGATGTTGCATTAAAGCGGTCGTTGCGTCCATGGAAGGGTGTTCAATCCACTGAATACAATTTTTAGGCGCCCCTGCCGCAATGGCCGCCTCGTAAACGACTTTGGCCGCTAAAGCACTTGAGTTTTGAGCCCCCGGGTGGAAGGCAAAAATAATTGGGTTCCTGGTTTTTAAACAAATAAGTGATTTAAAAATCGCAGTTGAAGTCGGGTTAGTAACAGGCGTAATACCCGCAACAACGCCTACTGGTTCCGCAATTTCCGTGATACCTGTAACATCATTTTCAGAAATTACCCCAACGGTTTTTAATCTTTTCATATGATGCGTAACGTATTCACAAGCGAATAAGTTTTTGGTAGCTTTATCTTCAAAAACACCGCGTTTTGTTTCTTCAATTGCGGCTCTCGCTAAAGTGCCGTGTTGATCTAAGGCCGCTACACTACATTTAGCGACAATATAATCAACTTGTTCTTGCGTATACGTGGCGTAGTCATTTAAAGCTACTAAAGCTTTTTTGACTAGCGCATCAACTTCCGCTAAAGCTTGTTCTTTTTGATTATTTTCTTGCATAAAATATTCTCCTTTGTGTTTCGTTAAAAAAATTATACACTAAATGAAAGGGCTTTACAAAGCACTAGGTATTGAAAACGCTTTTATTGAAGCGTTTTCATATAGCTCTTAATGTTATCCCAAGCTGCCTAATAAAAAATGGTGTTAAAAACACCATAATTTATCTTATACCATTGGGATTTTTTTGTTGGAAATCCCAACTAGATTTGCACATATCATATAAATTGTATTCTGTTTTAAAGCCAAGTTCACGATAAGCTTTATCACAGTTAGCATAACAAGTCGCGATATCGCCTGGTCTTCTTTCTACAATTTTATAAGGAATAGGATGACCTACTACTTTTTCCATTTCGGAAATAACATCAAGAACAGAACTTCCTTTGCCCGTTCCTAGGTTATAGATTAGTAAATTATCACTTTTTTCTTCCATCTTCTTTAGCGTTAGGACATGTCCTCTTGCTAAATCTAGCACGTGAATATAGTCTCTAACACCTGTCCCATCTTTTGTGTCGTAATCATTGCCAAATACTCTAACATACGCAAGTTTACCTATACAAACCTGCGTAATATATGGCATTAAGTTATTAGGAATACCATTAGGGTCTTCCCCAATTAAACCGCTAGGATGGGCCCCAATCGGGTTAAAGTAGCGTAATAAAGCCACTTTAAAGTCAGGGTTTACCTTCGCGTAGTCGGTTAAGATTTCTTCGATCATTAGTTTCGTTCGTCCATAAGGATTTGTCACGTGTAGTGGGAAATCTTCATAAATTGGGACAGATTTAGGGTCGCCATAAACAGTAGCGGATGAACTAAAAATTAAGTTTTTAACCCCATGTTTTTCCATAGCGTATAAAACATTGATAATAGATATTAAATTATTTTCATAATACATTAAAGGCTTCTTAACTGATTCGCCTACCGCTTTAAACCCCGCAAAGTGAATTACCCCAAAGATGTCGTTTTCACTAAATACTTTATCTAAAGCTTCTTTATCACAACAATCAACCTGATAAAATTTGATACTTTTGTTAGTAATTGTTTCAAGTCTTGAAATAACTTTAGGACTTGAATTAGAGAAATTATCAACAATGATTGGGTTATACCCTGCTTCTACAAGGCTAACTACGGTATGTGAACCAATATAGCCCGCGCCCCCGGTAACTAAGACATTTTTCATTTTTTATTTCCTCCAAACAAAACTGATAAAATTAAAACGCATAATATCGTTATAAGTAACGTAGATAAATAAGATGATAATAAGAACAAAACAAATTAAAGTTAGGGCATTTTCGACCGTCTTATTAGGCTTTCTCTTCGTAATTAATTCATATATTAAGAAAAGAATTCTACCCCCATCTAAAACAGGTATTGGTAGTAAATTCATAATTCCGATATTAACTGATAACATCGCGGCAAAAGATAAGATTGGTAAAATTCCCGTTTCTACTAGATCTAAGACCATATCAAAGATTCCAACTACACTCGTTAAATTAGATACGCCAACCTGTCTTATGCCGCTTGGGGCAATTAAAAGTTTAAGTGTTCTAAAAACTAAGGTAAAGTCTTGCCAAAAACCCGTAAAAGTTGAGGTTATAACCCCGCCTAGTTCAAAATGATAGGTTGGAGAAATACCAATTAAAAACTCAATCTTTTCAATATTTTGACTAGTTAAGGTTTCATCTGACCACGTATTAAGGGGGGCACAATCTTCTAAATGAACATAGGGATCAGAACTTCCGCTTTCCGCTTTTTCTTTATCGTAATAGGTAAAATAAACCTTAGCCGCATCGACATCTTTTAGGTTATCAATTAGATCTTGCCAAGAAGTTATTTTAATAACTTCTCCTTTTTTGGTCTCTTTATTATTGATGTAGGGATCAACCCGCATTTCGGTTATGATATCCCCGCTTGATAAAGGATAAGTACCAACATTATCTTCATCCACATAGTTAAGGGCCACGTTTCCTACTAAAGCCCCCGTTACATTATCAGGGATAGTAAAACCATCAATTTGTAAGTTAGATAAACCAATCGAATTAATAATTATGGAATAAGGAACGGTTACTTCTTTTTCTTCGTTATTTCTAATTAAGGTAAGCGTAACGTCTTCTGGGTAAGTTAAATTATAAACATCAAGGACTTCTTGAAATTCCGTCCAACTATTTATACTTACTCCAGCTACCCCTATTATTTTATCTCCTGGTTCAAGCATGGTGCCACTTAAATATTCCGCCCCCACACTACCTATTACATTAGACGTGTAGTTAGGAACGCCTAGAGCACTGTAATAGATAAAATAAATAATTATCGCTAAAACAAAATTCATAACGGGCCCGGCCGCAAGCGTTAAAAATCTTTTCCAAATTGGTTTAGCCGAAAATGTTTCTTTATAGGGTGCAATCGTGACATTGGTGTTTTTAGAAAGAGAAAAAACAGCCTTATCACGAATCGTATAAGTAAGTTCTTCCCCGTCATCAAGTCTTATGGTGATATACATATTATCTTCGTCAGGGTCAGCTAGTTTAAAATCAATGACCTCCCCTTTAACATCTGAAAAAACGTTTGGGTCTTCACTAATTTTTACTACTTCATCTTCATCTAATAAAAGGCCTACTTTATCCCCTTTTTCTAAGACCAAGCTAACCGTATCATCCGCCATTTGAACGTAACCACCAATTGGGATCGCCCTTATACAAAATAGTGTATTTTTAAATTGATGTTTATAGATACAAGGCCCCATCCCAATCGAAAATTCGTGACATAATATGCCTGATTTTCTCGCTACTAGGAAGTGGCCAAACTCATGAATGACGATAATTAGACCAATTATTAAAATAAAGACGATGATAGAAACGACCACCAGCCAAAAACCAGTAAGGGCTAAGATCATTTATTATCACCATACTTTTCTAAAATTTCTTGTTGAATTTGTTCATTAATTTTTAAGATATTATCAATATTATACGAAATCTTTTTATAATCTTTTGTGATATAGCTAAAAATAATATTTTCAATATCTAAAAAGTTAATCTTATTATTTAAAAATAAGCTAACGGCCGCTTCGTTAGCTGCATTTAAAACAGCTGGGTATAACCCGCCTTTTTTACCACACATATAGGCCGCTTTAAGAAGGGGGAAGCGTCTATCAGATAGCTTTTTAAAATGTAAGTTTAGACCTTCTAAATTAAGGGGACTAATACTATTTATTTCTAGGTGATGTGGGTAAGATAAGGCATATAAAATCGGTATTCGCATATCGGCATTACCTAAAACAGCTTTAATACTTAAATCTTTAAATAAGACGAGAGAGTGCACGATACTTTCCTTATGCATAATGGTTTTGATTTGCTCGTAAGGCATATCAAATAGGTAGTGCGCTTCAATCACTTCAAAACCCTTATTCATCATCGTCGCACTATCAATAGTAATTTTAGCTCCCATCTTCCAATTAGGGTGCTTTAAGGCGTCCGCTTTCGTGACGTTTTCTAAGTCTTTTCTTTTCTTATCCCGGAAAGCGCCACCGCTTGCCGTAATGATTAATTCTTTAACTTCTTTTTTATTTTCCCCTTTTAAGCACTGCCAAAGGGCGCTATGTTCGCTATCAATCGGGGTTAAATTAACATTATATTCTTTAACTAACTCCGTGATTAAGTCGCCTGCCATCACGAGCGTTTCTTTATTCGCAAGGGCGATATCTTTATGGTTTTTAATAGCTAGGATAGTTGGCTTTAAGCCGCTAGATCCCACTAAAGCATTAATCAAAATAGCCTTGTTATCACTAGCCTTGTATTTAGCTATTTCCATTAGGCCACTATCGCCATAAACTACTTTGGCTTTAGTTTCTATTTTATCCGTTTTCTTTCTTAGGCAGATAAGTTTTGGCTTTACTTTATTTATAAGCTCATTAGCAACTTTTAAGTCATGCCCTAGAGACATCGCGACTACTCTAAACTTATGTGGGTAATTAGATACAATATCTATTGTTTGTCTACCAATTGAGCCTGAGGCTCCTAAAATATATAGATCAATCATGACATCACCGGTATTAAATAAGATAAAATTTGGAAAATACAAAGTAAGAAAACGGAGGTCATAATAGCAGAATCTAGTCTATCAAGCACCCCGCCATGTCCTGGGAAACAATTACCAAAGTCTTTGATACCATATGTTCTTTTCATACGTGAGGCAACGAGATCCCCTATCTGACTAAAGACAGAGCCAAATAAGGTCATGAAGACGATAATGACAACAACCCCGCCATAACCTAGACGATTAACATCGACTACTTTATCAAGAATTGTACTAGAGGTATTGCCAAAGAAATTACCAAATAAATCACCATAAAAGAGGCCAAAACAAGTAGCGATGATCGTAGCAACAACTGTGCCACCTATTGCTCCTTCCCAAGTCTTTTTAGGACTTATGGTCGGTGCCATTTTATGTTTACCAAGAAGCATTCCAAAAATATAGGCAAAGGAATCTGTACAAATTGTAATTAAAAATAAATATACAATATATCTCGTTCCTAAATATTTTAAAATGGTAATCGCCCCAAAGCCTATCCCAACATATAAAATAGTAGTCAGACTCTTACCAATTGCACTCGCGTCATATTCATGACAAAAAACAGTCGAGGTGAATAAGATTAATAATATTAAAATAACAGTTGGTAAAAACTTTAACTTAATATTAAACAACATTAAAGCTTGGTTAGGGATACTTTTAGGTTCAAGTTCTACTAAAACTGCCAAATACAAAAGTAGTGAACAAACAGCTGTCACTATTTTCATACTAAGAGGGAGTGCTTTTTCCTTATCATACATCTTAAGCATTTCAAAAGAGGCGATGATTGCAAGAACAATCATCAACAATTGAAATAAAGGGAATAAGGCATCTACTAGCAATAAAGGAACAAATATTACTAAGATGACTAATGCAGTAATGGTTCTCTCTTTCATTTGCTTTGCTCCTTTAGTCCGCCAAATCTTCTATTTCTGCCTGAATAAGAAATTAAGGCTTTATCAAGCTCTTTTTCATCAAAGTCTGGCCATAAAACATCAGTAAAATATAACTCGGCATAAGCAATTTGCCACAATAAGAAATTGCTTAAGCGTTCCTCACCACTAGTCCTAATTAAAAGATCAACATCCCCTAGACCTGACGTATCTAAATAGCTACTAAAAAGGCTTGGGGTAAGATCATCTAAGCTAACTTTATGAGACATAATATCAGGTACTAGTTTTTTAATTGTTCTAATAATCTCGTCTTGACTACCATAGTCAAAACATATATTTAAAATAAGACCCGTGTGATCTTTTGTGATATCTTCAAGTTCTTCCATTAATTGGAGTAGTTTTTCACTAACCCTATCTCTTCTACCACTAAATTTTAGCACAAAGCTACTGTTTTTGATTTGCTCAAAATACCTCGCAAAAAACCTAACTGGTAGACTCATCAAATATTTGACCTCTTCGGCGGGACGCGTCCAGTTTTCAGTAGAAAAACAATATATACTTAAAACTTTTATTCCTAAAGCTTCAGCATGACTTGCTACCCGATTAATGTTAAAAGCCCCTTTACGGTGCCCATAAACCCGGGGACGATTATGCTTTTTAGCCCAACGGCCATTGCCATCTAAAATAATCGCAACATGCCTAGGAATATTTGTTATTTCATTCATCTAAATCACCTTTTTTCCTACATATTATATAATAAATTAGGCTTTTAGAAAAGAAAAAAATGTCTATTATAAAAAATATAGAAAGCCTAAGCTTTCTATAATTAATACTATTACCCTTTTAAACCTCTTGATTGTCTATCCATATCTTCAATGACGATATCATAGATTTCCCCAAGGGTGTTGCAGTATTCTAGAACCTTCCAGGGTTCATTTGTGTGAAAATGAATTTTAATTAATTCATCATCACCTACTGCCAGTAAACAATCACCTTTAAAGTTTTGATTGAAGTAATCGATAATTTTATGTTCATCTAAATCTTCACCCTCAATTAATAATTGAGTGTCATATCTATATTGTAGCATTTTATTCCTCCTTTACTTATTATCGCATTTTTTTAAGTGAATTGCAATAATAAGCCTAGTAACAAAAAAAGCAAGGGTGAGAAAACCTTGCCTTTTTTATTAATATATCGCTTAAATATAAAACAAATATTAACGTTTTGAGAACTGACTTGCACGACGGGCCTTTTTAAGACCATATTTTTTACGTTCTTTAACACGAGAATCACGCGTAATTAAACCAGCAGGTTTAAGTGTTTGACGATAATCAGGATTTACTTCTAGTAAAGCTCTCGTAATACCATGACGGATTGCCCCAGCTTGACCAGTAGTCCCACCACCACAAACATTAACGATAATATCAAACTTATCAACGTTTTCTGTTAATTCAAGTGGTTGTAAAACATCTAAACGTAAGGCTGGTGAAGGAATATATTCTTCAAATTTACGGCCATTAACAGTAAATGATCCCTTACCAGGTCTTAAGATAACTCTAGCAACTGAACTTTTACGACGGCCTGTACCTAAATATTGTACTAATTTTGCCATATCTTCTTCCCCTTCCTTATGCCTTTACCTTTAATTCTTTTGGTTTTTGAGCAGTATGTGGGTGACTTGCATCAGCATAAACATATAAATGTTTACGTTGTTCGTCTCCTAACTTAGTATGAGGTAACATACCTTTAATCGCATTTTCTACGATTCTTGTTGGATATTTAGCCATTACTTGCTCAGCTGTTAAAGTACGTAAGCCACCATTGTATTCAGAGTGTGAACGATATAATTTATCAGTCCACTTTTTACCTGTTAATACAATTTTAGTAGCATTGATAACGATAACGTTATCACCACAGTTTACATGTGGAGTGTAAGTTGGTTTATGTTTACCTCTTAAAACGTTAGCTACAGCTGTCGCTAAACGACCAAGAGTTAAACCTGTTGCGTCAACAACATACCAGTCGTGTTTTACAGTTTTATCATTAGCCATATATGTTTTCATAATTTTGTCCTCCTTAATTATTTATTAAGGGCTGTGGATATAATAAAAATGTACCGTATGGTATTTTACTATATTCACTAGTCTAAATCAAGCTAAAAATTTAAAAATTATTACGAAATAACCTTATTTTTCTTCGGCTTCAGTCTTTTTAAATTGGGCATATAAATTACTAGTAGCGTAATTAATTGGTAAACTAAAGGCTACCCCTTGAGCTGGGGACGTACTACCTAGTTTTTCGTAAATTACAGGCATTAAAGTATCAACTAAATCCTTAGCTACAACTAGTATTAAAATTTCTTTTTCGGAATTAATCTCTAGACCATATAACTTTTTAGCTTCTGGTTTAACAGAACCACTCCCATTTAAGATCGTAGCGCCACGCGCCCCTAGTTCTTTTGTTAAGTTAACAGCAGCATCACTAAAACCATTATTAACTATTATTACTAATAAAGCTAGTTCTTTTTCCATTTTTGACCTCCTAAATCGGCTAAGAATAAATAATTTCTAATACCAATAATACTAAGTAGCGGAACGCTAAAAGCAATCCCGTGAATGCCTAAATCATTGATTTTATCTTCAATTTCATCAATGCAGTTTTTAACTTTATCTTCTCTAATAAAGCCTAAAGTTACCGCTCTTCGCATATCTTTTAAGCCTAAGATATTAATTATTTCATCGCTCGCACTACCAAGGGCTTGTAGGGCAATGTGATAGTTGACATTATATTTTTCAGTGATGTCCATAAATAAGTCTCTTTTGTTAAGTGGTAAGATGGTTACTAGTAAATAGAGCTTTTTAATTCCTTGGGCAACTTCTTTTTTCATCATAACCCCCCCTAAAATTTAATAATGACCTCATCAGATTTTAAAATCATCTTTTCAACCTGACGACGCATACTAATCTTATCTTTAATTAAGGCTTCAAGCCCGATAAATTCAATTACAATCACCGGCGTAATAGAAACTAGAGCGACGACCCCAAAACCAAGTTTTAATGTTTCCGCATCTAAATAGCCTAGTCCCTTACAAACCCCAATCGCGAAAGGTAAGACAAAGCCACTCGTTAAGGCTCCGGCCGCAACCCCACCAGAATCAAAGGCGACAGCGACATATATTTTAGGAATGAAGAAACTCATAAGTAAGGCAAGCATTAAAGCCGGGACTAAGATAAACATGATGTCAAAGTCATAAATTATTCTTAAAATAGCTAGGATAATAGAAATACCTACCCCAATAATTAGGCCTATTAACATTGTTCTTCTTTTAATGATCCCTTCGGTGATTTCATTTACTTGTTTAATTAAAACATGAACCGCTGGTTCGGCAAATACTGATACTGCCCCTATTATAAAGGAAAAGATATATAGGATAACTTTGTGACTAGTAAGATCTCCACCAATAATATAGGCTATAGGCATATAGGCCATATTAACAGCGGTTAGAAATAGGCTTAGACCAATAAAACTATAGATAACTCCAATGCTAATAGAAAGTAAACGTTTCTTACTTAACTTAATAAAGATAAAGTTAATAATTAAAAAGAAAATATAAATTAAGGCTACGGATAAAAAGACACTTTTAATTGATGACCATAAATTAGTAAAAAAGGCATGTAGAAAGTCAGGGTCAATTACATATAAAGATTTATCTAAACTAAAGTTACCATCATAATTAATAAAGATACCTAAAACTAACATGACGATAATAGACATAATTGAGACAAGACCAATTAGGCCAAAAGACATATCTTTATCCGCTTTTTTAGCAAGCACACTTGATATACCAATACAAATAGCCATCATAAAAGGAACCGTAACCGGGCCTGTCGTGACACCACCGGAATCATAGATAAAGCCTAAAAAATCACTACTACCGGTATAAATAACGAGGGTGGCCAAGGCGAAGGCGAGTCCATATAAGAATAAAAAGATTTGAGCTAAACTTGTCTTATGAATTTGTCTGATAACTAAAAGTACCAAGGCTAGGCCTACCCCAAAGGCTACCGCAATTGTAATAACTATTGGGTTTAACAAGGCCGCAATTTGTTGACCTAAAATAGCTAAATTTGGTTCAGCTAAAGTAACAAAAAAGCCTAAAGCAAAGACAAAAATTAACAATAGCCAAATATTACCTTGTTTCGTTAAGGTAGCCCCACTTAATCTTCCCATCGGCGTCATAGCTAGGTCAGAACCCATATTAAAAAAGGCAATCCCTATCCCTGCGATAACGGTCGCAAAGCTTAAAACTCCAATATCATACAAAGACATGTTAATATAAGGCGTAAAATTTAGGATAATAATTATTAGATAAATTGGGATAATAGAAATAAACCCATCTCTTATCTTCACGAGTAAAAGATTATACATGTGACCTCCTTAAAACAAAAATAAGGCTAATCGCTTAGCCTTACACAATAGATTTTCTAGTATAATTACCATAAATACGTTTAACAGGCTCAACAATGATAAAACACTTGGGATCATGTTTTTTACAGATTCTAATGGCTTTATCTAATTCATAGGCAGAAACGACCATAATTAAATCAGATTTATTTTGATGAGAGTAAGCACCCTGGACTGGGATAATCGTACAACCCCGATGCATTGCTAATAATTCTTGTAACATACTTTCATCAACACAACTAGAGATGATGTTTAACTTAACATGATTATAAGCCGTATGAATCTTGTCAATACAAATACTTGTGATAATAATTCTAATAATCGTATAGAAAGTAATAGACCAGGAACCAGAAACAAAAACACCACCAATAACCGCGATTAAGACATTAGCAATCATGGTAAAAATCCCAATTGAGATATTTTTCTCCATAGCTAATATTTGTCCTAAAATATCAAGACCACCGGTAGATGTGCCAAACCTTAAGGCGACCCCGCAACCAACACCCGTTAAGATGGCCCCAATAATCGCGTAAGTGATTTGGTTTTCACTTGGGTCTAAATTAAAGGCCGCAATAACCGGATCAACCGGAATAAAGCCAAGTGTACAAATCGTTTGGACAACAACAGAGATCAGGCTAAAAATCGCAAATCTTTTTGAAACCTTCCGCCAACCAAAAATAAAGAGCGGAACGTTTAAGATTAGGGTATAAGCACCTAAGGGAATGACACAGACCTGGTCAACTAACTTTTTAATAATTTGGGATAAGCCCGTAATACCAGCAGAATAAATACCAGCTGGTTCTAAAAACCAAATTAGGCCTAAGCTATAAATAACGGATGTGATAACGACGATAAAAACTCTAAAAGTATCATCTAAAGCACGCGTGTGAGTTTGCATATTAACTTATTTTCTCCCCCGGAATACCATCAGGAATTAAGACTAACCTAGCCTTATCCCCAGCACAACAAATCATACCTTCAGATTCGACGCCCCGTAATTTCACCGGTTTTAAATTTTTAACAACCGCTACTTTTTTACCAATTAAATCTTCAGGCTTATAAAACTCTCTAATACCTGAAACAATTTGACGAATTTCGGTACCTATATTAATTTTTAAAACCATCAACTTTTTAGCATCTTTATGAAAGCTAGCTTCTACAATTTCCCCAACCACAAGGTCAAGTTTAGCAAAGTCATCAATCGTAATTTCTGGCTTAGTCCCGTCTTTTTTTGCTTCTTCAGTTTTATTTTTTTCTTCTTTAGCTAAGATGATATCTAAGACGTCTTTTTCTACATCAAGGCGTTTAAATAAAACTTCACTAGTTAAATTGTTATAGTTTGTTGCCTCACCAAAAGTTAAGTCTTCGTAACCTGTTTTATTTGTTTTCAAAAAGCTATAAACTTTTTTAGAGGTACTAGGCATAATATTTTCAAGCATAATAGAAGCTAATCTAATAACTTCTAGTAAGGTATATATTACTTCTTTTAAATCATTTACCTTACTTTCATCTTTAGCAAGCGCCCACGGTTCAGAATCATCGATATATTTATTAGCTTTACGAAGTAAGCCAAACACATCATCAATGGCTTGGGATACTCTTAAGCCTTCCATGTGTTTAAAGTAAGCATCTTTAGCTTCGTCGAAGTCTTTAGCTAAATTTTTAGAAAGATCTAACTTAAGACTTGTTTTCTCTACCTTACCAGCAAAATACTTATTAGCCATCGCGATCGTCCTATTAACTAAGTTGCCATAGACATTAGCGAGTTCTGTATTATTTCTCTCGCAAACTAATTCGTAGGTAATATTACCATCTTGGGCAAACGGGATTTCGTGTAATACATAGTATCTAACGGCGTCAACCCCAAAGATGTTAACTAAGTCATCGGTATATATAACGTTCCCCTTTGATTTAGACATCTTCCCATGATTCATTAAAATCCATGGATGACCAAAGACCTTCTTTGGTAAAGGGAGGTCTAAGGCCATTAAAATGATCGGCCAATAAATGGTATGAAATCTTAAGATATCCTTACCAATTAAATGAATATCACAAGGCCAGTATTTGTCCATATTAGGGCTAGATTTATCATCAACTTTATAACCAAGCCCCGTAATATAATTCATTAGGGCATCAATCCACACATAAATCACGTGTTTAGGATCACTTGTAACTTTAATACCCCAATCATAAGAAGTTCTGGAAACACATAGGTCAGGCAGTGGGTCTTTTAAAAAGTTGTTTAACATTTCGTTTCTTCTTGATTCTGGTTCAATAAAATCCGGGTGTTCTTTAATATAGTTAACTAATCTTTCTTGATAAGGGGCAAGTTTTAAAAAGTAAGCCTCTTCTTTCGCTTTAATAGCTTTAGACCCACAATCAGGACAACAGCCATCAACTAAATCTTTTTCGGTAAAAAAAGATTCACAACTTACACAATACCAGCCTTCATAAACACCTTTATAGATGTCACCCTTTTGAAGAAGCTTTTCAAAAGCGGCCGCTACTTGTTCTTCGTGGTATTTATCAGTTGTTCTAATAAATTTATCATAAGAAACGTCAACTAATTTATAAGTCTCTTTAATAGAATTCGCAACACCATCAACATAGGTTTTTGGGGCAATGTTACTTGCCTTAGCTTTTTCTTCTATCTTTTGGCCATGTTCATCCGTCCCTGTTTGGAAATAAACATCATAGCCTTCTTTTCTTTTAAAACGCGCAATACTATCAGCTAAAATAGCCTCATAAACATTACCAATATGAGGTTTGCTGGAAGTATAGGCAATCGCAGTTGATAAATAAAATGGTTTTTTCGTCATAAAATCTCCACTCCCTACAATTTTTACAAATTATTATACAATATTTTTGGAATTTTTTACACCTTATTTTTAGTAAAAATAAGAACTAACAAGGCAAGACCTAATTAGTTCTTTTTATACTCAAGGTATTCTTTATAAAGCTCTTTTTTATTGGTATTTAACATCTTAGCTACTTCTTTAATAGCTTCATTGGCCTTAAGGCCTAGACTTATTTGTTCATCAATTAGTTTAAAGCGATCTGCTTCGTCAAAGGTGTCATCTTCGTAACCTTTAACAATTAAGACCATTTCGCCTTTTAAAGTGTCCGCGATTTTAAGGAGTTCGGAAGTTTTTAAGTAGTAGTGCTCTTCAAACTTTTTTGTTAATTCGCGGCCTAGATAAATATCTCTATCCCCTAAAACCTTTAAAATAGAATTTAGGGTATCTTTTAGGCGGTGGGGAGCCTCATAAAAAATAAGAGACGCTTTATAGTATTTAAGTTCCGCTAGTTCTTTTTCTCTTTCCGTTGTTTTTGGCTTTAAAAAGCCATAAAACAAAAAGGGCATCGGCATGTTAGAACTCATAAAAGCGGCCGTAAAAGCACTAGGACCAAGAATACTTCTAACACTAATCCCTGACTTGTTAGCTAATTCAACTAACTTAAAACCAGGATCAGATATAATAGGGTTCCCGGCATCAGAAATTAAGGCTGCGTCGTGTCCCTCTTTTAAATACTCTATAATTTCTTTACTTTTATATTCTTCATTAAAGTTGTGATAACTTTCTAAGGGTGTTTTAATATCGTAGTGTTTTAGTAAAACACTAGAAGTTCGCGTATCTTCACAATAGATTTTACTTACTTCTTTTAAAATTCTTAAAGCCCTAAGGCTTATATCCTCTAAGTTCCCAATCGGCGTACCTACAAGATATAAGATAGGGCTTTTTTTAAAACTTTTGTCTTCCATTATTCCTTAATAATTCTACTAGCTCTTTCTCTTAAATCTCTTTCAGCATAAACAATAGATATTAAATCTCTTCTCTTTTCAGCTGAAATATTAAATTTATTTTGAATACCTTCAAGGAATAGTAATTCAGATGTATTATATAAGTCATCTTCCATGGAAATCGTAACTAGATTTAAATAAACAATATTTCTAACAACGGGGTTCGCATTAACAAAGAATTCAATCGTTTCTTCAATAGACCGAGATTTTTGGAAAGTATATTCTTGCCTTACATCTTCTACTTCCGCAAACATTTTATTTAAAATTCTTTTTTCAACTACTGTTGGTTCTCCATCAATATCTGCCATATAGATGGCTAAATCTAAGAATTTTAATTTTTCCTTACGATTTAAATAACTTAAAAACATATTCTATTCCTCCGTTTCGTAATTATATATTTTTAATGTTTCTTTTGTCCACTTATTATTACTATCATAAATAAATAAGGGTTCTAAAACTTTTAAGGAGCCGGGATTTGCGTCTTTAACGGCTTCAATCAAAAGGTGATTACAAGTCCCGTTTATTTTCGGATAAACAAAACGCATTCTTTTAGGTTCTAAATGGTATTTATTTAGTAATAAAATTATTTCGCTTAACCTCTCTGGCCTATGGATTAGGGCAAACACACCCTTTGTATTTAAAAGAAGACTTGCCTCTTTTATTACATCTTCGAGTGTGGCTAAGATCTCGTGACGCGCAATCGTCTTACGCATATCTGGGTTTTGGTTAAAGTGACCAACCTTATAAAAAGGAGGATTCGAAGTTACAACATCCGCCTTACCTAAGCCAATTTTTTTACTAATACCTTTTAAGTCATCATTAAGTAAGGTGATTTGGTCTTCCTTCTTATTAATTTTAACACTTTTAGAGGCTAAAAGAAAGGAGAAATTTTGAATCTCTATCCCTGTTATATGAGCCTTCGTTCTTAAGGTTAGATAAAGGGGAATTGGGGCGTTCCCAGTCCCTAAATCAACGATTAACTTGGTCCTTGTAGGAATAGAAACAAAATTAGCTAATAAAATGGAATCAAGCGAAAAATTAAAAATTTCCGGGTCTTGATAGATTTTAAGTAGGGGCCTACCTAAAAGCTCGTTAATGATTTCCATCTAAGGCTCCTAAAATATCATCAATAGTGAGATAGGCAAACTTATCTGGTTCGTCTAAGTATTTAACTTTAAGCGTTCTATTTAAAGGATCACTCGTTAAAACTTTAGCCCGCCCTTCCGGGGCATTAACAATATCCCCGGGGTTAGGGAAGTTCTTTCTTAATTCTTTATAATTTTCATCTTCAAACGCTATACAGCATAATAGCTTACCACAATTACCACTAATTTTAGTAGGGTTTAGAGAAAGATTTTGATTTTTGGCCATTTTAACGGTAATCGTATCAAACTCCGTGATAAAACTATTACAACATAAAACAAGGCCACAAGGACCAAGGCCACCAAAAACCTTAGTCCCGTCGCGGGATCCAACTTGTCTAAGTTCAATTCTTAAATGGTAAATCTCAGCTAATTTTCTAACTAGTTCTCTAAAGTCTACTCTCTTTTCGGATTCAAAATAGATGATTAATTTTAAATGATCAAGAGTAAACTCAGCTTCTAAAACTTTCATGTCTAAGTTTAGTTTTTTAACTTCAGCTTTCGTTACCTTAACTACCTCTATGGCATCTAATTTATTTTGTTCGTAGTTTTCTAGATCTTCTTTAGTAGCTACTCTTAAGATTGGTTTAACTTCTAAGTTTTTGACATTTTCTTCAATAAGCGGACCGACAACACGCCCTAATTCGAGGCCCCTGATGGTTTCCACAACTACTGGGGTGTTTTCACTAACTTCAATATTATTGGGATTAAAAAAGTATCTTTTTCCGACTTTTTTAAAAGAAACCCGACAAATTTTCATATTATCACCTAAAAAAATGCAATTAATAATTCATGTAAAATGTTTTTTTCCACAACATTATATTTTAATTTTGTTTCTAATTTTAATAAAATTTGAAAACGATCTTCTAAAATTTTTTTAGAATAATTTTGTTTAAGCAATGTTATTTTATCATAAATAGGACTTGAAAGCAATTTATGGACCGTTAAAGACTCGTGATAGATATTAATTAAGATGGCTAGAAAATAAGTTAATTCTATTTTTTCAATGTTTTTATTTTTTAAGAAAAACAAAACACTATCTTTATCACTATAAATATTTAAAAATTCATAAATTAATGTTTTAACATTTAGGTATTCCCGCGTACTAATTAGTTCTTTACAAACTGTAATATTTTTTTCAATACTTGCTAACATAAAGGCATCATCTAAGCTAAAGCCCTCACTTGTTAGTAAATCTTTAACTTGTTCAAAAGTTTTAGGTAAGAACCTAATGAGACCACAACGGGATTTAATGGTTGATAAAACATTATTTAGATCGTAAGCGATTAAAATGCCGTAAACTTCATCTTTAAAAGTAGGTTCTTCAATAAATTTTAAAAGACTGTTTTGAGCCGCAACGGAAGCCGTATCTATCCCGTCAATTATATAAACCCGGGGGCCGTCGACCAAACTTGTCATACTAAATTCCGCTTCAAGATCACTAATTTGTTCTTTGGTGATCATCGTCTTATCCTTACTTATCGCGACGTGTTTAACGTTTAGATGCCTGTCTTCTAGAATACTTTTACAAGTATTACACTCTAAACACCCACAATAAAGGTTACAGGCAAAAACTCTAGCCTCGTCTAACATGGTCTTTTTATCGCCACCATAAAACAAATAGACATGTAGTAACCTATTATTATCCTTCGCTCTTTTTAACTCTTCATTAACCCGCGTATCTAAATCTAATTCCATAGCTACTCCAAGTAAGTATCGATTAAATTAATGGCGTCTTTTACGACTTCTTCTTTGGCTTTCGTCCCGTCAATTCTTTTGATGCGGTCACTATACATTTCTAAAAGTTTTTGATAACCTTCATAAACCTTGTTGTGAAAATCAAGGCTTAAAGCATCAAATCTATTAACTTTATCCGGTCTACTACTCATTCTTTTTAAAGCAATTTCTGACTTAACATCAACAAATATTGTTAGTTTAGGTAAGTAGTTTAGGACAAATTTATTAGCCTCTAAAACGAGGTCAAAGCCTAAATCACGGGCATAGCCCTGATAAGCTAGGGAGGAATCTATAAAACGATCGCATAGTACTAGTTTTCCTGCCTTTAAGGCTGGTAATATTTTTTCTTCGACGTGTTGGATCCTACTTGCCGCATAAAGTAAGGCTTCACATTTACTAGTCATATTAACATTATTGTTATCTAAGATAACATTTCTAATTTGTTCCGCAATAGGCGTTCCGCCCGGTTCTCTAGTCGTTACTACTTCAAGGCCCTTATCAAGGTAGTATTTTTCTAGTGCTTTAATTAAGGTCGTTTTACCACTACATTCCCCGCCTTCAAATGATATAAATAGTCCTGCCATTATTATCAACCCCTAAATAAATCTATTTCAATTATACATAATTTCTATGGCATTTTAAACAGTTATTTTTCAAGACCACAGTCATACGTGTTTTTAGATTCCTTGTCTAAAAAACTCTCTTCATATAGTAAATACCCACCCGCGATATTATAAGTATCATACCCATAGCCTTTTAATAAAGAGCAAGCAATATAGCTTCTTAAAGCACTTTGGCATAAACAATAGATTTTTTTATCGTTAGGAATCTTTGTTAAGTTTTCTCTTAAGGTATCGAGCGGAATATTTATAAAGTTTTTAATATGGCCACGACTATATTCTTTTTTTGTTCTTACATCTAAAAAGAAAATGTTAGGATTATATAAAGAATCTAAGACGTCTTCTAAAAAGACTTGTTGTAAGGTGTTTGTAGCGAGGTTATCCGCTATAAAGCTTGCCATATTAATTGGGTCTTTCGCACTCCCATAAGGAGGAGCGTAGGCAAAATCAATATCTTTTAAATCTAGTAAACTGATATGTTTAGAAATAGCTAATGCTAAAATATCAATTCTTTTATCAACACCCGTGCTTCCTACAATTTGGGCCCCTAAAATCTTGTAGTCATCCTTTTTAAACATAATTTTTAGGGTCATGGTCTCACTACCCGGGTAATAAGAGGCGTGATTATTAGGGCTTAAATAGATTTTGTTATAGTTGTAGTTTAAGTATTTAAGCGTCTTTTCATTTAAGCCAGTAAAAGCGATCGTCTTATCAAAGAGCTTAATAATAGAAGTGCCTAAAGCACCTTCGTATTTAACTTTATGCCCACAAATATTAGATGCGACTATCCGAGCCTGTTTATTTGCAGGGCCAGCTAAACTAATCAACGAAGGCATATCAGAAACACTATTTTTAACTTCTATTACGTCCCCGCAGGCAAAAATAGCTTTATCACTCGTCCTTAAATAACTATCCACTTTAATGCTGTTTTTAAGGCCTAAAGTGAGGCCTGACTTCATTCCTAAACTAGAGTTTGGTCTAACACCTAGGGCAAAGATCACTAAATCTGCTTCTATCTTGTCATCAACAAAATTTACTTTAGTTACGCCAAAATCTCGTGTAAGTGACACTACTTCTTTAACAAGTAGTAACTTAATATTATGACGTCTTAAGTTATTGTGCACAAAGTTTGCCATTTCTTTATCAAGGGGGGCTAAAACTTGATTTTGTTTTTCTACTAGAGTGACGTCTAGTCCTCGTACCTTTAAGTTTTCAGCTACCTCTAGACCGATAAACCCACCACCTACTACGACAGCGTTTTTGACATTATGTTCTTTGATATAGTTATCAATCTTAAAGGTATCTTCGACGGTTTTAAGCGTTAAGGCAAGTTCACTTCCCTTAATATTAGGGATTATAGCTTCGGCTCCTGTTGCTAAAACAAGGTAGTCATAATCTAGACTAAATTCAATATTAGTATCTAAGTTTTTAACTAAAACTTTTTTATTTAGTCTATCAATATTTAGTGCTTCATGTCTTAACAAGACATCTACATTATAGCGTGCTTTAAAGCTTTCTTTTGTTTGTAATGTTAGCTCTTTTTTGTCTTTTATAACCTCACCTAAAAAGTAGGGAAGGCCACAATTAGCATAGGAAATAAAACCCGTCTTTTCAATGATAGTAATGGACATTTTTTCATCTAATCTTCTTAATCTAGCCGCACAGGTAGCACCCCCAGCCACGCCACCAATAATTATAGTTTTCAATGTATCACCTCAAGTATATAATAACAAAAAAATTATAGTTTTACAGCTAATTTGGAAAAGAAAAAGAGACTAGCTAGTCTCTTTTAGTAAAGTCTCGTACTTTTTAACATACAAGGTTCGCATCGCGTTAATAATACAAATAAATGCAACCCCAACATCCGCAAATATGGCAAGCCACATACTAGCAAGGCCTATGGCCCCTAAAATTAAAACAATTATTTTAACTAAAATTGCAAAGATGATATTTTGATATACTATCATCATGATACTTCTGGCAAGCCTTATCGCAATTGGAATCTTTTTAATGTTATCATCCATTAAGATCACGTCGGCTGCTTCAATTGCGGCATCACTGCCAAGCGCTCCCATCGCAATCCCAACATCCGCCCGCATTAAAACCGGGGCATCGTTTATCCCATCACCACAATAAGCTAAAACTTTATTTTCCGGTTTTTGCATCTCTTCTTCTAAAGCTTTAACTTTATCTTGGGGTAAAAGATTAGCGTGCACGTTTTTAATACCTATTTCACTTGCCACTTTTAAAGCGACTTCTTTATTATCACCTGTTAACATCGTCGTTTCCGTGATATTTAAGTCGTTTAACTTACTTATTAGATTAATAGCTTCCGGTTTTATTTCATCTGATATTAAGATATATCCTAAATACATATTAGATTTTGCCACGTATAAAATGGTACCAGCTTCACTAGCTTCCGTAAAGTTTATATTTTCTTCTTTTAGAAGTTTAGCATTCCCAACTAAATAAGTAATATTATTCATTACAAGTTTTATCCCTTTACCAGCTAATTCACTGATACTTGTAATCTTATCTTTGTTGATTTCTTCTTGGTAATTATTCTTGTAATAATCTTTAATAGCTAAAGCTAGCGGGTGATTAGAATAATATTCCGCATAGGCAGCCACCAAAATAATATTATCTTTAGTATCAGCTTGCGGCACTACTTTGGTGACTGCAAAATTCCCTTTTGTCAAAGTACCGGTTTTATCAAAAGCGATACTATCGATTTTGGAAATCTTTTCAATATAGTTTGAACCCTTAATTAGAATGCCTAGTTTACTAGCTCCCCCAATCCCGCTAAAGAAACTTAAAGGAACAGATATCACAAGAGCACAAGGACAAGAGATAACTAAAAACGAACAAGCTCTTTTAATGTAGTCCGTAAAGACATTAGTCCCGTTTACTCCTAATATGATAAGGGGTGGGATGATGGCTAAAATAAGAGCTAAAATTACGACAATCGGTGTATAGTATTTCGCGAACTTCGAAATAAAGTTTTCGGCCTTTGATTTTTTCTCGCTCGCATTTTCGACAAGCTCTAAAATTTTAGATACCGTTGAATCGGAAAAGACCTTAGTTACAGTAATTTTTAAAAGGCCACTTTGGTTAATCGCACCTGATAATACCTCGTCTCCTACCTCGATAAAACGGGGCTTTGTTTCGCCGGTGAGACTAGACGTATCAAGGCTTGAACTACCAGCTATCACAAGACCATCAAGTGGAATTTTTTCCCCTGGTTTAACTAAAATAGTTTCCCCTATTTTAACCTCTTCCGGGTCGACTTTAGTAACCTCATCATTTAAAACAATATTGGCATAATCCGGTCTTAAGTCCATGAGACTAGAAATAGAGCCCCTTGATTTGTTGACCGCATAATCTTGGAAGGCTTCCCCAACCTGGTATAACACCATAACCATGACAGCTTCTTCAAACTCTAAGGTCGCAAAAGCGCCGATAGTTGCCACAATCATTAAAAAGTTTTCATCAAAGACTTCCCCGTGTCTAATATTTCTAATAGCTTTATATAAAATATCATAACCAGAGATTAAATAAGCCACAAGACAAATGGGAAGTTCAATATACCACGCAATACCAATTGTATTAGCTAAAATAACATCAATAATAAAGATAACAAAGGCTATAATCGCCCTAATTAAACGATCTTTAACCTTAGACATATGCTAGCCTACAATTTTCATATCTGGTTCAACTTTTTTACAAGTTTTATAGATATTATCTAAAATATCATTTTCTTTTGTTTCATCTAAGTCAAGGGTGATTCTTTGACTCATGAAACTAACATTACAAGAAGTTACCCCTTCTACTTTTTGTAGTTTTTCTTCTAACTTTCTCGCACAATTAGCACAATCTAAATTTTTTACTTTTAATACTTTTTTCATAAAATACCTCCAATAATTGAACAATTGTTCAACCTTTGTCTATATTATACTTGAATGCTTATTCAATTGTCAATATAGGTTTTGCAATTTTTTAACTTTTTGGTATAATTGATTAAAAAAGGATGTGAAAATTAATGATTTGTCCAAATTGTGGTGGGGATGATGCACATTTTGATCGCGTCTCTAAAGTTAAAGAAAGTTTGCCAAGTCCTACTTCTTTAACAAGTCTTGCCGACTTTTATAAGATCATGGGTGATGATACAAGGGTTAAACTTTTGATGTCACTTTTAAATGGTCCCCTTTGCGTTTCTGATTTAGCGTGCATCTTAAATATGACACTATCAGCTATTTCTCATCAACTTAAAATTTTACGCTTAGCTAAATTAGTTAAGACGAATAAAATAGGTAAAGTCGTTTATTATGAACTAGATGATGATCATATTAAAAAAATACTAGATATGGGGTTAGAACACGTTAGTGAATAACCTATCTAGTATTTTTTTATCCTAAAGCTATATCAAGTATCATCATTAAAACAAAGCCAAACATTAAAGAGATCGTGGCGAGGTTACTATGCTTACCGTTTTGGGATTCGGGGATTAACTCTTCTACTACCACATAGATCATAGCCCCAGCGGCAAAGCTTAAAAAGTAAGGCAATAAGCTTGATAAATAGTTAACTAAGAAAAACATAAGGAGGGCCGCTAGTGGTTCAACAACGCCAGACACGACGCCATAAGTAAAGCTCTTTAGCTTTGATTTGGTGTTTTCATAAATAGGAAGAGAAATAATAGCGCCTTCCGGGAAGTTTTGAATGGCAATACCAATGACTAGGCTTAAGGCAGCCATTAAAGAAATACTAGTGTTACTTGTATAAAAACCGGCCAAGACGGCCCCCACCGCCATACCTTCTGGAATGTTATGTAGGGTTACACTAAAAAATAAAAGATTAGGCCTAGAAAGGTGGGTTTTAATTCCTTCCGGAGTTTCTTTATCTAAATGTTGATGAGGAAGCAAGGAATCAAAAATTAATAAAAAGATCATCCCAAGAGAAAACCCTACTGCGGCCGGAATCCAAGGTATTTCTAAGGTATCGCTTGCTAGATCAATCGAAGGAATAATCAAAGACCAAATCGAAGCCGCAATCATCACACCCGCCGCAAAGCCAATTAAAATTTTACTCGTCTTAGGGCCAATATTCTTCTTTAAAAAGAATACGAGGCTCGAGCCAAGTACGGTCCCTAAAAAAGGTATTAAGATAAGAGCTAGTTTTTCCATATCTTTCTCCTTTCTAGTTAGCTTAAGCTAACTCAACCTGTTTTTAAAACGTGTCTAAAAGACACGTCTTAAATTTTTAGTAGTTTTCTGATCTTACTTCGAAGAAACTTTGGGCATGTTGGCAAACAGGGCAAACAGCTGGAGCTTTCTTACCCATTACTAAGTGGCCACAAACACGGCATTCCCAAATTGTTTCTTCAGATTTAGAGAATACTTCACCTAAATTAACATTAGAAAGTAACTTTCTATATCTTTCTTCGTGTGCTTTTTCAATAGCCGCAACCGCTCTAAATTGATATGCTAAAACTTTGAAGCCTTCTTCTTCAGCATCTTTAGCAAAACGTTCATACATATCAGTCCATTCATAGTTTTCACCAGCTGCAGCAGCCGCTAAGTTAGCAGCCGTATCACCAAGTTCACCTAAAGCTTTGAACCACATTTTAGCATGTGACATTTCATTTTGAGCTGTCTTTTCGAAGATAGCGGCAATTTGTTCATAACCTTCTTTTCTGGCAACTGAAGCAAAGAAAGTATACTTGTTTCTAGCTTGAGATTCCCCAGCAAAAGCTTCCATTAAATTCTTTTCTGTTTTTGATCCTTTTAATTCCATACTTTTTTACCTTTCTTTTTTCTTTTTACACTCTTCACATAAGCCTGTAAATATTAAATTGTACCCTTCGACTGAAAAATGGTCTAGTTGAGGCAATTTAATATCTGCCTCATATGGTATATCAAAGATTTTCCCACAGCTCTTGCAAATAAAATGACTGTGATTTTGGACTGATATATCATAGTGTAATGCGCCTTGTGGTACTATTATTTTAGTTAATAAATGCTTTTCTGTCAAGGCCTTAACATTACGAAACACGGTAGCCCGACCAATCGTCTTGTCTTTCTTTAAGACAGCGGCATAAATTTCATCACAGGTTGGATGATCTAAGTGTTTTATGGTTTCAAGTATCAATTGTTTTTGACTAGTATTACGTGTTCTAATCATTCTAAAACTCCTTATTGATATCTTGTATCATTATTATAAAAGATTTTTTTCTTAATTACAATAGTTTTGCCTACAAATTGCATTAATTAAAAAAGTGATTTTTTTTTAAAACAATCACTTAATCTATTATTCAAATATTTGTGCTACATCTTCTAAATACTTACAAATGTGTAGATGTTGCGGGCACATTTTTTCACATTGACGGCACTTAATACAGCTTGAGGCCTTCCCGTAATCTATGATAAGTTTAGCATAGGCTTCTTTTTGGGTCTTAAAATTACGATTTAGGTTTTGTTTAGCCTCATTATATAACTTAAAATAAGTCGGAATATTAATATGTTTTGGACATTTTTCCGTACAGTAACTACAAGCTGTACAAGGTATCGTAATAGCTTTATTTATAACATTAGCACATTCTAAAACCATCTCATGTTCTTCTTTCGTTAAAGGAACAAAATCTTTCATATAACTCATATTATCTCTTAACTGGGCTAAGTTACTCATACCAGACAAAACAATCATAACCCCATCTAAACTAGCGGCAAACCTAATAGCCCATGAAGGAATAGACATCTTACTATCATGTTTCTTTAAAAAATTAGCGGCTTCTTCTGGGATATTTACTAAAGTTCCCCCTTTTACTGGTTCCATGACGATGACATTCTTATGATACTTTCTTACAGTTTCATAACACTTCCGCGATTCAACGGTTGGGGATTCCCAGTCTATGTAGTTAATTTGGAGTTGGACAAACTCTACTTCCTCGTGATGTTTAGCTAAAATTTTATCTAACTCTTCCGCAAGCCCATGGAAAGAAAAACCTAAATGTTTAATTTTCCCTTCTTTTTTCTTTTTCACGCAGAAGGCAAAAGAATTATATTTTTCGGCTTTTTGGTAATTTTCAACCCCTAAATTATGAATCAAATAATAATCAAAGTAAGAAACCCCACACTTTTCTAACTGTTCATTAAAGAACTTTTCATTATCAGCTTCTGAGGTCAAATACATAGAAGGTAACTTACTAGCTAGTAAATACTTATCCCGCGGATACCTACTAGTTAGGCACTTCTTAACAGCCCTTTCACTTTCCTGGTTATGATACATGTAAGCTGTATCAAAATACGTAAACCCATTAGAGATAAACTCATCAACCATTTGACTAACTTGAGCTAAATCAATACTTTTAGGATCTTCACTATTAAGTAAAGGTAACCGCATTAAGCCAAAACCTAGTTTTTGCATATTAAACATCCTTTCTTTTCTTAATTAAGTGGTCTAACATTATTCTTTTCACATAATACTTTATAAGCTTCTAAAATATCATCAATATTTAAGGTAGCCTTTTCCATCGGACACAAATCGTCCCCTCTTTTATTAATGATGTTATTAACTAACTTATCATAAGTAACCTTAACTTTATGCTCATTCAAAACAGCTAAAGCGGGTTTACTAATAAGTCTAGCGTATACTTCACTAATCTTCGCATAGATAAATAACATGGCCGCGCCCTTGCCAACTACCTTATCAGCTACACTAAAACCGGTTAGATCTATTTTGTTATTTATAAAGTCAAGCATTGGCCTAACCCCATGTCCTTGGCTAACATAAATTATCTCACCTTTTACTAAAACGAGAGTATTCTCATCCTTTAAATTAAGTTTAGCTTTTTCTAAATTGTTCATTTTCCTACCTCTAGTATAATTTTACTACGTAAAGCATGAAAAACACAATAAAAATTTATAAAAGAAAAGACATGTTTTACATGCCTTAATTTTATTAACTTCTAACAAACTTTTTACCGTTAAAGGTAAAGTTAAAGATGGAAGCAGGGTTATTAAATTCTTCATTACTTACCCAGGTCGCTTCTCTTTTCGTTAAATTATATAAAGCTGACCAACAAGTAATACTATTAGAGTCAGTCTTGCCTTGGGCTTTATCCCATTTTCTTCTCCCGACTGTTTCTAAAATGTTTAGGGCTTCTTCTTTAGTGATGACACCTTTAGTGTTAGTCCCATCGGGATTAATCATCTTTTCAATTTGTAAGTAGCGGTCTAAACCACCTTTATTTTCATCATTTTCATAATAAGCAGGGGTTACTATAAAGTTAGTAATATATTGAAATTCATTTTCCTTTTCGTGACTAGTAGTAAGCATATCATCTTTATCATTATAATAAACTTTAAGTTCTCTTTTTGTCCCGTCCGTATCACTAAACTCATTACCATCAACTGGTACCCATTCTAAGATGGCACTTCGGCCAAAACGGTCCGCTACCATATAATGGAAAGAGGTAGAAGCACTATCATGAAGATCGTAAGAAGAAATAAGTTCAATTGCTTCATCAACTGAGTCAGCATAATCTAAGATAGCTCTTAACATAGTAGTAGAGGTTAGGTCAGGCTTATCTGAATTTTGATCAGTACTTACTACAACATCACTCGAGTTACCTTGATAAGACATATAAATACCACAAGACACTCCGGCATCATTAATACCATCAAGTGGCACATACGGGGCCGCAAGACATAATAGTTTATTCATTAAACCATCTAGATAAATGCCGTCTTTTATTCCTAAAAACTCTAAATCTACACTAGTAAGCGTCGCGTGACGTGGTCCAAAGCTTGAAAACTCTTCTGTCGAGGCCGTGGTATAAACTAACATACCCGACGTCTTCGCAAAATCATAGTTGCGTCCAAATAAACGGTCTCCCTCAGCTGTTACCGCCGTAAAAGACGAACAATTAGGGGCAATCGTTGGGGCCTTAATTTCAAGCGGAATGATCCCTTTAGTTAAGTTATCAACAATAAAGTCAATTAACTCTTGATCGCTTGAAGCCCCACCTTGTTCTAAATAGTCTTTAAAATAGTAATCCCCTTTAACATCCATTTCATAAACCGGGCCTGAAACATTTTCTTCTTTAGCATCTATTAATAAATTAATTGAAGCAAGGGTTCTTATCTCATTATTCCATACCCCAAAAATAACTAATCCCAAAATAATAATTACACCAATAATACTCCCTAAGGTGATTAAGGTCACTTTAAGGGGACGACTCATTTTCTTTTTTTCCATAAATATTACCTCATATTTTTAATCTAGTTGTTAAAACAACATTAGAATTATATCAGTTTTCGACTTAATGTCAAGCTTATTCCTGGATAAATAAATTACATAAATTTAAGAAAACTGGAAACAAAAAAAGCAGCTTAATAAAGCTGTTTTTTAAATATATTATTTAAATTGAATTTAAGTCTAACTTAATTAGTAAATAAAAAATATGGCGCTCTCGAGGCGACTTGAACGCCTGACTTCAACCTTCGGAGGGTTGCACTCTATCCACTGAGTTACGAGAGCGACTAGGTATATTATACCTTAAAACTACCTCTTTTCGCAATAAAATATTAAGTAAGTCGTGCCATTTCTTTGCTAAAATCATAATATTTTAAATTACTTCTAAAGTATTAGAAAAATCATAGTCTATTATATAAGTTATAGTTATAAGCATAATAAAAGGTCAACATACTTGACCTTTTACTCTTCTTTTTTAGATTCACTTGACTTTAAGGCATCTCTTATTTCTCTTAATAATAAAACTTCTTCACTAGGCTTTGGGGCTTCAACTTTTTGGGCCTCAACACTAGGATTTTGACTAACTTTTTTAAGGGTTTCTTCTCTGCTTAAAAATTTCTTTCTCTTTTCATTTAAAGTCGTAAACACTTTTAATATGATAAATAAAATAACGGCAATGATAATAAAGTTAATAATGGCATTAATAAAAATACCCCAATTAATTACATTAACTACATCCGCATCATAAGTTACACCCCAATAAGAAACGAAATTAGCTGTATCTTCAGTAGGTAAGGCTTCATTTTTATTTAAAATTGTAACTAAACCATCAAGGCCTTGCGGCACCGCAATTGTTACAAGTGGCATTAAAATATTATTAACAAGAGCGTTAACGATAGCACTAAACGCACTAGCAATCATAACGCCTATAGCCATATCTACGACGTTACCACGTGAAATAAACTTTTTAAACTCTTCCCATAGTTTCTTCATTTTTTAGACCTTCTTTTCCTAAAGAAATTATATCACCTGTTAAATAATTATGCAATTATCATAAAGTAAGTGACACTTCATAAAAAACCAACTACTAAAACGATAGTTGGTTTAAATAAAAGGATTAAGTTAGTTTTGATGTTTTAAAATATAGTTATTAGCGGCCTTTAAGACGTCTTTATCAGATGCATGAGTTAAAGTTTTTAAGGCTTTATCAAATGGTAAGAATAAAACTTCTTGAACCTCACTTTTTTGAGCAATAACTTTGTTAGACGTGATCTTAGCAACAAAAAAAGTGACATCTTTAATGGCTCCTAGACGGGGCGAATAAGTGATAGTTCTTTTAAAGTTTGTATCTACTATAACATCAAGATTGGTTTCTTCTTTTATCTCACGAATAGTGGTTTCTAGTGGTGTTTCATTAGCTTCAATATGACCCTTAGGTAAAGAAAAATGACCTAAGGACATATGTTCAATTAAAAATAATAAATGATGATTTTCGTCACTTTTATAACAAACCGCACCATAAGATTGTTCCTTAACCATAATTAACATCCCCTTTCTTTCTTAAATAATACATTAGTCTTGTATTACTGTGCATTTATTGTAGCACCATTTAAAAGTAAAATCTACATGATATGTTTAATATAGAGTAAAAACGGCATCACTAAGCTATAAAAAGTTTTAATATTTGTTTTAAAATACAATTTAAAAGTGCATACCTAAGGTATTATAAGGAACAATATAAACCCCTGATTTAGTATCTCTTGTCAATGCTTCACCTAGTCCTACAATAACGCATAAGAACTTAGGTTTTCTTCCTACATTCTCCTTAAACTTACTTAAAGATTTAATAGCTTGATTTATTTGATTATATCCTAGCTTGATTTCAATAGCTCCGTACTCGCCATCACTAAATTCAACAATCGCATCTACTTCATCACCACTTTGATTATCTCTAAAAGCATAAACTTTGCCTCGATAATATTCCATATAAATACTTAAATCTCTAACAACAAGTGATTCAAATAATAGGCCTAGAGTATTCAAATCTTGGATTAGTTTTTCTTGTGTTAACCCTAAAAGGGCGGCCGCCAGTGATGGATCAACAAGTCTTCTTTTAGCTTTTTTACCAACTCTAGTACTTGACCTGTAATTAGGAGAAAAGGCTTCTTGATTATTAATGATATATAGTTTATCTAGGATATTTAAATATCTATTTAGGGTTCTTTTATTTAGCGTTTCTTCTTCATTACTAGTAAAGTTAAAACAATCTTTTAAGATAGCCATTTCAGAAGCATAGCTTGATTCATTTCTAGCTAATGACTTAAGTATTAACATCATTTTTTGTGAGCTAAACTGAAAGCTTTTATCATCATTACTTAAATTAATATCTCTTTCAACAATTGACCTTATATATTCTTCTGCTAACAAGCCATCAGACTCTGCATCCGAAAAATTTAAGGCTTCAGGCCACCCACCATTTATGATAAGTCTCGTTAATTCCTTAATATTATATGGTTTTACTAATTTATTAATTTCTTTCCCATCATACATATCCTTTAATGAGATTAAATCTAAAGACTTACCAAGTTCATATGTTGACATCGTAAACATCCTAATCTTTATAATCCGGCCAGTACCACTATGCTTGATAAGACTCTTTTTCTCTTCACTAAATAAAGAGGTAGAACCAGTCAAAATATAGTTACCTCTTGTTGTTCTTAAATCACATTCATTTCTAATGGCATCCCATAACTCAGGCACTAATTGCCACTCATCTATAACTTCCGGAATTTCTTCGTTTAAGATAAGTTTAGGGTTAAGCTGGGCTAGATTTCTTTTGTCAGGTTCTGTTAACCTAATAATAGAGTTGGCATGATGCATACTTGTCCAAGTTTTTCCACACCATTTAGGCCCAACAATTTGGATGGCTTTAAATGTTTTTAAATATAATTCTATCGTTTTATCAATTAATCTATCTTTGTAATTATCTAATTTAATAGGCATTGCACTACCTCCTAGTAATATTTTACTATATGGGTGCACTGTTTTCAAGATGTAGAGTGCACTGTTTTCAAGATGTAGAGTGCACTGTTTTCACAATAATCAGTGTTGGGCATTGCGTTTTTAGCAAACAAAATAATCGTCAAATTTGTAATTAATAGTTATATTTTGGAGCTTATTATTAAATAATTAAAAAGATTTAACACGCACTGCATCAAATCATAAACTTTCAAGAGTTTTAATGCCTTAGATTGATACAAAGCAATATGATTTAAAACAAATTGAGAAGGAGTCCATCCCTTTATAATTGGTTCTTTTCTTAATGCAAAATAAAAACACCGACTTAATAGCCGATGTTCGAAATGTTAATTAGTATTATCTAACAATTGTAATTATAGAGTTCATATTAAAATGTACTAAACGATTTGACCAAAAACCGTCTCTTTGAATACTAAGAGTTCGATCATTTCTAGTAATAATGTCATCGTAGCCATCATTCGTTTTTAAAATATATGAACTTGATTGATACGTTTGTGATATGTTGTACTCATAAAAGTCACCTTTGTTATCAAAAGGCTTTAAATAATCAAATTTAATTTCAACATAATTTTGCGACATATTACCTTGATCATAGATTTTAGGGGATTCTATCAATGTTAAATAAGATGTGCCGATAGAGCTACTTATTGTAGCACCGCCACTATTTTTTGCCTCAGTGCCGGCACTTATACTATAACTAATTTCAGCACTTGGAGATTTCATTTTAGGAGCATAATTTCTAACTTCAGCACTAGCGCCTAAAGTTGGATCATATTTATAAATAATATCATCTGTACGATAATCAGTATCTTTCTTTTCTGGAGTAATATAGCTCTCATTTACAAAAGCGTAATAACTAGACCCTTTCCTAACATCCTTGAGCTTATAAATGCTTCTCCATTCCGAAAAATCACCAAAGTGCTCATTATCATAAGTACAAACATAATCTACTTTTTCTTCATCTAACAAAAGCCAATTATCATCTATTTCAAAGTTTTCTTGAACTCTCGCTAAAGAATTATGATTTTGAAAAAATGTTCCTTCATAAATTTGATTTATAACTTCATCAGCTGCTTTAATGGCAAATTCAAGACTATCATTTGGATTGGCATAAATTTTTCCTCGATAAGTGGTACCTTGATAATTAAAGTTATATGAAGAAGCTAGCTCTAAATCAACATTAAAAACTTCATTTTCTTCACCATTTTCTAAGATTTCAACGACACCTTTACTATTTAAACGATTGGTTAGTTTACTATTAAAATCCTTATTAATAAATATTATTGGTTCATTTTGAACTTCATTGCCTAACGCCTCAAATTCAGCGTTAGATATCAATTCAGTTTTGATTTCATTATTAGTAGTAATTGTTGTAGCACTCATTAATAATAAAGTAACTAAGGGTAAAATGGTTATCAATATGATATTTTTAGCTTTCATTCTTCTTTGTCCTCGCGTTTGAAATTAATTTAGCTGCACTAAAAATAGTCAAGAATAAAAATAATAACATAACAATCTTTAGTATCACAATTTCAAGAGTAAAGCATTCAAGGAAGCCTACAAAGCCATAGGTACCAGTATATCTATGAAAATCAACAAATGCCGCTACAAGAATTAAGGTTATAAATATTAGTGATGATATTATTAACACTACAAACCAAAGATTACAAGACATAACAAACTGGTCTTTATATACGCTACAACCGGTTTTCTCACTGTTTTTATTAGGAGCTTCATTTGTCTTTTCAAAATCATCATCTAGCAAATAATCAAATGAAACATCATACATTTTGGCTAATTTTTTTAATTCCTTAAAGCTAGGTTCACAATCTCCGCTTTCCCATGTAGATAAGACTTGGCTAGACATTCCTAACTGGAAAGCGGCAGCTTCTTTGGTTAATCCTTTTTGCTTTCTAAGCAATACAATCTTTTCATTAAATTTCATTTTCAACACCTCTGCTAAAGTTTATAAAAAGTTGGTTTATCATCTACCAAGCAACATTTACGGTTAGGCAACTCTGTTTACATTTACTTACGTATCATACTTTTAAGCTAAAAAACGTTTGAATTATTTATCCTTAAACTCTTGCAAAATTTCCTCCGCTCTCCAGTCATTTTAATGTTTCTTCTACAGCATTAAAAAGCTAAAGATGGCCAAATTATTAATAAAATTGTCCGTTTAGCAACTTGGGTAAAATGAAGGGATTAGTAGACGGATCTAGGGCTTTCAAATGGTGGTAGAGTTATGCTAATAATGTCTAGCAAACAACTAGTGTAATTTCAATTATCTAGAAGCCTTAAACCATCCAATTTAGAATGTTCGAACTTTAATTAGACTGCTAGAGAAATGTCTAAAAGAAAAAGTCCGATTTCTCGGGCTTATATGCCTCATTTCGATACCACAATTTTGGATCAAAATGTTACTTGTTAAATGGTGCGGCTAACGAGACTTGAACTCGTACGACAAAGTCATACGCCCCTCAAACGTACGCGTATACCAATTCCGCCATAACCGCATGGTCGGAATAATGAGATTCGAACTCATGGTCTCTAGCTCCCGAAGCTAGCGCTTTACCAAGCTAAGCTATATTCCGATTATTCTAAATTAATCTATAAGGACTAATTTAAATTGTTATGATTATATCAAAAAGAAAATTTAGCTTGTCAGCTAAATTAATTTTAAATATTGGAGCAAGCAGCGGGGATCGAACCCGTATCCTCGGCTTGGGAAGCCGGTATTCTACCATTGAACTATGCCTGCAGGCATAATCCCTATTAAAAGGGATTAAATATGCATTAATTCTTCTGACTTCTTTTCAGTATGTTTTTCTACTTCTTTAATCTTTTTATCGGTTAAAGTTTGAACATCTTCTAAGTAGCCTTTTTCGTCATCTTCAGTTAAACCAATCTTTTTAATTTGTTCATTAGCGTCCCTTCTAACGTTACGTATCGCAACTTTAGCTTGTTCTTCTAACTTACCAACTTGTTTAACTAATTCTTTACGACGTTCTTCAGTCATTTTAGGGATTACTAGTCTAATCCCTGTCCCATCATTTTGAGGAGGTAGACCTAAATTAGAGGTCGCAATTGCATTTTCAATTTGTTTTAAAACTGATTTATCATAAGGTTTAATATATAATTGACTAGGTTCTGGCACACTTACTTGACCAACTTGTCTAATTGGTGTCATAACACCGTAGTATTCAATCATAATTTGATCTAGTAATTGAGGATTAGCTCGACCAGTTCTAATAGTTTGGAGTTCTTTACTGTAGTTATCAATAACCTTATCCATTTTTTCTTCCGTTTCAAGCATATGCATATCAGCTATTTCTTGCATGTTATCCTCCTTTACTTCTTAACGTGAGTACCTATCTTATCACCTTTAATAGCTTTGACAATATTGCCATATTTATTCATATTGAAAACAATAATTTCTAAGCTATTATCCTTACATAAAGAAGCGGCTGTTGAATCCATAACGGCTAAATCTTTATTTAAGATTTCGTTAAATGTTAATTCTTCATACATCTTAGCCGATAAATCTTTACGCGGATCAGCTGAATAAACACCTTCAACATTATTCTTGGCCATTAAAATGACGTTAGCTTCAATTTCAGCAGCCCTTAAGACGCAAGCTGTATCGGTGGAAAAATAAGGAGAACCAATACCACCAACAAAAATACATACACGACCCTTTTCAAGATGTCTAATCGCTCTTCTTCTAATGTAGGGCTCGCATACTTCATTTACCATTAAAGCAGACATTACGCGGGTTGGAACATCTAATTGTTCAAGCGCATCTTGTAAAGCTAGGCCATTCATGATCGTCGCAAGCATGCCCATGTAATCAGCTTGGGCTCTATCCATGCCAAGTTCACTAGCTGTCTTGCCACGCCAAATGTTGCCGCCACCAACAACAATACCAATTTCTACCCCTAAATCATGGGCTTCTTTAAGCTGTTTGGCAATTGAAGAAACTGTTTTAGGATCAATACCAAATTGAGTTTCGCCTTTAATAGCTTCCCCACTCATTTTTAGTAATACTCTTTTGTACATAAGTCCTCCGTTTTTTCAAAAAGGGCCCTATCAGGCCCTTTAAATTACTTATTTAAACCAGCCTGTGCGGCAACTTCCGCTGCAAAATCTACAACTTCTTTTTCGATGCCTTCGCCAACTTTTAAGCGGACAAATTCTTTAACACTTGCCTTGCCTAAATACCCGGCTACCGTAACATCAGGGTTCTTAACAAACGGTTGAGATAGTAAGCAGATTTCTTTTAATTCTTTTTCAAGCCTTCCTGGTACAATCTTCTCAATCACAATTTGTTCAGGTTTTGGTTTAGCAGATTCTTTATTTTCGTTAATAGCTTGATGAAGAATAATTTCTTTTTCTTTAGCTAATTCTTCACTAGGAATATCTTCTTTAGTAAGATAACGAGGGCTTTGGGCAGCTACATGCATAGCAACGTCTTTCGCAATAGTTTCATCGCCATTACTAATAACTACGCATGATACGATTGAACCACCCATATGTTTATAAGTACCAAATAATTCGTCGTCTTTTTTATTAACTACTGTAACCCGGCGTAAGCTTATTTTTTCACCAATTACCCCAGAAGCTTCAAGAATAATAGTATTTAAATCTTGACCATTATCAACAACTTTTAAGGCTTCTTCCGTATTAGTAGCATTAGAAGACAAAATAACTTGACCTACTTTTTCTACTAAATTGATGAACTTTTCATTTTTCGCAACAAAGTCTGTTTCACTATTTAATTCATATAAAACAGCCTTATTACCACAACTTACGACATTACATAAACCTTCAGCTGCCACTCTACCAGCTTTTTTACCAGCTTTAGCAATACCTTTTTCTCTTAACCAAACAACGGCTTTTTCCATATCGCCATCAGTTTCAACTAAGGCTTTTTTGCAATCCATAATACCTGCTTGGGTTTTTTCCCGTAGTTCTTTAACCATTTGTGCAGTAATATTCATGTGATTAGTCTTCCTTTACTTCTTTTTTAGCTCTTGGTTTACGTTGTCTAGGTTTAGCTTCTTTAGCGTCAGTTTTCGTTTCATCTTTAGAGATTTCTTCTGGAATGTTTACTTCTTCCTCCGTAAACTTTTCAACAACGCCACCGTTAGCTTCAATAACGGCATTAGCCATAACGCCAACGATTAATTTTACCGCTCTAATTGCATCATCATTAGCTGGAATGACATAATCAACTAAATCAGGGTCGCAGTTAGTATCAACAATCCCAAATACCGGGATGTTTAATTTACGAGCTTCTAAAATAGCATTATATTCTTTACGTGGATCAATAATGAATAAAGCATCCGGTACCTTCTTCATTTCTTTGATACCACCAAGGTTCTTTTCTAATTTATCTCTTAATTTCTTTAAGGCAATAACTTCTTTTTTAGGTAGAGCTTCAAAAGTACCTTCTTCTTCCATCTTGTATAAAGATTGTAGTTTATTGATTCTCTTTCTAATAGTCTTGAAGTTAGTCATTGTACCACCTAACCAACGGTTATTAACGTAGTACATGCCGCATCTTTCAGCTTCTTCTTTAACAGCTTCTTGAGCTTGTTTCTTTGTACCTACAAATAACACCTTACCGCCATCTTTGCAGATATCTAGTAAAGCCGCATAAGCTTTTTCGATTTCAGCAGCAGTTTTTTGTAAGTCAATAATATAAATACCATTTCTTGCTGTATAGATGTACTTTTGCATTTTAGGGTTCCATCTACGAGTAGCGTGGCCGAAATGAACACCACACTCTAATAATTGTTTCATAGAAACAACTGTTTCAGACATTTCTTTTCCTCCATTTTATTTTTGTTATTTTCCTCTGCCTTCTTCAACGCTTGCCTCCAACAAAGAATGCACACGACGGCGAGCTCTGAAAGCATGTGTATTTTTGTGCCTTTGTAATTTTACCACATCATTAATTTAATAGCAAGAAAAAATTAACACAAGCACCTAAAAGTTGTTTGTAAAAGTAAATTCCGCTTATTATAACTACAAGCTAATTTTACATACAACAAATTAAAAAGTGCCATTTTAGCTTTAACTAAGCCTAAAATAGCACTTTCTCATACTTATTTTGCTAAAAATACTAATATTAGCGTTTACTAATAATTAATTTAGCTATTTCTAAATCATAAGGAGTGGTAATTTTAATATTAGTTTCTTCATCTAATACTAAAGCTACCGGTTTTTGTGTGTATTTTAAGACGAGGGAGACATCATCAGTTGCTTTAAAATTATCTAACAAGGCTTTTTCGTAACTTAAGATAAAATCACTAGCCTTAACTAATTGCGGGGTTTGGGCAATAATTAAATTAGACCTATCTAAAACCTCTAAAGGTTCCTTTTGATAAGTCGTATATTTAGCCTTTAAGTAAGGTAAAACTAGATCATAAGTCTTACTAAAACTTACAATTTGTCTTAACGTCCTATCACTTAAAAAAGGTCTTGCCGCGTCGTGTACTAAAACCAAGTTATCTTGTGGTATTTCTTTCATCGCGTTATAGACGCTTTCTTCCCGGTCTTTACCACCAATGACGCATTTAATTTGTTGATTTAAGTAGGGAGTAATTAAATCAATATCTTCTTTTCTGACACTTAAATAAATTGTATCTACGTATTTAGCTAGAGTAATGACAGAGTATAAAAATAAGGGGATCTCATTAAGCTTTAAAAAAGCCTTATTATAATCTAAATTAAGCCGCGTCCCGCTTCCTGCCATGCATATAATGGCGTCCATTATAGTGTGCCTAAATCATCAAGAATTTCTTTCGCCGTTGTTTCTGGGTCAACCTTAGCGTAGGCTTTTATGATATAGCCTTCTTCATCAATTAAATAAGTAATTCTACTCGTTGCCATCTCTGGTTTGCCAAAGTATGCGTGTTCTGCCCAAGCATCATACTTTTCAATTACTTCGTGATTAGGATCAGCAAGTAAAATAAAAGGTAGCTCATACTTATTAACAAAGTTTAAATGTGATTTAGGACTATCTTTACTAATACCAATGACAACAGTTCCTAAGTTTTTGAAAGCTTCATAACTATCTCTAAACTTACAAGCTTCAACTGTACAACCTGGCGTATCATCCATAGGATAAAAGTATAAAACTACTTTTTGACCTAAAAAATCATGTAAAGCGACTTCTTTGTTATCTTTATCTAATAAAGTAAAGTCAGGCGCTTTTGTTTTAATATTTAACATATAATTCACCTCGTTGCTTAGTATATGATAAAAAAATAAAAAACACAAATGAAGCGCTTAAATATTTAGAAAAGTTAATTATAAATCAATATCATAATCTAAAATTAGATTTATTAAAAAATGGCATTACTAGGCTGAAAAATAAAACATTCAAGATTGATAAAATTAGTTTAGTTAAAAATAAAGTAAAAGTTATAATGAGTGGTGGTATATTAAAACAAAAAAGTCCGATTTCTCGGACTCTATATTTAAATTCAATACATTTTATTTTGTATCAAAACTTTAAGCAAAGAATGGCGGAGCAGGAGAGATTCGAACTCTCGCACCAGTTACCCGGTCTACTTCCTTAGCAGGGAAGCCTCTTTAGCCTCTTGAGTACTACTCCATACCTGTCAAGCAGCCCTTTTATTATATAGGATTGCTTGACAAATTGCAAGCACTAATTTAACAATTCAAGTTGCATTTTATGGTGATCATAATCGATATCTAAAACTTTAACTTTGATTAAATCACCAACCGCTAAAACTTCAGACGGATGTTTGATATCTTTTCGATGCATCTTAGAAATATGAAGTAAGCCGTCATACTTAACCCCGCAATCAATAAAACAACCAAAGTCCGTAACGTTGCGAACAGTTCCGTCTAATTCGTCTCCTACTTTAACATCTTCAAAATGCAAGATATCACTACGTAAAATAGGGGTAGGATAGTCATCTCTGATATCTCTTAGAGGTTGCACAAAGGCATCACAAATATCATCTAGGGTATAGGCATCAATATCAATATTTTTTAAAACTTCTTGTTTATCTAAGTTTTTAACGGCTTCTTTAATTTCCGCACTGCCGATGGCGTCTTCCGTCAACCCCATATAGTTTAGTAAGGCTCTTGCCTTATCATAACTTTCGGGGTGAATAGAAGTCATATCTAGTTTTTCAAGCGGTTCAGATATTCTTAAGAAACCAATGGCTTGTTCGTAGGTTTTAGGTCCTATCTTTTTAACGTTTTTAATTTCCGCTCTTGAAGTAATTTTCCCGTTCGTATTTCTGTAATTAACAATTTCTTGGGCGGACGCTTTAGATAGGCCTGACACATAGGTTAAAAGACTCACAGAAGCCGTGTTTACATTAACACCAATATTGTTAACAACATCACTAACAACATTATCTAAGGCCTCTGATAATTCTTTTTGATTAACATCATGTTGATATTGTCCAACCCCAATACTCTTTGGATCAATTTTAACTAGTTCCGCTAATGGGTCTTGGATTCTACGGGCAATACTTACAGCACTTCTTTCTTGAACTTCAAGTTGCGGGAATTCTTCTTTCGCAATTTCGGAAGCACTATAAACAGAAGCCCCCGCTTCACTAACAATAATGTATTTAACATTCATGTTATGCTTTTTAATGACATCGGCAATAAAGCTTTCCGTTTCTCTTGAAGCTGTCCCGTTCCCAATTGCCATAATCTCAACGTGGTATTTATTGCATAAATTTACAAGTGTTTTTTCGGACTTAGCTAAAAGTTCTCTATTAACAGCTTCGCCCTTTTTCTTTTCATTTGGGTAAATAACCCCAATATCTAAAACCTTACCAGTAGAATCAACGACAGCTAGTTTACAACCAGTTCTAAACGCCGGGTCAACCCCTAAAACAACCTTACCTTTAAGAGGAGGTTGAAGTAATAAGTTTTTAACATTTAAAGAGAAAACATCAATCGCCTTCGTTTCGGCATCTTCCGTTAACATACTTCTAATTTCTCTTTCAATCGAAGGGCTAATTAGTCGTTTATAGCTATCTTCTATGGCCTCTTTAACTTCGTCTAAGAATAATAAATGACGTTTGTGAATAACTTGATATTCTAAATAATCAACATCACGTTCTGGTTGAAGCTCGACAGAAACAGTTAAAATACCTAAATCTTCCCCTCTATTCATCGCTAAAACCCGGTGTGGTTTAATATAGGCAAGACCTTCTGTATTGTCATAATACATTTTAAACTTTAAGTCTGTGTCTTCCGCATTTTTCTTTAACTTAGATGAAATCTTCCCATATCTTAGGGCTTTTTCTCTAATATATTTTCTATAAGTAGCGTTATCACTAACCATTTCGGCAATGATATATTTAGCGCCTTCGACGGCTTTATCATAAGTTAGATCGTCTTTTAAATAAGGACTAACAATCTCTTCTTTCGTCTTACCATAATTAGGTTCAAGCATTTGTTTAGCTAAAGGTTCAAGCCCTAACTTAATCGCTTCCGTGGCCTTTGTCTTTTTCTTTTCCTTATAAGGACGGTACAAATCTTCTACTTCAATTAATTTAGTAGCTTTTAAAATTTCTTCTTTAAGTTCATCCGTTAAAAGACCTTTTTCGTCAATAAGACGTAAAACGTCTTCTTTTCTCTTTTGTAAATTAACGGCGTAATTATAACGATCTGCAATTTCTCTAATTACGACTTCATTTAAACCACCTGTAGCCTCTTTACGATATCTCGCAATAAAAGGCACAGTCGCGTCTTCTGCTAACAAATTTAAGACAGCCGTAGCTTGTTCGACTTTAATATTTAGTTCTTCAGCAATAGGTAAAATTAACTCTTTTGTTTCCATAATGCAATAAAAACGCTAAATAGCGTTTTATTTCCTTTCTTTACATATTATTGACTAAATCATTAGCCTGATTAAGATTTAAAATTAAATTATTAACGGAATTATTAGTAAATGTAATTTCTTTAAAATCATCACTTATTTGGGCATCTAGATTAGGCACGTCTTCACACGCATCTTCAAGTGAAGCATAGTATTTACCATTATAAAGATACATTAATTGTGGTGTAAAACTAAAACTACCATAATCAGCATTATTTAAAATTTGATCGTTCGAATTAACGGTTGTATCAAGTAAATAAAAACTAAATCTATCCGCATTAGCTTCCTCGTTAGCCTTATCGATACTTGCAATTAATCTATCAATTCTTGTTTCAATATCTTGTCTATCTGCCTCTTTCAAGTCATCATAAGCATCATTATCATAGACAAATAAGAAGGTGTTTTCCGTAGCCTTTAGTTTAGATGATAATTGGGAATAATTAATTTTATAATCATCATACTTAGTATCAGCAAAATAAGTAGTTTTTGAATCATTGTTAAAGAAACCAAGACCCCACAAAACAAGGACAACCACCACCGCAATTACTACAACGGCTAAGACAGACGTTAAAACCCATAATTTCTTATGGCTTTTTTCTTTTGTTTTATATTCATTATAGACGTTAGCACGCGCCATAATTTAATCCTCCTTTTTAAGTTTACCGCTACTAATTATAATAAATTTAGGACTAAATAGCAAGCTTTTTAAAGAATAATAGCGATAGCTGTAGTGTAACTTGCGGTATGGCTTATTGAAACATTTATTTTTAAATTAAGACTAGTTTTACAAATAGGCTTACCGTCCTCGTCATTTAAAATACTATAGTCTTTAAAACTTTTAAGCTTTACTTCATCAAGTGCTTTAAAAATGGCTTCTTTTGCGGCAAAGCGCCCCGCCACAAATTCAACTTTTCTTGGCAATATTTTTAAACTATGATAAACCTCTAGTTCTAAATCCGATAAAACCCTTAAACTTAAGCGGTCAAGGTTAGACGCAATTCTTTCATTTTCTACTAAATCAATCCCAATCATTGTTGCATCCTTTTTTCTTTATACTCTAAAGCTATTTCTTTTAACTTTCTAAACCGGTGATTTAGGCCAGATTTAGAAATCTTTTCCCCGTACTTTTCCAAAATGATTTCACAAAGTTCGGTTAAAGAGGCTTCCATGTTGTCTTTTCTTACTTCCATTACCATTTTAAGTTTGGGGTCTAGCTTATCAAGGGGGTAATAAGTTTCTAGATACTTGATATATCTAAAGATATTTTTATTAGCCTCGTTTGTTTTACTTTGATTCGCAATATCAAAGTTAACTTTTCTTTTGGTGTCCGCAATCATCTTTCTTTTAATGATGCCTTCTTCCATCTTAAAAGCTTGTAGGCTAACTCCTATTATTCTTAAAAGATCACAAATACTATCCTTATCTTTTAAATAGATAACGTATTTATCTTTTCTTTTCGAAATCCTGGCATTCAAATTAAAAGAATTAATAAGTGTTTGAATAAAGATAGCCTCGTGATCCACTGCCACAACTATTTCTAAATGGTAGTTACTCGTTTTGGGGTCATTGACAGAACCACCCACTATAAAAGAGCCCCGTAAATAGCTTTTTTTTAAGTCTTCTTCTTCTAAAATTTCACTTTTAGTCGTAGTGTCTTCTTCTAAAAGATTAAACGCGTTAATTAAGATATCCGCATCTTCATCAATTAAAATACCATAGAGTTGGGGTTTATCAAACCGCATGATTTGTTTTTGATACAAATTATATTTAATGTTTAAAAAATTACTATTTAAAAGCTTGATAATAAAGCGGGTAATTGGGTTACTTCTTGTTTCAAAGGTTAGGGAAAACTTATTAAAACCACGAAAGGTTAAAGTAAACCCATTACGTAAGATGGCATTTAATATGGTTAAGCTATCTTTCGTATTAGTTAAAGGAATGTGGGTTAGCTCTTCCTTACATTCTAGGGCGTAGCTCATACTATTCACCGAGGTTTTTAATTAGGCCATACATAGAATCAATTAGCATATCCGGGTCTTTAGCTAGTAAGGCCGGGGCTCTACCGTTATCTTTTTTATAGGCAATCGCACAGGTTTTAACGCCCGCGTTTTTCCCGGCTTCAATATCAGATGTGCTATCCCCGACATATAAACAACTCTTGGATTTTAGGTATTTCATGGCTTTTAAAATACCTTCCGGATCTGGTTTAGGTCTCGATACTTCGTCTGCCCCAATTATGATTTCAAAGTAGTCTTTAATTTTAAACTGATTTAAGGCATGCATGACTAGATCCGTTTTTTTAGACGATACTACCCCTAGTTTATAGTTATGTTTATGTAAATATTTTAAGGTTTCTTTAACCCCCGGGAATAGGTTTACTAATTCGTCATGGGCCTCGGTGTTATAAGCACGGTAGTAATCAACCATTTCTTTAATTTTAGCTTCATCATCCGTGTATCTCGCAAATGTATTAACAAGCGGCGGGCCAAAGAAAGAATCAAGTTCGGCATCTGTTAACTCATGTTCTGGGAAAAAATGTTCAAAAGTATGAATAAAAGAACGATAAATTAAGTCTTTTGAATCAAGTATGGTCCCGTCTAGGTCAAATAAGATCGTATCAACCTTATTCACTTTGACAGTGTTGACAAGATCTAAATAATTAGTTCGTGGGCCAACAAACCTTTTAATAACTAAAAAGGCTATCCCCACAATCATAAAGATGACGGAAACGACAATACTTACTCTAATGCCACCAATTAGTAAGACTTCGCCTTCAAATCTAAAGGATTCGGTAATTGTTCTAACAACCCCGTACCATATTAAATAGAGGCCTAACATATCACCAGACTCTAGCTTTTTAGATTTTTTTCTTAAGACAAGCAGGATAACCAGACCTACTAAATTTAAAAGACTTTCATATAAGAACATCGGTTGGTAATACCCGGTTCTTAAACCTGGTAATAAATAGGAGTTAGAAATATACATATTTTCACTTATAAAACGCGGTAATAAGGCCTCAAATAAGCCATTATTTGTTACAAGAGGGCCGTATAATTCGTGGTTGGAAAAATTCCCCCAACGGCCAAAGATTTGTCCAATTAAAAAGCCAGGGGCTAATAAATCGAGCGTCTTATATAAAGAAACTTTAGTCACCTTGCAATAAATTATAACCACGATGATGGCCACAATAACCCCGCCTTGAATGGCAAGTCCGGCCCAACCATCTTTTAGACCAATCACATCACCAAAGGTCTTAAATTCATCCAGGTTAAATAAAACATACCATAATCTAGCCCCGATAATGGCTAAAGGCAGTGTAAATAAAATACCAGTATAGATAAAATCAGCATAAATGCCAATTCTTTTCCCTTCTTTAACCCCAACGATGACGGCCACAACGACCCCCAGTAAAATCCACAAGGCATACCATCTAACGCCTACCCCAAAAACGGTAAAGGCGACAGGATTAATAAAGACATCAGACAAACAAACATCTAAGATAATCATTAAAATTAAATCTAACAAGATAGCTAGTAAGACTAAAGAGATTCTAACGTTATAAGTTTTCTTATTAAAGATATTTTTAACATTTATTTTCTTATATTCCCCATTAACTTTTAGGTAAGGGCAGTAAACCGCGATCAAGATAATAACGATAATTGAGATATATAATGCGTAAATCACTCTTCTTCCCCCCGGGCCTTTTTATTAACAGCGTCCACAAAAGCTTTCGCGTCATTATAATTATTATAAATTCGTAATTTTTCATTTAAGGCAGCTGATTCGACAAGAAGTGCCACGTTTCTACCTGGTAAAACTGGGATAATCATTTTGGTGATTTCGGTATCAAAGAATTTGATTTTTTCTTGTTTTAGACCTAGGCGGTCATAATATTTATTTTGATCCCAGTTTTCTAGTTCAATTGCGAGCCTGACATTTTTCTTAGGACGATAAGCCGCCGCCCCAAACATATGCACAACATCCACAATCCCAATACCTCTAATTTCCATATAACGTTTTAAGATATCGGGCGCTGTCCCAATTAAGTTACCTGGTTCTTTTTCAAAGATTTCGACTAGATCGTCTGAAATTAATTGGTGACCTCTTTTAATTAAATCAAGGGCCGTTTCGGATTTACCAATGCCGCTGTGACCCATGATAAGAGTCCCGACTCCGTGAATATCAAGAAAGGTCGCGTGAAGGCTTATTCTCGCAGCCAAGATTTCTTGCAGGTAGGTATAAAGTTTAGAAGACGTCGCGGTAGTCGATAGGTCGCTCTTACAAATCGCGATATTATGTTCTTTCGCGAAATCTAAGAAGTAAGAAGGAAGACTCACATTTTTCGAAAACACAATAAGGGGTGGTTCTAAATTAAAGATGTTTTTAACTCTTTCAATTTGTAAGTCGTGGGGTAAGGTACTAAGGAAAGTGGCTTCTTTCGTGCCAATTAAAACGATTCTTTGCGGTTCATAAAAATCAAGATACCCACAAAGTTCCATCCCCGGCCGGCAAATCATATCTTCGACAACTTCTCTATCTAGCCCTGATTCGCCGTAAAAAATGCTTAAATTATTGTCTTCAATAATTTTTTTAACTAAGACACCTTTTTTATTCATGCTTCCTCCTTAATATCTAACAACTTTTTTAAATACATTCCCGTATAAGAGGTTTTTACTTTAGCTACTTCTTCGGGAGTTCCTGAAGCTATGACCATACCACCCTTATCGCCGCCTTCAGGCCCTAAGTCAATAAGGTAGTCAGCTGATTTAATAATGTCAAGATTATGTTCAATCACAATTAAAGTCGCGCCGTTATCCGCAATTTTATTAAACACATTTAATAATTTTTTAATATCATCCGTATGAAGTCCCGTTGAAGGCTCATCTAAGATATAAAGAGTTTTTTCACTAATCTTAGAATAGAGCTCACTAGCTAGTTTAATTCTTTGAGCCTCCCCACCAGACAAGGTCGTAGAAGATTGACCAAGCTTCATATATCCTAAGCCAACCGCCATTAGGGTTTCAAGCTTATTTTTAATTTTCGGGAAGGCACTAAAAAAGTCGTAGGCTTCTTCAATTCGCATATCTAACACATCCGCGATATTTTTACCTTTAAACTTAATCTCTAGGGTATCCTTTTGATACCTCGTGCCGTGACAAACCTCACAAGGCACGTAAACATCTGGTAAAAAATGCATCGAAATTCTTTTAACCCCGTCGCCCCCACAGGCTTCACAACGACCACCTTTGACGTTAAAGCTAAATCTACTCTTGTCATAACCTCTAATTTTAGCTTCATTTGTATGACTAAATAAATCTCTAATATCATCAAAGACACCCGTATAAGTAGCCGGGTTAGAACGCGGCGTTCTACCGATAGGTTGTTGGCTTATTTCAATGATGCGGTCAATATTTTCAAAACCGGTAATCTTACTAAACTTACCGGGGGCTACCTTTTTAGATTTATATAAGGTCTTTTGCCCGTATTTTAGTAAAATTTCATTAACTAGAGTCGATTTACCACTCCCACTAACACCAGTGACACAAATAAACTTGCCTAAAGGGAAGGTCACGTTGATATTTTTTAAGTTATTAGCGGCAGCCCCGTAAATCTTAATCTCTTTACCTGACCCTTTTCTCCTTACCTTTGGTACTTCAATCTTTAATTCACCTTTTAGATATTTACCAGTTAGGCTACTAGGGTTTGCCATAACTTCACTAGGGGTACCACAGGCCACAATTTCGCCCCCGTGAATACCGGCCCCTGGGCCCACATCTACTAAATAGTCTGATTCTAACATCGTCTCTTCATCGTGCTCGACAACAATTAGTGTATTACCTAAATCCCGCATTTGTTTGAGGCTATTAATAAGTCTCATGTTATCTCTTTGATGAAGACCAATACTAGGTTCATCTAAAACGTATATTACGCCTGTTAATTGGGAACCAATCTGGGTCGCGAGTCTAATTCTTTGGGCCTCGCCCCCAGAAAGTGAGGTCGCGCTACGAGCGAGATTTAAATAATCAAGTCCCACATCAATTAAAAATTTAAGTCTATCCATAATTTCTTTAATAGCTAAAGAGGCAATCTTTGTCTTTTCTTCACTTAACTTTAAGTTTTTAAAAAAATCATATAACTCACTTATCTGCATACGTGATAAGTCGTCAATATTTTTATCCCCGATATAAACCGCTAAAACTTCATCATTTAACCTAGCCCCGTGGCACGTCATACATTCGCTTTCGACCATATAGCCTTCAATCCACTCTCTAATCCAATCCGAATTAGTTTCAAGATATCTTCTTTCAAAGCTTGTAATAATACCTTCAAAAGGTTTATCCTTAATAGATTCTCTCCCACTTGTAGATTTTAGTTTAAAATGAATAATATCCGGGGAACCATATAAAATAATATCTTGTTGTTCCTTTGGTAAATCTTTAAAAGGCGTGTCTTGGGAAATATTATAGAATCTACAAACCTCGTCTAATTCGGCAAAGTTCAAATTATCTTTATCTTGATTACGATACGGCACAATGGCGCCGTTTTTTAGGCTTCTTTCTTCATCAATAATGAGGTTACGATCAATGTGTAGCTTATACCCTAACCCGTGACAATCCGGACAAGCCCCAAGTGGATTATTAAAAGAAAAAAGACGGGGTTCTAATTCGGGTAAGGTAAAGCCACAAACCGGACAGGCGTATTTTTCACTATACAAATCCACTTTATCATCATGCATAACTTTAACAAAGCCATCACTAGCCTTAAAAGCGAGGGAAATAGCTTCCGTTAATCTACTAGTAGAATCTTCTTTTAATTTAAGCCTATCAACTACTAGATCGATATTATGCTTCTTATTCTTCTCAAGTTTGATATCACTATCAAGTTCTACTAGTAGATTATCGATATAGGCTCTAATATAGCCCTGTTTTAAAAAGCTTTGAAGCAAGGCCTTGTGTTCACCCTTTTGCCCTCTAACGACAGGAGCTAAAATGTAGATACGGGTATCTACGTCTAGGCTCATAATCTTACTGATAATTTCATCAATTGAAGATGAAGAAATCGGAATGTGGTGGTGTGGGCAATAAGGGGTCCCAATCCTAGCAAATAAAACTCTTAAGTAATCATGAATCTCCGTGACCGTCCCAACCGTTGAACGCGGGTTATGACTAGCTGTTTTTTGATCAATTGAAATGGAAGGGGAAAGCCCTTCAATTAAATCGACATCTGGTTTATCTTGCATACCGATAAATTGTCTGGCATAGGTAGACAAAGATTCCACAAATCTTCTTTCTCCTTCTTGATAAATAGTATCAAAGGCGAGACTTGATTTACCACTACCACTGACCCCGGTCATTACTATTAACTTATTTTTAGGTAGTTTTAGTTCGACATTTTTTAAATTGTTTTCCCGTGCTCCCTTAATATAAATATAATCCATTTTGATCAGTCCTTTAACAAATTCAAAAATTCATCCTCATAAATAACTTTAACACCAAGACTCGTAGCTTTCGTAAGCTTCGAACCGGCGTCTTCCCCGCAGATAAGTAAATCCGTGTTTTTACTAACCGAACTAGTAACGCTTGCCCCTAGAGTCTCTAGTCGCAAGGTAGCCTCATCGCGCGAAAAGTTTTTAAGCGTCCCGGTTAAGACCACTTTTTTGCCACTAAAGAATGAATCATTTCTTACCTCTTTAATTGGCATATCCATTTTGAGGCCTAAACTTTTTAGTTCTCTTAACATAGCTAGGTTAGCTTCATCTTTAAAATACGCGACAAAATCTCGCGCGATGACGTCGCCAATATCATTAATAGCTAAAATATCCTCATATTTAGCATCTAAAATTTCTTCAATCGTAGTAAACTTCTCACAAATAATTTTGGCCACCTTAGCCCCAACATTGGGGATACCTAGGCCAAAAATTAGATGGTCAAGAGGATTTTGTTTACTGTTTTCAATATTAGTAAGTAAGTTTTCGACACTCTTTTTACCAAGCTTAGGTAAAGCTATTAATTCTTCTCTTTTCGCGGCTAATTTAAAGATATCCGGGATATTTTTTAAATAGCCTTCTTCGTAAAATAGTCTAATTAATTGTTCCCCTAAATTGGTAATATTATAAGCTGGTTTAGAGGCAAAGTGAATTAAAGAGTTAATAATCCTTTCCTCACAATTAGGATTAACGCAGTAATAGTCCGCCTCATTAGGAAGACGCATAAGTGGGGTATTACAACAAGGACAGTTTTTAATCATTAAGATAGGTCTTGCCCCTGGTACTCTTTTTTCTTTTACGACTCTTACTACTTCGGGGATGACATCCCCCGCCTTATGAATAAGAATCGTATCCCCTTCATGGATATCTTTTTCAATTAAATAATCTTCATTATGCAAGGTTGCTTTAGAAATCGTTGATCCTTGGACAAACACCGGCTTAAAGTTGGCAACCGGCGTAATAACCCCGGATCTACCAACCTGGAACGTCACACTTAAAAGTTTCGTTTCGACTTCTTCTGGTTTAAACTTATAGGCAATCGCCCATTTAGGAACTTTGACGGTCTGGCCAATTAAAGCGTGATATTTTAGTTCGTTTACTTTAATTACCACCCCGTCAATATCATAAGGTAAGTCTTCTCTAATTTCCGCTACTTTATTGATATAGTTTTTAATTTCCTCAGCATTTTTACAAAGAGCCCTTGTTTGATTTACTTTAAATCCGAGGGTGCTTAATTTTTCTAGGGCTTCTTCTTGACTTTTTGCGTCACTACCTAAATAGTAATAAATAAAGGTATCTAAGTTTCTTTTCGCGACAATCTTACTATCTAATTGTCTAATAGAACCAGCCGCGGCGTTCCTGCAGTTTTGAAAGAGATCCTCACCGTTTGCTTCCCTTTCTAAATTTAGTTTAACTAAAGAGGCTTTTGGCATAAAAATCTCGCCTCTAACTTCTAAATCACCGGTATAAGGTATTGTTAGCGGGACACTTTTAATCGTCTTAACATTGTTTGTTATATCTTCCCCAACTCGCCCGTTACCTCGCGTTGCCGCTAGTTTAAGTTTCCCACCTGAATACCTTAAGGCAACTGATAAGCCGTCTATTTTAAGCTCACAAACAAACGTCGCGTCACTTACAACTTTCTTGATTTTATTAACAAATTCATCAACTTCATCTAAAGAAAAAATATCACCTAAACTCATCATCGGAGTCTCGTGATTAACTTTATTAAACTTTTCTAAGACCTCGCCCCCAATTTTTACGGTTGGGCTCGTATCAGACTTATATTCGGGGTGTTCTTCCTCGAGCTTAATAAGTCTTGACATCATCATATCATATTCATAATCCGAAATAGTCGGTTTATCAAGGACATAATACTCATAACCAGCCTTATTAAGCTTTTCTCTTAGGTCTAAAATTTGTTCTAAAACGGTCATCTTCTCACCTTCAAATCTTTTTTTATTATACTATTTTTTTAAATATTTATATAGTGTTAAATTAAATTAAATATGCTAAAATTGTAGGGGTGATATCTATGAAAATCTTAAATATCAACAACCTCACAAAAATGTATAACGAAACTAGTGGCATTAAGGATATTTCCTTTAGCTTAGAAGAAAAAGAGGCCATAGCCATCCTTGGTAAAAGTGGTAGTGGTAAATCAACTCTTTTAAAAACGATCTTAAATATAAGCCTCCCAAATTCTGGTAAGGTTAGTATTTTTAACACCAGTTTGCGTGATAACTACGTCGATTTAATGCGGGTTATTGGCTACACTCCTGATACGTCATACACTTTCCCTAAGACGACTATTAAAGCCTTCGTTAAAACAATTAACACCTATTATAACCAAGACTACACCAAAGATATCTTTTACTACTTAGACCTTTTTAAGCTTAACCCTGAACTAAAACTAAGTTATCTTTCTAGTGGGGAAGCTCAAAAATTAAGCCTTATTTTAGCCTTATTCCATAAACCAAAACTCTTAATTTTAGATGAACCAACAAACTTTTTAGATACTTCTTCGATTCACATCTTAACTAAAGTTTTAAAAGGCTTAAAATACGAAGGTACAAGTATTATTATCGCTAGCCACTCGCTTAATTTTATCTTAGAACTAGCTGATAAAATCTATCTTTTAACAAATAATAGTCTAATAGATGTTAAAGATAAAATCAAAAAAAATGACTACAAAAAAATCACCCTATCTTTAACTAAAGATATTACTTATAAAGATTTAAATATCAAGGGTATTACAAATATTAGTATCAAAGAGAATATCGCTACTTTCATTTTTATAGGGGATATCTCCTATCTTTTAAAAAAGCTAGCCAGTTTTGATATCTCAGATATCGCAATCGAAAACCCAACCACCGAAGATATCATAGGAGGCTTATTAGATGATCTATCGTAGCCACTTAAAAAACTATCTTAAGCTTAGCCTAATCTATTTAGCCTTAATCTTTATGACGACAACTATTTTTTTAAGTTTATATCCAAGTTACCTAGAAAATGAGTCTAATTTAAGGGCTATTTATAATGCCTTATCACCTACTATTTTAAGCATCTTAAAAATAGATCAACTAAGCTTTTCTAACATCTTATATTACTACGCTATTTATCTAAATTTAGGACTAATCTTATACTTATTACTAGCTACCCATCTAGCTATTAAAACGATTCATGATGATAATATATATCTTAAGATATTTATAACTAAACCCCTTAAAAAAAGTACTTACTTAAAAAAGAAAATAGGGCTAGCCTTGCTTAATATCTTAGGCCTAAATATCTTAATGTATTTATACTTAATCACTTACCTATCTTTTTATGATGTTAGTTCTTTATATTTAACCTTATTTTTAATTCAACTAGCGATCTTTTTAGCTTCCCTTACAATCTATTCAATTGTTTTAGCAGTAGCCGCTTTTATTAAAAAGAACAGCCTAACTATCTTAGTAGCACTTGCCCTCCTAGCCTTCTTTGTTATCTTAAGTATTATTTATAAAGTAACTAACTTTAAGCCTCTCGCTTATATCTGCCCGCTTTGTTACTTTGACTACTTAAAAATTATCCTTAATCATACCTTAGGTCTTGATTATCTAGCCTCTATAGTCGTAATTAGTGTTTTTGGACTTAATCTAGCTCTTTGTGAAAGTGAGGGGGAAGCTTATGTATAAAAATAAGTTTTTACGTGAACTTCCTAAGGCCCTTCTTTTAAGCCTTGGCTTTATTTTATTTAGCATCTTGATTATTACGCTAAACTTTAAAAATGGGGCAGAAGCGGCCTATGCTAGTTATTTAGAACTACCCTTTTACTTTAAGTTAATCTTTAATACGTTTGTTCCTATCTTTAATGATTTTAACTATTTATATGAGTTTATCATGATCTATTTTATCCCGGTTATCATTATCTATACGATTTATCTAGCTAGACATAAAGTAAGGCTTAATATCTTACTACCAATAAGCAAAATGAAATCCCAAATCTTAGAAATAGCCTTTAGTTTTTTGCCTACAATAATTTTAATAAGTATCACAATCTTGACCATTCTAATTACTAGTTTAGCTTGTTATAAAGCCTTTTATTTAGAAATAGTTGTGTCTTATTTTGTTCTTTTAATTATGTCGTTTAGTATCTTTTTGCTAGTCTACTTAAAGAAAAATAAATATAATTATTTAATCTTTACTTTGTCTTTAATATATCTTGTTTTAATGTTTTGCCTCAACATCAATTTTAAAAATCTTTACTACTTCTCGCCCTTAAATATTATGTTAGAAACTAGACCTAACTTTTTAAGCTTACTTTCACCCCTTATCTTAGGGCTTATCAATATCATACCTTTAGTTAATAAAACCTCGCATTAGGCGAGGCTTTATTATTTCATGATATCTTTTAACAAATACTTTTTAAATAAAACATATAAATTAGGGATTAAGACTAATTGAATAATAATACCGGGAATAGCTGTCACAAATGACAAGCTAACCCAAGTTTTAAAAGTATAGGTACCAGCTTGGAAGATGAAGGCGTTAGTAAGGCCTGACACCGCTCTACCAAGTAACATCGCGATAATTAAAGTTAGGTAAACATTTAAGTAGGAATACTTAGTTTTAATTACTTTAATTAAAAGAGAACAGGCTAAAGCGTAGGTAATAAGCTCTAGCGTCATGCCTGGCAAGACGACACTTGTTGGCATATTAGTTAGGAAAAATGATAAGATAGGCGTTAAGAGGCCTACTAAAACGCTATACAAAACACCGATTGTTAAACCAGCTAAAATAACCGGGATATGCATCGGCAAAAAGATGGTTCCGCCACTTGGGACAGCATGAAAGACAAAGGGTAACACAAGACCTAGGGCGATATATAAGGCCGCTAAAATGATTTTTTTAAGATCTTTATTCATGATAATTTTCTTTTAATAAACTAATTTCTTTCGCGTAACCTGAAAGCGTATCATGCGGGGTTTCTAGATACATTGGTAAATGTCTTAGTTTATCGTGATTTATAATCTTATAAAATGTTTCAAGACCAATATAGCCCTCACCTAAAGCCGCATGTCTATCTTTATAAGATTTAAAAGGCATTTTTGAATCATTTAAATGAAGGGCCTTAAGCTTATTAAGCCCGATAATTTTGTCAAACTCAACTAACACACCGTCTAAATCGTTTACGATATCATAGCCAGCCGCAAAGACGTGACAGGTATCAAGACAGACCCCAAACTTGTCTTTTAGAGTTAAGTTATCTAAAATAGCCTTGATCTCTTCAAAACTGCGGCCTAGGTCGCTACCCTTCCCAGCCATTAGCTCTAGTAAAATCACACCTTTATAATCAGGGCTTACGACTTCGTTTAAGGCTTCCGCTACTAGTTTAACGCCTACTTCTACCCCTTGGCCAGTATGACTGCCTGGATGCATATTATAAAGCGGGTAGTTATATAAGGCCATTCTTTCTAAATCGCTTTTTAAAATGGTTTTAGCAAGTTCCCTAACTCTTTCTTCTTTGCTCGCGCAATTAAGAGTGTAAGGAGCATGACAAAGAGGTGGTAAAATATTATTTTCTTCGTTAAATTTAGTAAACTTTTCAAAGTCTATTTCGCTAAACTCTTTTTGTCTAAAGCCTTGAGGGTTACGGCTAAAAAATTGAAAAGTATTACCCCCAATACTACTTATATCTTTACTAGCGTTATAAAGTCCCTTACTAATTGATAAATGACAGCCAATTTTAAACATTAAAGGCCCTCCTTTAAAGTTTTATCTAATTGTTTATTTTTAAGTACCATTCCTTCATATTCTTTCAATTTAAAATCAAGATGGGTATGACTAACTTCCCATTTTTTCATATTACTAGAGGAAATTAAACTATAAATACCTACTGTTATGATAGTTAAAAACTCCCATAAAAGCCACTTCTTAGCGAGGTTAAAAAAGGTACCATTAAAGGCTAACTGATATCCATCATAATAAGTATGCTTAATAATATATCTTTGTTTAAGTGTACTCGTTAAAGGTACTAATAAAAAAAGGGTACAAATATTAAAAATGATGGTAAAAAGACTTAGGCAAAGTAAGACGATACTACTACCGTCATACTTACCATCACCCTTTTCTTTAAGGCCTTCAATATGGGTGTTTTTAGCTTCTAAGTCTTTAAACTTTTTAAAGACAAATAGACCGTAAATACCAATAGTAATGATGCTTAAAAGTAACCATTTGACCCACGTCTTAAAAATACGTGGTCTCGTAAAGGTAAGTTTATAACCATCAAGTGTGGTAAAGTCTGTCTCATACCCATAAGTTTTAAGTTTAATATAGGGGAAGGCGAGTCCTAAAGTAACAGCCGTCACAATTTTTATGAAGATCTTATTAAAGAAGTTTTTAATAATCTTTGCTTTATAGACACTTTTAATAAGGGAATCTATATCTTCATCAGAATTTAGGTGAAACTCTTTTAGCTTTTTTAGATCAAAACTTTTCGCATAACCTAGTATCTTATTCGTATATTCTTTTTTAAGAGGTAAAGGCATTGTACTTTCTCTTATTAAAGAGTACTTTTTATTTAAGACTTTAATAAACTTAAAGAAGTCACGAAAATGTAGGTTAAGGCATATCGTTATCAACATAAAAAGACAAAGCATGACTAAATTAATTTGAAAGTAATTTAAGTTGAAAACTATTTTCTCATCTTGGTTATAGTATAGAGAAAGCCCTAAAGCTAAAAAGTACAAAGTCTTAACAAAGAAAAGATAAAACATTCGTTTGTGAATTAAAACCCGGTACCATTTTAAGGAAGCAAGGTAACAAATAAAATAAATTAAATCACCTACTACAGGTACTAACGCAAAAGCAAGACTTTCAATCTCAAAGCTTTCTTCAACTAAAAAGAAAGTAGCACAAGGTAAAATGAGACTAAGAAAAAAGATAAAAAAGCTAAGATGAAGATAATTTTTATAGTTTAAACTTTTTGTTTCTAACATAACTATCACCTGAAAAAGCTTTAAATTAAGCCAAAATATATAAATTTTCTTGTTAAGAAACCATATGTTTTACTATATTCCCCTTTATAATGACTATATTTTATAACACAAACAAAACTCTATAAAATTTATTTTTCAATATCTTCTAACATCTTATGTTTTAAATTAGAAAGCTTCTTCGTTAAATCAACGTAATAGGTTTGAGGGTATTCAAACCGTTTAACTTCTTCCCAAATGGTCTTAAATTCTTCTTTCGAATAAGCTCTTATCTCTTCTAGTGAAGGCGTCTTATAAACTAGTTTACCTTTTTTAAATATTGGTTCAAGTAGTGGTCTTAAGGTAAAAGTTCCTGCCTTAAAGGTCTTATTTTTCCAGGTATTCATTTGGTGATAAATCGTTAAATCTTCGTCTTCACTTAACTTTTCTTTATGAAGACAGATTACATCCGCAACCGCCATCTTGGTTTCTTTATCATAGATCCGGTATAAATCTTTATAGCCCGGGTTTGTGATCTTTTCAACATTCTCGCTTCGCTTAATTTTAGGGATAGCCCTATTATTTACATAGATACTAGATAGTTTATAAACCCCACCAAAGACTGGGGTAGTTTTTGAACAGATGAGGTTCTCTCCGACGCCCATTGAGTCAATCTTCGCCCCTTGTTTTAAAAGAGATGAGATTAAATATTCATCAAGACTATTAGAAATAACAATTGTACAATCAGTCATGCCGGCATTGTCTAAGGTTTTCCTAATCTTTTTAGAAAGGTAAGCCATGTCACCTGAATCAATTCTAACACCTTTTAAACGATACCCATTAGGTTCTAAGATTTCTTTAGCCGCCTTAATCGCGTTAGGTAGGCCGGATTTTAAGGTATCATAAGTATCCAATAGTAAAACGGAATTATTAGGGTAGGTTTTACAATAAGCTTTAAAAGCGTCAAGTTCCGTTTCAAAGGATTGAACAAAGGAATGGGCCATTGTCCCTAAAGAGGGGATGCCAAATTCCTTGCCGGCATAGGTAGTAGCGGAACCTACAACCCCGCCGATATAAGCCGCTCTCGCACCGTAGATAGCTGCGTCAAAGTTGTGTGATCTTCTAGCCCCAAATTCCATAATGGCTCTACCTTCCGCCGCTTCAACAATTCTATGGGCTTTTGTTGCAATCATTGTTTGGTGATTAATACAAAGTAAAAGGGCTGTTTCTAATAATTGGGCTTCAATAATCGTCCCCTTAACTCTAATAATCGGTTCATTTGGAAAAACGGGTGTACCTTCTTTAATCGCGTAGATATCACCTTTAAATTTAAAGTTTTTTAAGTATTCTAAAAAGTCATCACTAAATTGTTTCGTACTTTTTAAATACTCTAAGTCTTTTTGACTAAACTTAAATCTTTTAACAAAATCAATAACTTGTTCAAGTCCCGCACAAATGGAATACCCGGCATTATCCGGATTCTTCCTATAAAAGAGGTCAAACGTCACAACTTCATCTTGTTTGCCCTCATTAAAATAAACTTGGGACATGGTAAGTTCATAAAAATCCATAACTAAAGTTAAATCTCTGTTATCCATTAATATTACTTCCTTCTAATCTTCTATTTTCGCAATTGATGGGTGATTAGCCATCAATTTTTTAATACCATTAGGGACGGGGAAAGCGACGGTAATCGTCGTATCATCACAATCAACAACCAGGCCAACCCCAAAGACCTTATGACTTATTTTATCACCAACCTGGTATGGATGCCTATATTTTTTAGTTGGTATTTGTTTACTACCTTGAATTTTAGGACTTTCTGGTCTAGTCTCGGGCCTTTTAGGTTTTGTCGTAGGGACAAGCCCCATCTCACGAATAAAGCGGGAAGGCATATGGTAGTCTTCTTTCCCATACATTAGACGTAAATTACAAGAACTTATATAAAGCCTTTCTTTGGCCCTCGTTACCCCGACATAACAAATTCTTCTTTCTTCTTCAAGGTCAGCTTCCGTAATGGCATTAATACTTGGGAAGATTCCTTCTTCCATCGCGACCATAAAGACGACCTTAAACTCAAGACCCTTAGCTTGATGAAAGGTCATAAGTTTAACAACTTCATCACTATCTTTTTTATTATCCGTATCTGTTCTTAAGCTTAAGTCTTGTAATAAGCCCGCTAAAACTTCCTGGTTACTTCCTTCATAAGTATCTAAGGCCTCACTTAAAACGGAACGGAATTCATTTACGTTTTCAATCCTATCTTCTTCGTCGTTAGCTTTTAAATAAGCTAGATAACCGGTCTTATCTAAAATTAGGTCATAAAATTTCTCTAGGTCATAATCATTAACCTGACTAGACAAGTCACTTATCATCTTATAAAAATTACTTAAATTAGTATTGTTGAGGTTTGGAATCGCGTTAAAAAGTGACACTTTATTTAGGTTCGCCACTTCATCTAACTTTTCTAGGGTTTGAGCTCCAATTTTTCTTTTTGGTTCATTGACAATTCTTAAAAAAGATAAGTTATCATCGGAATTTAAGATAAGCCTTAAATAAGCGACGACGTCTTTTATTTCTTTCCGACTAAAAAATGACAGGCCCCCATAAATAGCGTAAGGTATTTTATTTTTAACAAAAATATCTTCAAAATTCCGCGATATGTAGTTAGCTCTATACATGACGGCAAAATCTTTATATTCGTAACCTTTATCTAAAAGTTCTTTAATCTTCTCTAAGACAAATAAAGTTTCCTCATAGCTCGTACTAGCCTTAAAGTAGTAGGGTCTAATGCTTTCTACTTGTTTTGTAAATAATTTCTTTTCAATTCTCCCCGGGTTATGTCTAATTACTTTATTCGCTAAATCTAGGATGGCCTTACTACTACGGTAATTTTCTTCAAGTAAAATTAACTTAGTTAAAGGGAAGACCTGTCTAAACTTTTTAATATTTGTAACTAAGGCCCCGCGAAAAGAATAGATTGATTGGTCTTCATCCCCCACAACAAAGATATTTTGGCTTTGTGCGGCAAGTAAATAGATTAAATCAAATTGAATCTTATTCGTATCTTGAAACTCATCAACTAAAATATAGTTAAACTTAGCTTGGTATTTTTCTAGTAGGTCCTCGTTGTTTTTTAAGATTTCGACTGTTTTAATTAAGAGATCATCAAAATCAAAGGCGTTATTATTCATTAAATAAAGATCATATTCATCTTTAACTTTCGTAAATATATTCATCTTAATAGGATCGGCCAAACTAAAATCCGCGAAGTTTTTCGCTTTGGAAATCCACCCTCTTAAAGTTTGAGGTTTAACATCTTCAATATTTAGCTTTTTAACAACTTGTTTAACAATCTTTAAGGAGTCATCGTCATCTAAGATTTGAAAATTAGAAGTATAGGTGTTACCTAAATACCTGGCCTCAATACGTAAGAGTCTAGCACAAAAACTATGGAAGGTGGAAATCCACATAAAACGCGTATCAATCCCTAAGAGTTTGTTTACTCTTTCTTTCATTTCAAAGGCGGCCTTATTAGTAAAAGTTACCGCTAAAATATTACTGGGGGCAATCCCTAAATTTAAAATAATGTGGGCAATTCGCCTCGTTAAAACCCTCGTTTTCCCAGAACCTGCCCCGGCCATTACCATCACGGGGCCTTCGGTTGCTAAAACGGCCTCTTTTTGCCTCTCATTTAAATCTGCTAATAAGTCCATCTTACTCACCTATAAACTCTTCATAAGTCGTGTATTTATCAGTAATTTTGCCGTCCGCCCCAAAGCTAATAATTCTGTTGGCCACCGTTTCTAAAAGCTCGGCGTCATGACTAGAAAATAAGATATTGCCCTTATAAGCGACGAGCCCATTATTTAAGGCGGTAATTGATTCTAGATCTAAGTGATTTGTCGGGTCTTCAAGTAGTAAAACGTTTGGCCCTTCTAACATCATTTTAGCTAGGTTGCATCTAATCTTTTCGCCACCTGACAAAACGCGGGCTTTCTTTAGGCTTTCTTCCCCACTAAATAACATCCGGCCTAACCACGAACGAATGTAAGATTCGGCCTTGTCATCTTTTGAATATTGTCTTAACCAATCAACTAAATTTAAATCGGTATCAAATAGTTCTTTATTATCTTGAAGTAAACAAGAGACTTCGGTCGTTACACCCCATTTAAAAGAACCCGTATAGTCGTTGTCACGACCTAAAAGGATGTTAAATAAAGCTTCAATGATTTGAGAATTTTCGGCTAGTAAGGCTATTTTATCGTTTTTATTAACGGTAAAAGTAAGGTTTTCAAATAGACCTTTTTTACCTAGTTTTTCAACAAATAAAATGTCGTTGCCAACCTCTCTGTTAGGTTTAAAACCCACATAAGGATATCTTCTACTTGAAGGTTCTAAGTTATTTAGTTCAATCTTATCAAGTAACTTCTTTCTTGAAGTAGCCTGTCTTGATTTTGATTTATTCGCACTAAAACGTTCAATAAAAGCTTTTAATTCTTTAATCTTTTGTTCCGCCTTTTTATTTTCATCTTTCATTTGATTTAAAAGGAGCTGACTTGATTCATACCAAAATTCATAGTTACCAACGTATAGTTTAATCTTCCCGTAATCAACATCGCAAATATGCGTACAAACATTATTTAAAAAGTGTCTATCATGAGATACTACTAAAACGGTATTAGGGAAGTTTAATAAAAAGTTTTCTAACCACCTAACCGCCTTGTAGTCAAGGTTATTAGTTGGTTCGTCTAGTAACAAAACATCGGGGTTACCAAATAAAGCTTGAGCTAGTAAAACTTTAACTTTAACTTTGGCGTCTAAATTTCCCATTTGTTCATAAAATAAACTACTACTAACACCAAGACCAGACAATAAGGTTTCGGCATCACTTTCCGCTTCCCAACCCCCTAAGGCAGCAAATTCACCTTCAAGTTCCGCTAGAATCATCCCGTCTTCGTCTGTAAAGTTTTCTTTTGCGTAATACTTCTCTTTTTCATTTTTAATCCGCATTAGTTCTTTATGTCCCATTAAGACAGTATCTAAGACATTATAACTATCATATTTATTTTGATCCTGAGCTAAAATAGACATTCTTTCTTTGGGGTCTAGATAAACCTCCCCATTAGTTGGTTCTATTTCATGGGCTAAAAGTTTTAAAAAAGTTGATTTACCAGCCCCATTAGCCCCAATTATCCCATAACAATTACCATTGGTAAAAGTTAAATTAACATCTTTAAATAAGGTTCTACTTCCATATTGAAGTCCTAAATTTACTACTTGTAACATTTTATCATTCCTTTAAAAATTATCACTAAATTATACCATAGAAGCAAGTTATAGTAAATTCTTTACTAATGAAAAAGAAAGTGTTATAATTAACCACAGGAGTTGATAAAATGATTATAAATGCGAGACTTATTGATAATAAAAAGCTAGAATTATTAGAGGACGCTAAAAAAGGGGATACCATTGATTTGAATGCCTTAGTTGAAACGGATCTTTCTTTTTTAGACAAGAAAATTAATGAAGAAAAGGAAGCTTTATACCAAAAGAATATCAATGAACGCTTTCAAAAAGAGGTTGAGGCTCTAAAACAAAAAAATGACTTTGATCTTAATAACTTAAAAAAGGATAATGAAAGAGAACTTGATAAATTAAAGACCGAAAAGGATAGTCTTATCAAAGAACTAAATGATAAGATTACTAGCTTAGAAAAAGATAAAGAAAAAAATATTGAGCTTGCTAAAAGTAAGCTAGAAAATGACTATCAAGCAAAACTTCAAGAGCTAACCCAACAAATTAAAACTAAAGATGTTGAGAAAAATACAGCTTTAAAGCTTCAAGAGTCAACTTTAAATGCAGGTTTTAATAAAAAGGAAGCCGATTACAAAGAACAGTATCAAACCCTAAATAATGAGTTTAAGATGTATAAGGTTACTTCCGCTAGTGAAAAAAAGGCTTTAGAAGACAAATTTGAAAATGATAAAATTACTTTAAATAGTGCGCATCAAACAGAGGTTCAAAACCTAAAACAACAAATCAGTAATTTACAACTTCAAAAATCAAGTTTAAACGTTAAAAAACTCGGGGAAGAGCTTGAAAGATGGTGTAATGAAGAATACACAAACTACGCTTTAAGCGGCTTTAAAAACTGTAGTTGGGAAAAAGATAATGACGCTATTAAAGACGTAGACGATAAGAAAGGTACGAAGGCTGATTATATCTTTAAAGTCTTTTTAGATGAAAATAAAACAAACGTTTTAGCTAGTGTTTGTTGTGAAATGAAAAATGAAGATCCTAATAGTCTTAACAAAAAGAAAAATAGTGATCACTACAACAAGCTCGATAAAGATAGGACTAAAAAAGGTTGCGAATACGCCCTTTTAGTTTCTGAGCTTGAATGGGATAGTGCTAATGATGCCCCAATTAAAAAAGTCCCTGATTATCCTAAAATGTATCTAGTTAGACCACCATATTTTGTGGCTTTCTTATCAATTATCTATTCTTTAGCCGAAAAATACAGAGATATCATACTTGCTAAAGACAAGGAAGATTTAAACTTAAAAGATAAACAAACCTTAATGGAAGAGTTTGATGCTTTAATTGAAACCTATATCAATAAACCAATTGAAGCCTTAAATAAAAAGGTTGAAGACATTTTAAAAAATGCTAGTGCTATTACTTCCGCTAATCAAAAAATTATTGACACTGCTAATGAAATTATTAATAAATATATCAACACAATTAAGGAAAAGATTAATACGTTGCAAATAAAAAAATTACCTAAGTTTTATAATAACTTAGATAAAGCAAATAAAGATTAAGGGGCAGATTTTCTACCCCTTCTTTTTAATATCTTAATGGTCTAGTTGAAGCTATCTTATCTAAACTATTTAGATAATCCATATCTTCTTTACTAATTTCAAAATTAAACTCTAAATTGTCATAAATTCTTTCTTTATGCACAGACTTTGGTAAAGGTAAGGTGTTATTTTGAAGACAAAATCTTAAACAAATCTTTGGAATTGTCGTATGATATTTATCCGCAATAGCTTGTAGTTTAGCATTACCAAGTAATTCCCCTGTAGCAAGAGGGCTATAGGCTTCAACCAAAATGTTGTTATCCTGACAATACTTAGTTAATTCTTTTTGGGTATTACCAACAAAGTATCTGATTTGATTAACCATCGGCATAACGTTTGTAGCTTCATAGATATTTTTAATATCATGAATACTAAAATTAGATACCCCAATACTTTTAATTAGGCCTTTGTTATAAAGGCTAATCATAGCCTTCCAGGCCGCAATATTACCTTCATCACAGTTTTCCCCGACATTTGACCAAGGCCAAGGAGCGTGGATTAAATAAAGATCAACATAAGTTAAGCCTAGATTTTTTAAAGATTTTTCAAAATATTCTAAAGCCCCGTCATAGGCCTTAATATCTGATGGTAGTTTAGTTGTAACAAATAAATCTTCTCTTTTAATACCACTATCAGCAATGGCTTTCCCTACACTTTCTTCATTTTCATAGACATAAGCCGTATCAATATGCCGATACCCGGCTTCAAGGGCCCACTTAACACTTAGATAGGCTTCTTCGCCGTCTTTTACTTGCCAAGTACCAAAACCTACAGCCGGAATTTTCACACCGTTAGCTAGGGTGAAATCTAAATCTTTTACTTGCATTTTATCCTCTTTTCTTTTTTTAAAATATGTTCGTTGATTTATCAACACTAGTCTAATTATACTATAAAAAAGCTATTTCGTGCAAATAAAATACCAAAAAAGAACTTGGTAGGTATAACGAAACATGTTATAATGCATCAAAGGAGTGATATAGATGAAGATATTAGTGACTGGGTTTGAGCCCTTTTTAGATAATTTAGTTAATCCTTCGGCTAAAGTATTAGAACTAATAAAAGATAAATATGAAACACTTTTATTACCCGTAAGTTATAAAAGAGCGCCCCTTATCTTAAATAGAAGGCTTAAAGAATACCAGCCTGATATGATTTTATCTTTAGGTCTAGCAAGCTCTAGGACTAAGATTAGTTTAGAGCTAATTGGTATAAACTATGAAGGAGGTAAGGCTAGAGATAACGATAACGTGTTTATTACAGGCGAAAAGATATTACCGCAAGGTCCTGACGCTATCATGACCGAATTTTCTGTCAATGACTTTGTTAATATTTTAAATGAACAAGAAATACCTACTTATCTTTCCTTATCAGCTGGTTCTTATATTTGTAATCTTATCTATTACTACTGCCTTAACTATACAAAAAAGAGCTTGTTTATACACTTACCAGACTTAAATCTTAGTAGTCTTCTACAAGATTTAAAAGCCATTAACATAGTCCTTAAAAAAATGGAATCTAAAATTTAGATTCCTTTTTTTCGTTATTTGGTATTAAATCTAATAATTTTTTGGCCACATCCGTTGGGAAGTCTTTAGTAGGTGGGTTTTTAATTAAATCTTTTAAAAAGAGATGAGCGTTATTACTTTGTGGTAACATGTAACCTGATTCTCTAATCAAGTCTTCATTAACTAGACGGGTCGCCATGCTTAAAGCTTTAAAGAAACGTTTAGAATTAGGATCCGTCTTTATTTCACTTAGCTTAGTGGCAATACCTTCTTCTTTAGCTTTCATGTTGGCAAGTTTTCTTGCTATATCTAAGACGGGAGCCTCTTTCTTTTGTTGAGGTGGGTAGGTAAGTGGTACCATTGATATAGCCTTACTAGGGCAGGCATCCGCACAGTCCCCACAGCCTACACATTTAGTAATATCAATAATACTATTTTCAGTATCCGTCGCCCCGGTTTTACAAACATATAAGCACAGACAATCTTTTGTGCATAATCTTAAATTACGAACAGCTACTTTTTTCATAAGGCACCTCCTACTTCCATAAATTTCCAACTTGGAACCTTACATACCGGACAAATGTTAGGAGGAGTATCGCCAACATAAGTAAAGCCACAGGCTGAACAGACAAAAATCTTTTTACCATCTAAGAAGCTAGGCCCTTCTTTAAGGTAGCGTTTAAGCAAGGTGTCAAGCATTCTTGTTACCTTTTCACCCCACGTACAAATCCTTAACGTTCCCCTGTCACTATTAGCTTTAGCCGTTTTTGTAAGGTTTGGATAACCACTAGCTAAATCGTCTTCTAATAGTTTTAATAGGTCGTTTTCCTCTTCTACTACATCCTTTTTAGCATGTTTTAAAAAATAGTCAGCTAATTCTAGATAAAGTTTTTGTCCTTCTTCGTTATACTGTTTTTCACAGCCTCTAGCGAGATTTGTACATAAAGCGGCAAAATAAAGTGGATCAACCTCTACTAATTCGTCTACATTCTCTTTTGCTTTAGTAGGTTCTTCTTTCGTATCTTCTGGCGAAAATAAATCTTTCGGAGCCCCGCATTCTGGGCAAGCCCAGGTTGCTGGTAGGTCTTTAAAAAGTACCCCTTCTACTGCTTCATCATAAACATAGCCACAAATTTGACAAATGTATCGCATCATTACCTCCTTATATTTTTGATTTAGAAAACGCTTTCTCCATTTTCATTATAAAGGAAAGCTAGCTAAAAGTCAAACTAATAAAAAAGTCTAAGTTAAAACTTAGACACTTTACTTATTAGATTTAGCCGCATTACATTTAGAACACAAAACTTGTAGATTTGGCTCTACAGTCCTACCGCCCTTAGAAACGGGGATGATGTGATCAATTTGCAGACCTACCTCATCAGGCATATATTTACCACATTTTTGACATGTGTAGTTATCTCTTATCATAATTTTTCTTCTCAGTTCAGGAGTCATTAAACTTCGCTGATTTTTCGCATGGTACTTTTTAGTAGTTGTCGCAAAATCTATTTTAGCAAGCCTATCATAACGCTTGGTTATATCTTCATAATTACAGCATATTTCATGACTTACTTGATATACTCTATAAGGCGTTCTGACATAATTTCTTTGAGTGTACCTTGTTTGACTACGCACAAACCTGAAGACAAATTCTTTTCTAGTGCTAGCTTGTAATATTTCTTGGTATTGCATAGTCCGCCAGCCTTTTAAGATAGATTTTGCCACTTTTTGCTGGCTTTTTTCTTGCCAACTTAAAAAATCCTGGTGATGTAAAACAATCTTATTAAGACGATCCCTAAGTAAATATTTTTCAATTTCTTCATTGTAATCAACATTTTTTCTTCTACTGATATCAATTTCAATATAATAAGGAGAATACTTAAAGGGATTACGTAAAATTAAGTAAACAATACCAATTACAATTAGTACTATTAAAAAAACTATCACGAATATTAATAACGCCTCCACCACTTCTTCCTACCTTTCCAAATTTTTATATTATTATGTTTATCATAATGAAAGTAATTGCCATCACCCTTGGGTCTTTTCTTACTATAATAATAAATTTTAGCGTTAAGAAGACCTTCATTACCTTCTTTTATTAGAATGTTTTTAAATTCTTCTTTAGATCCTAGATAGAAAACACTATCGATATTAGAATTAGCACTAAAAGCCTCCGTGCCAATTGTTTTTACACTCTTTGGTATAACGACACTTTCAAAATCAAACCCGCAAAAAACATAGTCTTTTAAAATAGTTATATCATCTGGAATTATAAGATCATTAACTACTTCACCTTTTAAATATAGCCTTACATAGTCATTTTTTAGCAAAACAATACTTGGCGTGGCGGCTGGATTAGAATATTGATTCTTAAAATCAATATTTAGCCAGGCTGATAAATCACTAATATAAATATTTCTTATGGATAGACACCAATAAAAGGCGTTAAAGCCAATAGTTTTGACGGTGTTTGGAATCGTGATGTCTTTTAAAAAGCTACATTTGGCAAAAGCGTGGTCTAAAATATCTGTTACCCCACTAGAAATAGTTATACTTTCAAGTCCTGTTTCGTAAGTTCCATAAGGATTAATTAATATCTCGTTTTTTAACTCTTCGATATCTTCTTCGTCGTAACTACAAAAGGCATATCTATAAATTTTATAATGATGTCCATCAATATTATCTGGTAAGGTAATATTTCTTAAGTTACCGTCGTAGGCTAAAAGATAGTACCCATTTATTTCCTCGTTGGCATAGGTAATAAAACCGTCACTTGTCACGTTTATTTTACTATCTTCTAGTGATGTACTAATATTTTTAGCGTAATAAGAAACGTGCCCATTATCTTTTGCTCCAAGAGTCAAATTAAGACGGGATAAATTACACACTTCAATTAATTTATAGCACTTATAAAAAGCATGTTTACCAATATAATTGATATATTTAGGAATATTTATACTAAGTAATGAACTACAGCCACTAAAGGCATAATCACCAAGTGTTCTTAGGTCATTTGGTAAGATTACCCTTCTTAGGGCTACACAATCTTTAAAGGCCTTTTCGCCTATCACCCATATATTTGTGGGAAATATTATATCTTTTAGGTATCTTGACCCCATAAAGGCATTACTTGAAATTTTAAAAACCCACCTAGGCACGATAAAACTAGGATTTTTATTACCTATCGGGTAATAAACAAGGGTACTCATATCGTCTTTATAAAGAATACCATCATAAGTAAGGTAATGTTTATTTCCCATGGAAACATCAAGATTTACTAATATATCACAATAAAAAAAGGCATAAGAGCTAATACTCCTAACACTTGAGGGGATTCTGATGTTTTTAACTTCGGCATAATGAAAGGCATAAGGTTCAAGACTTTCGACTCCTTTTGGCACGATATAAAGAAGTTCTCTTTTGTGTCTAGGGTAAGCTAAAAGTTTAGTTTTATCTTTACTAAATAAAACCCCGTTAATATCACTAAAGAACAAATTAGCTTCATCTACATAGATGTTTTCAAGCTTCTTACAGGCAAAAAAGGCCTTTTTACTAATCTTTATGACATTTTTAGGGATCGTTATACTAGTTAAACTATAACCAACAATAGCATAAGAATCAATTGTTAAAAGCGAGTCTGGCAGTTTAATATCACAAATATTTTCAGCAAAGTCCATAGGACCTAAACTATTTGAAAGCCTAGTTATACCTTCTGTAAAGACTAAATAAAATTTCCTGTCAGAAGGTAGATTTAAAGATCTAAGATATTCATTTACATCTTTCATATCAATGTTACCAGTACCTGTAATAGTTACTACGATAAGCTTTGCTTCTTCGTTTGTGTTAAAAGTCATAATATCAACCCCACTAGTTAATTATAACATTTAAAAGAACAATTGTATATATTTTTGGGCATAAAAAAAGAAGGCCTAGGCCTTCTTTCAAATACTATTCAATAATTTCAGTAACTGAACCAGCACCTACAGTGTGGCCACCTTCACGAATTGAGAATTTAGTACCATTTTCAATAGCGATTGGGTGAATTAATTCAACAGTCATAACTGTGTTATCACCAGGCATAACCATTTCTGTACCTGGTTCTAGAGTAATAATACCAGTAACATCAGTAGTACGGAAATAGAATTGAGGACGATAACCTGAGAAGAATGCAGTATGACGGCCACCTTCTTCTTTAGTTAATACGTAAACTTGAGCCTTGAATTTCTTATGAGGGTGAACTGATTTTGGTTTTGCTAATACTTGACCACGTTGAACTTGTTCACGAGCGATACCACGTAATAATACACCAATGTTATCGCCGGCTTCAGCTTGGTCTAGTAATTTACGGAACATTTCAACACCAGTAACAACGGTAGATTGAGTATCATGAATACCAACGATTTCTACTGGGTCACCTAATTTAACTGTACCACGTTCAACACGGCCCGTAACAACAGTACCACGACCAGTGATTGTGAATACGTCTTCGATAGGCATTAAGAATGGTTTATCAGTTTCACGAACTGGAGTAGGGATATATTCATCGATTACATCCATTAATTCTTCAACTTTAGCTACCCATTTTGGATCGCCGTTTAATGCGCCTAGAGCTGAACCACGAATAATTGGAGTTTCATCACCAGGGAAACCATATTCATTTAATAATTCACGTGTATCCATTTCTACTAAGTCGATTAATTCTTCATCATCAACCATATCGCATTTATTTAAGAATACAACAATTTTAGGTACACCAACTTGACGAGCAAGTAAGATGTGTTCACGAGTTTGAGCCATAGGGCCATCAGTCGCAGCGATAACTAAGATCGCACCATCCATTTGGGCAGCACCAGTAATCATGTTCTTTACATAATCGGCGTGTCCTGGGCAGTCTACGTGAGCGTAGTGACGTTTTTCAGTTTCATACTCAACGTGAGCTGAGTTAATAGTAATACCACGTTCTTTTTCTTCTGGAGCAGCATCGATAGCGTCATAAGCTTTAGCTTGAGCTAGGCCTTTTTTAGCTAATACATTAGTGATAGCTGCTGTTAAAGTAGTTTTACCATGGTCAACGTGACCAATAGTACCTATGTTAACATGTGGTTTTGTACGTACAAATTTTTCCTTTGCCATAATTTTTCTCCTTAAAATAATTTAAATTATCTTTATTTTTTTGCCATTTAATATTCTACAATAAATGGTAGGTAAAATCAAGTTAAAACCTAAAATTATCCTCTAGCTTTAATAATTTCTTCTTGAATAGCTTTAGGACAAGCTTCATAATGGTGTGTTTGCATTGTGAAGTTACCACGGCCTTGAGAATTAGAACGTAAGGTTGTTGCATAACCAAACATTTCAGCTAGTGGAACGTAAGCCCTAATCTTAACACCATTACCCCGTTTTTCTTGAGAATCTAGACGACCACGACGGCTTGTTAAATCCCCAATAACATTACCCATATATTCTTCAGGAACGGTTACATCTACTTCCATGATTGGTTCTAGAAGAACTGGCTTACATTTTTCTTTAGCTTGTTTTAAAGCTAATGAAGCTGCTACCTTGAAGGCCATTTCTGATGAATCGACTTCATGGTAAGAGCCATCGAATAAAGTAGCTTTAATATCAATTAATGGATAACCAGCTAAGATACCATTAGGTAATGCTTCTTGTAAACCTTTATCAACAACTGGGATGTATTCACGAGGAATAACCCCACCAACAATATTATCAACAAATTCATAACCCTTGTCATGATTTGGTTCAAATCTAATCCAAACGTGACCATATTGACCACGACCACCAGATTGACGAATGAATTTACCTTCACACTCACCAGCTTGGGTAATTGTTTCACGATAAGATACTTGAGGAGCACCAACGTTAGCGACAACGTTAAATTCTCTTCTCATTCTATCAACGATAATATCAAGGTGAAGCTCACCCATACCAGCGATGATCGTTTGACCAGTTTCTGGGTCTGTATAAGTCCTAAATGTTGGGTCTTCTTCCGCTAACTTTAATAAGGCAGCTGTCATCTTTTCTTGATCAGCCTTTGTCTTAGGTTCAACCGCAACACTAATAACTGGTTCAGGGAAGACCATCTTTTCAAGGATGAAGTCACCTTTTTCATCAGTTAAAGTATCACCAGTTGTCGTATTTTTAAATCCGACCGCCGCTGCGATATCACCAGAATAAACTTCTTTTATTTCTTCACGGTGATTAGCATGCATCTGCATGATACGGCCTAATCTTTCTTTAATATTCTTAGTCGTATTTTTAACGTAAGAACCAGAAACACAGTGACCTGAATATACTCTAAAGTATGTTAATTTACCAACAAATGGATCAGTTACTACTTTGAATGCTAAAGCGGCAAATTCACCGTTATCATCAGCCTTTAAAGTGAAAGTTGAACCATCTTCTCTATGGGCAGTAACATGTTTAACATCAAGTGGGCTAGGTAAGTAATCGATAACGGCATCTAGTACTTTCTTAACACCCATGTTGTGGAAAGCTGAGCCACAAAGTACTGGGAAGAATTCAACATTTAAGGTAGCCTTACGAATAACTTCCTTGATCTTTTCAACCGGAATATCTTCACCTTCAAGATACATCATAGCTAAATCATCATCAAATTGTGATAAGGTATCTAAAAGTAAGTCCCTCTTCTTTTGACAAATATCTACTAGTTCAGCCGGAATTTCTACTTCTTGGTAGTTTTCATGTTGTTCCCCATCGTAGATATAAGCCTTCATAGTAACTAGGTCAACTTGACCTTTAAACTCATCTTCAGCGCCGATTGGCCATTGGATAGCTGCGGCAGTTGCCCCTAAACGTTCATGAATTGAGTTAACAGAATATTCAAAATCGGCCCCGATTTTATCCATTTTGTTAACAAATACAATTCTAGGTACATCATAATCAGTAGCTTGACGCCATACTGTTTCGGTTTGAGGTTCAACACCAGCTTGACCATCTAGAACAGTAACGGCCCCATCTAATACTCTTAGAGAACGAGAAACTTCAACTGTGAAGTCAACGTGTCCTGGAGTATCAATAATATTTACACGGTAATCATGCCAAATTGCTGTCGTAGCGGCTGATGTAATAGTAATACCACGTTCTTGTTCTTGAACCATCCAGTCCATTGTAGAAGCCCCATCATGAGTTTCCCCAATTTTATGAATCTTCTTTGTATGGAATAAAATACGTTCAGTTGTAGTGGTTTTACCAGCATCAATGTGCGCCATAATCCCGATATTACGTGTTTTCTCTAATGAATATTGTCTTGGCATAGCTTATTCTCTCCTAAACTAATATTACCAACGATAATGTGCAAAAGCCTTATTAGCTTCGGCCATTCTATGTGTATCTTCTTTTTTCTTGAAGGCACCACCTGTACCGTTAGCAGCGTCCATGATTTCTTTAGCTAGTTTTTCTTCCATTGTCTTATCATTTCTTAATCTAGCATAACGAACTAACCATCTTAAAGCTAGTGTTTGTTTTCTTTCTGGACGAACTTCAATCGGTACTTGATAGTTTTGGCCACCAATACGACGACTCTTAACTTCAAGAACTGGGCTGACATTTTCTAATGCTTTAGTGAAAACTTCTAAGGCATCTTGACCCGTTTGATTTTTAACGCGTTCTAATGCGTTATAGAATATAGTTTGTGCAGTTCCTTTTTTACCTTCTAACATAATTGCGTTAATTGCTCTTGTAACAACTTTTGAATTATATATTGGATCAGGAAGCACGTCTCTTTTTGCAATATGACCCTTACGAGGCATTTTCTTTTCCTCCTTTTTCTTCTAATATATATTATTTATTACTTTTGTTTCGGTCTCTTGGCACCGTATTTAGAACGGCCTTGCATACGATTTGCAACACCAGTAGTATCTAAGGCACCACGAATTATATGATAACGAACACCTGGTAAATCCTTAACACGGCCACCACGGATTAAGACCGTACTATGTTCCTGTAAGCTGTGACCAATACCTGGAATATAAGCTGTTACTTCAACGCCGTTAGTTAAACGAACACGGGCATATTTACGTAATGCTGAATTAGGTTTCTTAGGTGTCATAGTAGTAACACGAGTACAAACGCCACGTTTTTGTGGTGAAGGTAAATTTTTATATTTCTTCTCTAAAGAATTAAAACTAATTCCTAATGAAGGTGATTTAGATTTTGTTACCTTATCTTTTCTTCCTTTACGTACTAATTGTTCAATAGTTGGCATATTTTCTCCTTTCTAAAAGCATATATATCTTTAATACATGCTTTTTTCAACAAGCGTATTATACTATCTAATTTTATTAAGTCAACAAAAAAAATCCTATTTTTCAAAAAAAATATAAGCTTTTAAGAAACACCGTTAATGTGTAAATTAAAAACCATTATATTTACTTATTTTAATAAGGCATTAAAATATAGCTTTTTTGAAGGGACATTCTCTAAAAATATTGCATCTAGAGTCTAATTATTATATAATATTTCTCGCCTAAAAATATTTATTAAATTACTATGCTCGGGTAGCATAATGGATAATGCAACAACCTCCTAAGTTGTAGACTATGAGTTCGAATCTCATCCCAAGCGCCATGAAGAATATAAAACCAGCCTTTTACAGCTGGTTTTTATTTTTTTATTTTAAATCATTTAGCTAGTGCCTTAAAGACTTCTTCATACTCATCCATTATGTCACCTGGAGTTTTAACAGGATTTTCTTTGTTGTATGAGCTTACTAATTTCTTAAAAGCCTCATAATCAAGTAAGACTAAGTTGGGCTTGTCGTTTTTCGTAATGATTACTGGCTCTTTTGATTCTTTAACGCTTTCAGCAATCTCAGAAAAATTATTGCTGATTTCTGTAATAGATATTGTTTTGTAATCATTTACCATTATATTAGTCACTGCCTTTCTACCTTTAAAAATAATTTAGCGTTTATATTTTAAAGTAAGTTCTCTTATTTTGTTAGCTAAACCTTTACTTAACATCTTCTTCGTAATGCGGTAACTCCAATTATTAGTAGAAACACTACTAGGAAAATTCATCCTTGTGCTGCCGTCTTGAACTAAGAGGTCTTGCATCGGGATGATGCAGGTATTAGCCTTAGAGGCAAAGGCTAGTTCAACTGTTTTGTGACACAAATATTTTGGATCTTTACTAGTTACTTTAATATTTAATAACTTACATTCTTCTTTTAATTCTTTAAAGAAGGTATTAAAACCTTCTTCATCTAAATCTACGATATATTGATAAAGTGGCATATTATCATGAGTACCGGTATAACAAATAAAGTTATCAGTGTAATTTGATGGTTTGTGTTCATTATCCTTGTTGCCATCAAACGCGAACTCTAAGACTTTCATGCCGGGGTATTTGGTTTTGGCCATTAAGTTTCTAACCCCTTCATCAATAAAACCTAAGTCTTCGGCCACAATGTTTAGTTTTAACTTATCTTTAAAAAAATCAAACTTAGGCCCGTCTTGCCAATGGCCACCCTTAGCGTTTTTGTCGCCATAAGGGATGGCATAATATTTATCAAAGCCTCTGAAGTGATCAATTCGCAAAATATCGTATAGTTTAAAGGCATTTTTGATTCTTTCGTTCCACCATTTGTACCCTGTTTGCCTTAAGTAGTCCCAATTATAAATCGGGTTACCCCATAACTGCCCGCCTTCGGTAAAACAATCAGGTGGGCACCCGGCCACAAGAGTAGGTCTTTTGTTTTCATCTAGTAAAAACATTTCTTTATATTTCCATACTTCTACGCTGTCATAAGCAACATATAAAGGCATATCACCCATAATCTTGATGTCTTTACTATTTGCGTACGTATGTAACTTATTCCACTCATCTAGGGCTTCAAACTGAGTCCATTGCCAGAATAAATATTCATCTTTGTGGTTATGAATAACTTCTTTTTCAAGATCTTTACTATAATTTTGATACTTTTCTTCCCAAGTATCCCAGGCAAGAAAGTTATGCATGACTTTTAGAGTCATAAATAAGGCAAAATCTTTATAAGCACCCTTACGGACAAACTTAATAAAATCAGGATCATTTGTTTTAAATTTTTTAAAAGCTTGACGTAAAATACTAATTTTATTATTAAACAAAAGACTATAATCAACTTTTAACTCATCATAACCTAGTTTCACATCTTTATAATCACTAAGCTTTAATAAGCCTTTTTGTCTCAAAATGTCTAGATCAATAAAATAATAATTTATCGCATTTGAAGAAAAAGATTGATAAGGAGAATCCCCATAATTAGTAGGTACTAGAGGTAAGACTTGCCAAATTTTAAGGTTTGCCGATGCTAAAAAATCAACAAAGTGATAGGCCTCCGCGCCAAAAGTACCACAACCATATTTACCAGGCAGGCTTGAAATATGTAATAAAATGCCTGCTTGTCTTTTTGTTAAAACCATAATAAAACCGTCCTTTAATTAACCTTATTTTAGTAGTAAATAACAAGAAAAACAATAAGTAATTAAAAGAATTAGAAAAAACTAGAAATAAAGATTTCAAGACCAATTATAATTAGAATAATGCCACCAGCAATAACAGCTTTGCTTTCAAATTTAGTCCCAAACTTTTTACCTATTATAATAGCTATCATACATAATATGAAGGTTACAACCGCTATTATGATACAACAAACGATGGCTTCTAAATTGGTATAACCAGAAAAAGTAAGGCCAACACTTAAGGCATCAATTGAGGTGGCAATGGCTTGAATAAAAATAGTATTAAAGGTAAGTTTTTTCGTATTTACTTCCTCTTCTTTTTTCTTCACGCCATCACGAATCATTTTAGCACCTAAAAAGCCTAGTAAGATTAAAGCAATCCAAGGAATATAGGGTTCAATATATTCAATAAAGGCATGCCCGACAAAATAGCCAATTAAAGGCATTAAAGCTTGAAATAAGCCAAACATTAACGCAATAAAAAGCATTTTACCTGCCTTCATTTTATTTTCTTCTAAGCCATTAGCCATACTGACCGCACAGGCATCAGCGGCTAGGCCACAGCCAAATAATAAACTTTGTAAATAAAACTCTAGTGTCATATTTCCTTGTATTATTAAATTAGTAAGAATTGTACTAAGTTAATAATACTTTCTCCT
>C._urophasianus_2_cecum__coassemble_7_pt1 | contig 112472 bp, 82 predicted proteins | sample C__urophasianus_2_cecum__metabat2_low_PE_014 | metagenome-assembled genome bin C | reverse complement strand
TACTTAAAATATCAGCTGCACTATCGACAATAATTTGATATGTCATTTTATACCTCCTACATATCTAACTCTAAATAAATAGGCGCGTGATCACTTCCTAAAACTGTGTCATAAATATCTGCCGCTTTAATTTTATCTTTTAAAGCCTTAGATACTAAAAAGTAATCAATTCGCCAACCTATACCTCTCTCCCTTCCTTTTATCCTATAACTCCACCAGGAATATTTAACTAAATCTTTATGTAAATATCTAAAAGTATCGATATACCCCTCACTTAAAAGGCTCGAAAAAGCTTCTCTTTCTTCTTTCGTAAACCCGGCATTCTTTTGGTTAGTCTTAGGGTTTTTGATATCGATTTCTTCATGCGCGACGTTGAGATCGCCACAAATTACGACGCTTTTCTTTAAGGTCTTTAAGTATTCTTTTAAATCAGTCTCAAAGACGAGACGATAATCAAGACGCCTTAACTTTTCTTGACTATTAGGACTATAAATGGTGATAAAGTAAAAGGTGTCATATTCTAAGGTGATAACTCTACCTTCATCATTATATTTTCCATCAAGTAGGCCATAATTTACGCTTATTGGTTTTTGTTTTGTATAGATAAGCGTCCCACTATAACCTTTTTTTATAGCACTAGACATATAAGAATAGTATCCAGGCATACTTATGTTTTTTTGTCCTTCTTGCATCTTCGTTTCTTGAATGGCAAAGATATCGGCATCTACTTCTAGAAAAAAACTACTAAACCCTTTTTCAAGACACGCTCTTATCCCATTAACATTCCAACTAACAAACTTCATTTTAACCTCTTAAAATAGAAATAAGACAGTATGAACTGTCTTATTTAACTGGCTCTAGCTTCTTCGTTCCGCCCATGTATGGCCATAATACTTCCGGAATGTCGACACTACCATCTTCGTGTAAGTGATTTTCTAATAAAGCAATTAACATCCGTGGGGGAGCGACTACTGTGTTGTTTAAGGTATGGGCAAAATAGTTAGACTTTTCACCTTTGATTCTAATACCTAAACGTCTAGCTTGAGCATCTCCTAAATTTGAACATGAACCTACTTCAAAATATTTATTTTGGCGTGGTGACCACGCTTCGACGTCTATTGATTTAACCTTTAAATCAGCTAAATCGCCACTACAACATTCTAGTGTTCTACATGGGATTCCCATTGAAACAAAGAGTTCAACCGTATAGTTATACATCTTTTCAAACCATTTCATCGAATCTTCTGGTTCACAAACGACAATCATTTCTTGTTTTTCAAATTGGTGAATCCTATATATTCCTCTTTCTTCAATCCCGTGTGCGCCTTTTTCTTTTCTAAAACATGGGCTATAAGAAGTATAAGTATAAGGAAGACTTGACTTATCTAAGATTTGGCCAATAAACTTACCAATCATCGAGTGTTCACTAGTCCCGATTAAATATAGGTCTTCGCCTTCAATCTTATACATCATTTGATCCATTTCGCTAAAAGACATAACCCCGTCAACAACGTTTGATCTAATCATATAAGGTGGAATGACGTAAGTAAACCCTTTATTAATCATGAAGTCTCTGGCGTAAGCTAAAACCGCACTGTGAAGTCTCGCAATATTACCAATTAAATAGTAAAACCCGTTTCCCGCAACTCGCCGCGCTGAATCAAGATCGATGCCACCTAATTTTTCAATGATATCTAAGTGATAAGGAACGGGGAAATCATACTTCGTTGGTTCTAAAAATCTCTCTCGTTCCACATTTTCCGTGTCGTTTTTACCAATTGGGACCGACTTATCGATGATGTTAGGAATAATCATCATCCGGTGTTTTAACTCACCTTCAAATCTAACTAATTCTTCATCCGTTTTCGTAATAGAGTCATTAATAGAGGTTACTTCTTCTCTCAATTTATTAGCTTCTTCTATTTTTTTAGCCTTCATAAGAGAACCAATCTCTTGGCTTAACTTATTTCGCTTAGCTCTATTAGTTTCAACTTCCCCTTTAAGTTCTCTTATCTTTTTATCTAGTTCAATAACTTCATCAACTAAAGGTAGTTTTTCATCTTGAAACTTATTTCTAATATTTTGTTTAACAACTTCTGGATTTTCTCTTAAAAATTTAATATCTATCATATATTATTCCACTTCCAATGCTTTAATAATATGAGCTGGAATTTGATATTTACTAGCTCGGTTTAATAATTTATGGATGGTATTAGTAACACCAAATCTTTCTAGTATTAATGATAAGGCTGCTAAAACTCTTTTTTTGTAGCCTCTTAAGAAAATGATTTTTAATAAGGTTGTTTGATTAAACTTGGACGCAAAAAAACTAAAATAGCTATATAGGCTATCATAATTAACATCGGTGAAGGTATTAATGTGTTCAATTAATTCTAAACATTCTAAGGTCGTTAAGTATGATTCATTTTTATAATCAACATCAAGATAAAAGATTGATAATTCTTCAATTTTTCTTAGGCTTTTAATTTGAATCATATTGGTAAAAACGTAGTGAAAATCAACGTCGTAATCGATAATGCCAAAATTTTTATAAGTACTACCCCCGACCTCGCAGCCATTTCGCCCTTTATTAGTTAAGAAATCAACAATATCTTTTAAAGAGGGTGTGCGTAAAAAATCATCGTGATAGGGTTTATAGTATAAACCTTTAGAAACACTTTTAATGGCCTTTTCTTTACAAAGACGGGCAAGTAGTTGGTAAAAGGTATTTTCTTGCATATCTTCAAAATAATCAGCATAGGTTTGTTTAGCAAAAAATAGTTCACCCTCTTTTAACATTAAAATCCAATTCCTAATATTTTTTGTAAACATACTAATTATCCACCTTTACCTGCTTATTTTTCTTGTGGTTTACCATTAAATAAAATACTAAGAAGCCTACAAGCAAAAATCCAACAAAAACAAGTACGGCAGCGTAAAAGATATTAAGGGCAACGAGCGTCCAATAAGAATAAACGATCGCGGCTACTAAACTATAACAGCCACAAAGTAATAATTCATAACGGCATTCTTTAAAATCTTCTTTATGTAATTTGTGAAAAGTCATGTTAAACCTTCCTTCCTTACATCTTTTTTAAAAGATTAATAATATTAGTTGTAGTAAAGCCAAAGTACTCATAAATTTCAGATATTGGCATCGAAGAGCCAAAGGTATCAAGACCTAAAACGTGATCCGCATAGCGATACCAAGGCATCGTTGAGCCAAGTTCTACGGCTAAGGTTTTGGCCTTATTTGGCAATATTTCTTTTTGGTATTCACTAGACTGCCTGTTAAATTTAAACATCGAAGGCATGCTGACAACGCGAACCCCGATATTTTCTTCTTTTAATTTTCTAGCTACGTCTAAACATAGGGCAAGTTCCGTCCCACAAGAAAGTAAGATATAATCCACTTTCTTTGGTTCATAAACGATGTAAGCGCCCTTGCTAAAGTTGTGGTTGGTTTCTTCTAGTGTTAAAACATCCTGTCTAGACGATGTGATAACTGTCGGGTAAGTGTTATTTTGTAAAGCTTCAAGGACCGCATAAGTCATTTCTTTGGCGTCCGCTGGTCTTACGACATTTAAATTAGGAATAGCTCTTAGGCCCGCTAATTGTTCAACTGGTTGGTGAGTTGGCCCGTCTTCCCCAACACAAACACTATCATGGGAGAAGATAAATAAAGTAGGTATTTGCATCAAAGCCGCTTCTCTAATAGAATTTTTTAAATAATCGGAAAAGACAAAGAAACCGCCCCCAACACCTCTTAAGTTACTTAAGGTAAGACCATTACAAATACTAGCCATCGCGTGTTCTCTTACCCCATAACAAATATTTCTACCTAGGTAGTTATCTTTTGCGAAGTCCCCATCTTCCCCTTTAATCATAGATGAGCTAGCAAGATCGGCGGAACCTGCTATAATAGCTGGGTTTTGTTTAGAAAAATAGCTAATTAAATTACCGGCTACCTTCCGGGTCGAAATCTTATCGGGATATACTTCTAAATTACTTAGGTCGTAATTAGTATCGTTATTTAAGACTTTAAGTAAGGCCTCGTAATCACTAGCATAGTGTTCTTTATAATACTTAAGGTTATCTAAATAAGTGTTATATTTAGCTTCACTTCTTTTAATAAGTGTATCTTGATATAATTTATATACTTCACTTGGGATAGTAAAACTATCGTAGTGATACGATAAATTATCCTTTAATTCGGCCAATTGTTCGTTAGTTAATGGTTTCCCGTGCACGGCGTTTGTCCCGGCATTAGGAGCCCCGTAGCCAATAACAGTTTTAATTTCAATGATGGTTGGTTTCTCACTTGTTAAAGCCTTTGAAATAGCTCTATTTAACTCATCTAAATTATTGCCATCTTCAACTTTTAAATAAGAAAAATTCATCGCTTCAAACTTTAATTTAATGTTATCACTAGTTGCTTTATAAGTAGGACCATCAAGTTGAATATCATTAGAATCAAATAAGATAACTAAATTATCAAGTCCTAGTGTACCAGCTAGCGAACAAGCTTCATGGGTTAAGCCTTCTTGTAAGTCGCCGTCCCCACATAAGACGAAAGTTTTATAATCAAAAATTGTGCAATCAGGTTTATTAAATTTAGCAGCTAGATATTTAGCGGCAATCGCGAACCCCACGGAGGTCGCGATCCCCTGTCCTAAAGGGCCAGTTGTCATTTCCACGCCGTCTGTATGCTTATATTCCGGGTGTCCTGGGGTTTTACTACCCTTTTGTCTAAATTGCTTTAAATCTTCTACACTTATCTTAAAACCGCATAAGTGTAATAATGTATATAATAAGGCAGAGCCATGTCCCGCACTTAAAACAAAGCGGTCTCTATTAGGCCAAGCACTAATTTGCGGGTAAACATTCATAAAGTTAGTAAATAAGGTATGAACAATCGGCGCCGCATCTAAACAGACCCCGGGGTGACCACTTTTTGCCTTCGTAATCATTTCGGCACTTACGACTCTTAAAGTATTTATAGCTAAGGTATCTTTCTTATTCATCTTTTGTCTCGTCATTTAAATTAACTTCAGTTGTACTTGCAACATCTTCTTTTCGATCTTCTATTTCGTCTAACTTAACTTCATCTGTTACTTCAGTTTCTACTAGACTTGTCTCATCAACAACTTCAGTGTCTGTTTCTTCAGTTGTTTTAGTATCTTCAGTTTCAACTTCGTCTGGTGTCTCAACCGTAGTAGCTGTGTCAGCTTCTTCTGATGTTTCACTTTCACTAGGAACTTCCGTTTCACCCTCAACTACCGTAGTATCTTCTACCTTTTCTTCTTCAGTAGAAGTTGTATCATCTGTATTTACTACTGTAGACGTTGCGGCTATAACACCAGTCACGTTTTCCTCTTCATCAACATATTTATCTTCGCCTTTGTCAGCTGCTTCTTCTCTAGCAAGTTCCGCATCAATTTCGGCCTGTTTACGATCAAAAAACGAATCAATGTAGTTTTTTTGCCTTTCTAAGACATCATTAAACCCATCTACCGTTAAAACGCCTTTAATCAAATCAACGGATTCTTTATTTAGGTCATTTAACTTTTTCTTAGTAAATTTATTTAGAAATAACATTCCTATAACAAATACTACTAAGATTGCGAGTTCCGCATAAGTAGACCAACTCTCCGTACCTGGAATAAATGATACGATAAAAAACGCCGCTATACAAACAAGAGCTATTGGTAATAAGATTTTAAAATTAAACTTTTTCGTCGTGTCATCACACTTATCCCAAAAGTCTAGCCAAATCTTATTAATTGGTTCTGTATATAATTCACTTACTGCTTCGTGGAAACCTTTTTCAATAAATAAACGATAATCTTTCCCGTTCGCACTAGCCCAGACCACAAACTTACCTCTTGAAGTGTTTTGGTCATAAATGCTAGGAAAGTCATCCATATGATAAACCTCAACAATCCGACCATCAAATTCCTGAACTTCTATCGGTTCATAGCCTTCTGCTAATTTATAAATATTTGGGTTTAATCTCATCAAAAACCACAATCCTTTCTTACTCTCACCATTATACCAAATATTAGTTTAACTTTAAAGCAAAAAATGCTAAAATATAAACACTAGTAAGAAAGGATAAACGTAATCAAGACACTTGATTATGTCAAGATAATTATGAAAAAATATAGTATTTTAATCGTAGAAGATGAAGTTAATATTTTAAGAATTATCAGTAACTACTTTAAAAAAGCGAACTATGATGTCTATGAAGCTAGCGATGGCGAAGAAGCTTTAAATGTTTTTTATAACACCAATTTAGATATCATTGTCCTTGATATCATGTTGCCAAAAATTGACGGGTTTGAAGTAGCTAAAAGAATTAGATCAAGTTCAAATATCCCAATTATCGCGATGACGGCTTTATCAGGTGAACAAGATATCATTAATGGTTATAACTTAAAACTAGATGACTACGTCGTAAAACCCCTTAAGCCTAAAATTTTAGTTATGAAAGTTAATAACTTGCTAGCACGCATTAAGTCGCCTGAAGAGATGAAACAAAACTATCAAGTAAAAAACATTAGTCTTGATTTTGGCAACATTAAGGCATATTTAGATGGTAAGGACTTAGGTCTATCAAAAACCGAATTTAGACTTTTGGCTTATTTAATCAACCACAAAAACCAGGCCTGTTCTCGCACTTTATTGCTAGATGAAGTTTGGGGACTCGAGGTCTACGTTGATAGTAGGATTGTTGATACCTACATTAAAAACTTACGTAAAGCCCTAAAGCCTTATAACTACATTAAAACAGTCTTTGGGCTCGGTTATATGTTTAGTGAGGACCCGGATGACTAAAATTAGGCCTTTCTTATTCTTCATCTTTTATTTTGCCTTTGTGTTTCTTATTTTATTGTTAGTAAATATCTTTTTATTTAGTTTTAAATACCTAGCAGTTATAAATATTGTTCTAAGCCTTATCTTTGTCGCCCTAACCTTCTATTTAATCTTATGCTTTTATGTAAGACCTATTAAATCTTTAGTAAAGTTAACTACTTACTATAATGAAGGTAACTATGCCTATAAAAACTATGATCTTGGTGGTAAAGACACCTTAAAACTCACCAAAAACTTAGAAGAATTAGGCCAAAACTACAGTCAGATAAACCAAAAATATCAAGAACTTGACCAAGAAAATCAAAGCTATTATGAACAGTACGTTTTAGACCTCGAAAATAAAAAACAACTAGTAGCTAGTATATCCCACGAAATAAAAACACCGCTTGCCGTAATTGAAGCCACCGCTTCCGCCCTATATGATGATATTATCCCTGAAGAGAGTTTTAAAGAGGAACTAAATAACATCATTACGGAATGTGATAAAACAAGCCAAATGTTACAAGAAATTGTCAACATCTATAAAATTGATAGTAAAAATGAAGTTTTAGAAAAGAAAGAAACAAATCTTAAAGATATCATTGATGAGGTTATTAAAGAATACCAAAACTTAATTATTAAGTACCAAAAAGAAGTCATTATCACAAGTGATCTTAATCTTACTTATAATCTAAATTATAATCAGTTCAAGAAGGCTATTAGAAATATCTTCTTAAACGCTCTTATTTATTCTCCTCTCAAGGAAAAGATTACGATAACACTTAAAACATATGATGATTATAAAGCTCTAGAGATAACAAACTACGGGGTAACGATAGATAAAAACGATTTAAAGAGGTTATTTGAACCATTCTATCGCGTCGATAAATCTAGAACAAAAAAAGAAGACCATGGAAATGGTCTTGGACTTTATATTGTTAAAGAAATACTAGACAAACATAACCTAGATTTTGGCATTAAAAATGTCACCAACGGGGTTACGTTTTATATTTTGTTTCCTACGAAAGACTTAAATTAGCATAGGCATTTAAAGAAAGATCAGCAAAATCTTTCTTTTTTTGTAAGTTATAATAAGTAGCTACTGCGATCATCGCCGCATTATCTGTACAGTATTTAATACTAGGGATCGCGATGTTATAATTGTTAGTGTTTTCATTATTAAATCTTTCTTTTAAGCCAGAATTTGCACTAACGCCACCAGCCACAATGATGTTTTTGACGTTGTATTTTTCACAAGCTTTAAACGTCTTATCAACTAAAACTTTAGTGACTACTTCTTGAAAACTACAAGCTAGGTCAGCTTTATTAATTTCGTTACCTCTTTGAGTCTCGTTATGTACTAAATTAATAACCGCACTTTTTAGGCCAGAAAAACTAAAATTAAACCCATCAACATGCGGAGTAGGTAGTTTATAGCTAGGTTTACCCGTTCTTGCAAGTTTATCAATTACAGGTCCGCCTGGGTAACTTAATCCTAAAACGCGGGCCACCTTATCATAAGATTCCCCTACCGCATCGTCATATGTTTCCCCGATAATCTCAAACTCATAATTATCTTTCATGTAGACAAGTTCTGTATTCCCACCACTTACAACAAGGGCAATGGCTGGAAAAGACATATCGTGTTCAATCGCGTTCGCATAAATATGCCCCGCTAAATGGTGGATCTTTACTAATGGTTTATTAAAAATTAAACAAAACGTTTTAGCGGCTGTAAGTCCTACAAGTAGTGATCCAATTAGACCAGGGCCATAAGTAACGCCTACAACGTCGATATCTTCAGGTTTAACTCCCGCCTTACTAAAGGCTTCCTTAAACACAAGAGATACCTGATAAACATGGTTACGAGAAGCTACTTCTGGCACGACGCCCCCAAACTTTTTATGAATATCTATTTGGGATAAAACGACGTTTGCTAAAACTTCTTTCCCATCTTTAACGATGGCCACACTTGTTTCATCACAACTTGATTCTACACCTAAAATCAACATTTTAACAACTCCATTTCATCAGTAAAGCTGTATCTTTATTATCGTAATATTTTAGTCTTTGGTGGTATACCACAAAGCCTAATTTTCGATATAAATTATATGCCTTACTATTATTTTCATTAACTTCTAAATAAATAACCTTCGCCTTTTGTTTTAACTCATTAATTAGCTTTGTCGCTAGTCCTTGTCTTCGAAACTTTTCTTTCACAAAGATACTTATAATTTCCGCTTCCTCTAAGACGAGGCTATAAATCAAATAAGCTTCTAAGCCCTTATCTTCAACCGTTAGAATATAGAAACTTGAAAAATCATCAAAGCTTGCTTTAAAATAAAGGCGTTCTATTTCTTTTACTTCATCTAAATACTTAGTCATGTAAGCTTCTTTCAGCTTCGGTCGCTCTTAAATAATTAGGAATTAATAAGTCTACTTCTTCTACTAATTTTGCTTTACTAATTACCTTCAAGGCATCTACCTTAAAATTATCGTCCGTGACAATTGTGTCATATTCCTTGCTTTTTAAGGTATCAATATCAATAAAAGAATCAGGTAAAATTGGCTCTAAATCAAGATATATCGCCCCAAAGGCATTGTTGTTTCTCGCATCAATATAACTTAGAACTTTGCCTTTTTGTTTACTAGCCATTAGGGCTAAGGTAGATATTGTATAAACTTTTGTCTTTGTAAAATCCCCAAACATTTTAGCTACCGTTACAGCCATCCTAACACCTGTATAAGAACCAGGCCCAATCCCACAAATGAACTTATCAATATCCTTCGCTTTTAAATGGTATTTAACAAGCATCTCTTCTAGGCCTTTAACAATATGAATACTATGTTTTTTTCCATCTTCATAGTATCTTTCTTCAATAACTTTATCGTCTACTACTAAAGTCATATATAATACTTTAGTGGCTGAATCACATATTAAAGTATACAAGACATATTCCTCCCTTCATAACGTTTACCTACTGTATTTATCGTTATTTTTCTTTTGTCATTACCAATATCTTCTAAATTAATTAATAAGTATTCTTCTGGTAATAACTCCTTAATATTATAAGGCCATTCAATAACACAGATACTATCAGGAGTAAAATATTCTTCTAGGTCAAAATCATTATTTAGACCATTTAAACGGTATAGGTCAAAATGATTTAAGGTAACATTGTTCCCTTCATAAGTTTTAACAATATTAAAGGTAGGGGAATTAATAATTCTTTTGACCCCGAGACCTTTCCCTATTCCTTTGGTGATTGTAGTCTTACCACCAGATAAGTCACCTGTTAGTAAAACAACGTCTCCTGGACGCAATACATGACTTATTTTTTCACCTAAATTAATCGTTTCTAAAGCACTATCTGTAATAAACTCCATTGTAACACTCCTAACTGCTAAAATTATAGCACAAAATAAAGAATATTGTTTAGAGATTGTAGAACAAATTTTCTACATTTAAGCACTGTAAAAATCTAAGCGACTATATTTTATGGTATTAATATTAATAAGTTTTTAGCCATATGCTTGCATATACTTGCAATTGTCGATATATACCAGTATAATATAGTCAAAGGAAGGTGATTTATATGGCAAATACATCTGCAGTTTATGCCCGCATTGACAGTGAACTAAAAGAAAATGCAGAAAGCATACTTTCAAAGCTTGGTATTTCTCCATCTAGCGCTATTCAAATGTTCTACAGTCAAATTGTCTTAGCGAATGGAATGCCTTTTGACTTAAAGTTACCGACAAGAAAACCTACCGCTATTGGTGGTATGACACGTGAAGAACTTGACAAAGAGCTTATGAAGGGCTGGAAATCAATTGAAGCTGGAGATACTTATTCACAAGATGAGGTAGACGAAATGCTTAAAAGAGAATTTGGAATATGAGTGATACTTATTTTATTGATTACTCAAAAAGCGCTACTAATGATCTAAGAGATTTTTTTTGCTTATATAGCCTATAATCTCCACGTACCATATACAGCCGAGGAACAAATCAACCGCATCAGGCAAAAAATTCGCTCACTTAATTTTATGCCAGCAAGACATCCTATTGTCGAATGGGAGCCTTGGAAAAGTTTCAAAATACATAGCGTCCCTGTAAACAATTTCATTATCTATTATTCTATAGATGACGACAAGCATATTGTCAAGATATCTAGAATTTTATATAAAGGTAGAGATGTAGAAAGTATCATTAATAACACCGAAAAATAAATTAAAGTACATGTCTTGTCTTTGAAAACATGGCTAAAATCATCATTAAAAAACACTAGCAAAAGCTAGTGTTTTATTTATTATAAGCAATCTTTAACTAATTCTAAGAAAGAATTAGGATCAAGGCTAGCAGCACCTACTAAACCACCATCAATATTTGGTTGGCTTAGTATTTCTTTGGCATTGTTAGGTTTCATAGAACCACCATAAAGAACTCTTGTTTCTTCGGCCGCAATGGCATTATATAACTCTTTTAATGCTTGTCTGATGTGCTCGCATTCCGTTTCAGCATCACTAGCTGAAGCGGTCTTACCTGTCCCAATTGCCCAAATTGGTTCGTAGGCAATAATGACATTAGTAATATCTTTTGAATTAACGCCGTCAAGGGCTAGTTCTAATTGTTTTCTAACAACACTAGATGTGATTCCTAGTTCTCGTTGTTCTAGGGTTTCCCCTACACAAAGAATCGGTTTTAAATCGTGATTTAGGGCCGCTTTTACTTTCTTATTAACCATATCATCTGTCTCCCCAAATAAGTTACGACGTTCACTATGGCCAACTATTACATACTTAACACCCGTTGTTTGTAACATCACCGGGCTAATTTCCCCAGAAAAAGCGCCAAAATCTTCAAAATACATATTTTGCGCACCAATTCTTAAATTGTCGCCCTCTCTTTTAACAAGATCACGCAAAAAGATACTAGGAGCACAAATTACTGTCTCTACCTTTTCATAAGATGGAAGATTTTCGTTAATCGCATAAATAAAAGCTAAAGCGTCATCTCTAGTTTTATTCATCTTCCAATTTGCGACCATCATAGGTCTTCTCATAAATTACACCTTTTCTTTTTTTACTTTGATAATATAGTTGCAATATCGTCAATTGCTTGTTCTGCTTGATCTCCGCTAGCTTCAATAACTACATTTTCACCAGCTGGGATGGCTAAAGACATCAGACCTAAAATAGATTTAACATCAATAGTCTTATCGTTATAAATTAAGTTGATATCTACATTGTATTTAGAAGCCGCTTGGACTACTTTAGCCGCTAAGGCTGCATGTAGGCCAACCGTACTTTTAACAACAACTGATTTTTTCATAAATTACTCCTTATTTTTCAGATAAACAAGCGATACCTGGTAAAGTCTTGCCTTCTAAGTATTCAAGTGAAGCACCGCCACCAGTAGATACATGGCTAAACTTATCAGCATAACCTAGTTTTTCAACGGCAGCCACACTATCGCCACCACCTACGATTGTTGTAGCGCCATCTAAGTGCGCAATGGCTTCACAAACCCCAAGGGTACCAGCTGCATAATTAGACATTTCAAAGACACCCATCGGTCCGTTCCATACAACGGTCTTTGCGTTCTTTAATTCGCTTGTAAATAATTCAAGTGTCTTAGGACCAATATCAAGACCCATATCATCACTAGCAATACTATTTACATCTTTTACTTCGCCTTTAACATCTACAAATTCTTTGGCACAAACAGTATCAACTGGTAAGACAATCTTGCCATCAGCTTCTTTTAATAATTCTTTTGCTAAATCTAATTTGTCATCTTCACATAAAGATTTACCAATATTATGCCCTAAAGCCTTTAAGAAGGTGAACATCATACCGCCACCAATTAAAACCTTATCAGCTTTCTTAATTAATTCTGAGATAACCCCAATCTTATCAGAAACCTTAGCCCCGCCAAGGATAGCTACATAAGGGTGAACTGGGTTATCAACCGCACCACCAATAAACTTAATTTCTTTATCTAATAAGAAACCAGCCGCACTTTCTTTAATGTGTGATGCAATCCCCACATTAGAAGCATGAGCTCTATGGGCTGTCCCAAACGCATCATTAACAAACACATCACCAAGACTTGCCCAATATGCCCCAAGTTCCGGATCGTTAGATGATTCTTTCTTGCCATCTAAATCTTCATAACGCGTATTTTGGAACATTACAACGTCCCCATCACTCATCTTATTAATAGCGTCTTCTAATTCTTTACCCCGGGTAGCATTAACAAAAACAACCTTATGGCCTAATAATTCTTCAAAATGTTTAGCAACTGGAGCCATATCGCCCTTTGCTAAATCTTCAGCTTTCTTAATACGGCCTAGGTGAGAGAAAACAATTGCCTTTCCACCCTTTTCTAAAACGTATTTAACTGTAGGTAATGCAGCTCTAATACGAGTGTCATCAGTGATAACACCATCCTTCATAGGAACATTAAAATCAACTCTGATTAGTACTTTTTTGTCCTTTAAGTTTAAATCAGAAACTACTTTTTTAGCCATTATAATTACCTCCATATAGCTAATTTTACTTCAATCAATATTATAACAACTTTTTTTATTTTTTAAAAGGGGTTTACATAAATTATGTTAGCTATTCTAGCAAACTTCCCCTTTAAACCATATAAATAATACATTTTTAACTTCACTTATATTTTCGCTTATTAAGGCAAAAAATGGAAGAGATATCTCTTCCATTTATCTTAATAATTATAAGTAGCACTAATAGAAATACTAAAGTTATTAGTTGAGGTATAACTAAAGCTAAAACCTGTAATTTTGTTATCTACAAAGTTTATCGTAACATTTAGGTCACTACTATTATTAACACTAGTGTTTAAAACATTACTAACCTCAGCACTTTTTACGACCCCTACAATAGAGGAATCCGTAATTTCAATACTACTAAAGGCATCATAGGTAAACTTATACCCAAACAAATCTTCGGGCGCCTCGCCGTCAATAAAGTCATTTAAGACTTGTTCTTGTAAGGTAAAATCACTACCAAGAGTGTGATTTGTTGTAGTAATAGTTAAACTTAAGAGGCCATCACTTTGTTTATAAATTAGGACATTTTTAGTAGAATCATTAACTAAGACTTCGCCTGCTTTAATACTTGAATTATAAACAACACTTGTACAATCACTAAGGTTGGTATTAATATCCGTTAAAATAGTATTTAGCCTTTCTTCTGGTGTCAGTTCTTTTTCCTTATCCTTACAAGAGGTAAAGGTGAATAAGGCAATTATTAAAACTATTAAAAAACTTAACTTTTTCATCTTTTACCTCCTATAATAGACCTTTAAAGATAATAGCTAAAGAGATACCAAGTAAATTAGTAGCGGCAAGTAGGGCACTTACTCCGTTATAGTTATAACCATTAGATGTAATCTTATCAACAACGTTATTATCCGCATTTACTAGTGAGATATAACTATTATATGAGCTTAATAATTCGTTATATCTACGCATATCTAAGATATTTTGTTCATCTCTTGATAAGGCGTTTATTCTAGCAGCAAGGGAAGCTAATTCATCTAAGTTAGATAAATCAAACGTCGTGCTAACTGTATCTAGTAAGGCTTGAACATTTCTTACTTCAACCCGGGCAATATCTCGCTTTAATTCATATAAACGATATCTTGCGTCTTCTACTTTAGCAGTCATATTAGCAACTTCATCTTTCGTATAACCAAAGATTGTTAAATCTTGGGTTAAGGCATTCATAAGCGTAACAGCTTCAGTAATGACTGCGTCGTCATCTAAAGTGACGTCATCTTTAGCAGGAACCTTATTTAAAATATTTAAGAAAGCTAAAGTCGTTGTGTCTTTTGCCACATAATTACTTCTTGATGCGTTCTCAATATCGCCAAAGTAGCCTTCATAAATTAGGGTATCATAACCAACAACTTTATCATTAGCTGGTAAGATTAAATCAATTTGTTCAACTGACCCAACTCTATTAATAAATTGATAATATGGATATGGGTTAGTAAATAAGTGGTAAGCATTATTAAAGAAACCATAGCCTGGATCAGTAGGTCCTATTTCCGTATTTTCAATTAAGAAACTTTCAAGTTTAGGCGCAACATATGATCTAAACTCCACACTTTCTAAGTTATTATAACCATAGAAGGCAAAGTTAGAAATAACTTCTAGGGTATCTGGGAAGACTAAATGCTTAACATATAAGTTTCTATTACCAGCATAAGGATTAATTGAAACAGTATTATCAACAATAGTTAGAGTTTCCACATTTAAAGCCGCAGGCACTTGACTTAGGGCAAGATTACCATTAGCAAGGTGTGTGTATAATACCCCGTTATTTAAGTAAGCATAATCATTAACATTACCATCTTTTAGCTTTTCACCATTAGAAAGGTAGTTAAACTCGGCTAAGTTATTAGAACCATAGAAGGCATTATTACCAACAAAACTAATCTTGCTAGACATCGTAAAGCTTGTTAAATTACTCATATTAGAGAAGGCAGCTTCTCCTAAATAACTTAGGGTAGGTAGGTCAATTTGACTTAGACTCGTATTTTGGAAAGCATAACCACCAACGTAAGTTACCTTATTAGCGTTTAAGACTTCTTTTAAACCTGAGGAAGCAAAAGCCCCGTAGTTAATTGTATCAGTATTAGCTAAATCAACTGAAGTTAAAGCCTTCGTGTTCATAAAGGCATTTTTAGCAATAGTCGTAACACTTGATAAATTGATACTAGAAAGTTTTGTATCATCTCTAAAGGCTTCTTCACCGATTTCTTTTAATGTTTGAGGTAAAGTAACTGAAGTTAGAGCTTGACAGCCATAGAAAGCTTTAGTACCTAGTTTTTCTAAGCCCTCATTAAAGGTTACTTTTGTTAGATATAATAGATTGCTGAAAGCTCCTTCTTTAATTTCTTTTAACGTTTCTGGGAAGGTAACTTCACTAAGACGCGGCGCAATCGCCTTGCTTTCTACTTTTGAGAAGGCATAAGCCCCAACCGTTTCTATAGCATCTAAATTTAATTCTTTTAAGTTTTCACATTCCGCAAAGGCGTAGTCTCCGATACTTGTAACATTAGTTAAAGTGACTTTAGTTAAGCTTTCATCTTGATAGAAGGCATAAGCTCCTATTTCATTTACAGCCTTTTCTAAATTGATGTTAGCAAGTTTTAAGCAACTAGCAAACGCGTAAGCACCAATTTGATTGTTATCACCTAAGGTAACACTCACTAAATTAGAGTTAGCGTAGAAACTATGATCTCTTAAAATAAGGTTAGCAGCAGTTGTTAAAGACGTAATCTTCGTATTCGCAAAAGCGTAAGCCCCGACATTCGCGCTAACACTAGCACTTGTTAGACTAGTATTGGCAAAGGCGTAGTCACCAATTTCAGAAACCTTATCAAGGTTAGTAATACTTGCAAGTTTACTATCAGAATAGAAGGCATGACTTAAAACCTTGACACCTGCTTCACTTGGGAAATTAATAGTTGTTAAATTAGGACAATTACTAAACGCATTCGCACCAATGGTGGTGTTAGGGTTTGTAATAGTTAGGGTTTCAAGGCTTGCGTTATTAGCAAAGGCCCCTTCTGAAATTTCTGTTACACTTTGTGGCACAGTATATTCTTTTAAGTCAGCTTTTGGAGCTACAAAGATAAGCTTAGTCCCGTCTTTACTTAATAAAACGCCGTTATTATCACTACTTATACTGTAATTACTACTATTTTGAACTTCAAAGCTAGATAAATTAGTGTTCTTAAATACATCTAGACCAACACTTAAAATATTCGTATTAGCACCAAACACTAAGGTTGTTAGGTTAGTATCACCGGCAAAGGCTTCATCACCTAAAGTAAAGCTTGAGTTAGGTAAAACGACTGTTTTTAAATTCACACAATCACTAAAGGCACCCGGATAGAAATACGCTACACTACCACCAAATTCAATGTTTGTTAAACCGGTATTTTTAAAGGCATTTGTGCCAATATAAACTAAGTCATTAGTAAAGGTAACACTTGTTAGGTTTGTACAACCATTAAAACAATCATCCGGAATCCTGTCTTCACCAAGGGTAATACTAGTTAAGCCACTACCCGCAAACATGCCACTTGAAAGTTTAGTATCAGGTGAAATTGTAATAGTAGTTAGACCTGTACAATTTTTAAAGATATCTCTACCACTACTTCTTAAGGTTGTAATATCAACATTATTTAGGCTTGTACAATCTTCAAAAACACCATAAGAGATAGAATAAACATCACTTAAATCAACTGTTTCTAAACTTGAACAGCCCTTAAATGCTTCATATTCAATCGTTGTGACGTGTTCTAGATTGATATTTTTTAATTTAGGACAATTCATGAAGGCCATTTCTTCAATCGTCGTAACAGTTGAAGGTAAGATGATTGTTTCTAGATTTAAGAGGTTAGCAAAAGCCATCTTACCAATTGTCGTAACCCCTTCTGGGATCACAACTTTCGTAATAGTCGTATTACTTTGTGGCACTTTATTAGCGTCTAGGTCATCATCAGTAACAGCCACGTCATAATCAATGTTATATAAAGAGAATGCGTAAGGGGCAATTTGCATAATACCCTCATCATCAGGAATTATTACTTCTCCGCCTAAGCCTTTATAGTAGTTAAGTATTCTATTTTCAATAACGAACGGATCTTTTACCGTTACAGCTAATAAAGCCATAATATTAGATTGTTTACCGTCAACTTTAATTGTTAGTCTAATGGTAGCAGAACCTTCTTTTAAGGTTGATACTTCGCCGTCACTAGTAACCGTGGCCACATTTTCATTCGTACTAGAATAAGTAAGTTCGTATCTATCTTCTGGCAAATACCACGGTCTAATATTATAAGTTAGTTTAATTGTTTCGCCTGGGTACATTGTGACCACAGGGGCTCCGACATTATTAGTAGGTAAAGACGAAATAAAGGTTCTATCTTCTTCGTTACCAATAACGCTAGCCTCGCCAGCCGTAGCGTGGCCTTTAACAGTGTCAAAATAAATGAAATTTAGACTTTCAAGTTTTGCGTCTTCTAAGGCTTCGTTACTTGTGCCTGTTACTCTAACAGTTAAGGATGCCCCTTCAACATTGAAAGACGGGTTACTTACACTAATCGTCGTCGTACCAGTTTTAAGACCAATAACTTCACCTTCATCAACAATGGCAACATCAGGGTTTGAACTTTCCCACTTTAAGTATTCTAAGAAATCTTTACCAAGAGATATTGATAAATCAGTTGAAGTCAAATATTCTTTTAAATCAACTACTTCGCCAGCTGTAATAATTTGTTGAGTCTTACTAGCCCCTTCACTAGTACCATCTTGGGTAAACTTTAAGTTACCTTTAGTTCCTGGTAAAGAACATAAATAAATATTAGAGTTTAAGGCATAGTCATCAATCACAAAGCCAAGCGTATTACTTGATACATCATCAAAGTAATAACTTTCCATATAATCTGTGATTTCAATTCTAACCGTCGCCTTTTCACCTTTTTCCCCATAAACTGGATAAGGGTAGGTCGAAAGGTTAGAATAACTTGCCCCGTCCTTCGTGAAGATAATAGGCGTAACAGCTTGGACGTATTGGTTATCAGAAACTGTTAAAGTTACGTAATATCTATCTTTCTTTTGCGTCTTATCATAAACTTTTTCGTATTCGGCCCCTAAAATGATCGGCGCTTCATCATCAAGTGTAAAGACAAAGGAATAATTACTTCTAACGTTTTGGGTAGGAATCATAATTTCATCCCCAAAGTCGGTATAAGCTTGCATCGTAAAGGTATATTCTCTATTATTAACTAAATTAAGATCAATTGGGCTAATGTCTAGTCTTTCAAAATAAGGTACTTGACCAGATCCACTATTATTGAAGGCTTTATTACAGTTATAATCATTATATCTATAGATTACTTCACCAGTAACGTTATCAACAATCGTGTATTCCATTCTTGCAACGTTTCTTAAAAGGCCTGTATAAATACCACTAATACCGTTAATCGTCCCATCATTACTTGAGATAGCAATGTGATCTTCTCTAGCTGGTATCTGCGTATTTTGCGTTAAATCCATATTATAAACGTAAGTACCTAGAGATATTACATAACTATCAAAATATGAGCCAAATGGCACAGTAGCGTAATAATCAGCCTTAATCTTATCGTCATCATCAATAGAATCATCATAAGCTTCTGACTCTACTTCGTAGAAAGTCTTATCAAAAATCGGAGCTTCAAGCCAATCCCCATAGAAAGCTAAAAATGGCGCATTTAAAGTAATATTTTCTTTGGCGTTCCCGTCAGCTGTAAGGTTTATAAATCCTTCAACATACATGCCATATGGGAAAGATGAATCAATATAATTCTTATCTTCCTCACTTAAAGTATAGGTAACGGTAATGGTGGCTGTTTGACCAGCTTTAACCGTTACTTTCATGCCATTTTGAACACAATTAGTAGTACTTGTAATTTTGAAATCCCCACCAAGCATATAGCTCATCTCGGCAACATAGTCTTTATCAGACGTTGATACGGATTCTGTCATGGCGCTAATGCTTAAGATATAACTTAAATCACTACTAGAAATGTTTACGATATTAAAGGTCATCTCGTAAACGCCTTTTCGCTCCTTATCATCACCAAGTTCAAGTTTTGGTCTATTACCTTCGGCAAGTCCCCCACTTGGGTTATTTTTTACCGTTAGATAAGCACCCGTTGTCGTCGCGTTAACGAGGTTTGCTAAACCAGCTCCTTGTTTACGTGGTGAGTAAGGATCCCCGTTTTGATTTAGAGCAATCGTAGCAGTAGACATTAATAACTGATAAGCCATATCAGAAATTTGTTTAGCGGTATAATCCGGATATTTCTCTTTTAAATATTGTCTTATTAAAACAACAACCCCGCACATATTAGGACAAGCCATTGAGGTACCACTTAACTTATCATAGCCACCACCAGGGACAGCGGAAACAATGTTACCACCATGAGCGGTAATTTCTGGTTTTAATTTTAAATCAGAGGTCGGACCCCAGCTTGAGAAATCAGACATAAAAGGACCGGCAATATAATTAGAATTTAAAATTAATTCGCCTGTTCTATTTTTAGCTAGGACGTCACCAACATCTTTCGTAACTGAGATAGCTGGGAAACCACTAACTTTACCGGTTGTCATGGTAATATCCCCTGGCACGTTATTATAGATGATGATACCAACAGCGCCTTCATCTTTCGCAATAGAACACTTTTCTTCGAAGGTGTTATCCCCTCTTTTAACAAGGGCAATCTTACCTTTAACATCAATATTATTGTAGTTACTCCTTAAGCCGTAACCTGGTACTGTGACGTAGCCAATTTTATGATCTTCTGTACTTGCAGGATCAAAGCCTAGTTCTTTATAGATATCGTTATAGAAATTATTAGAATAATTACCAGATGAATAAGAACTAGATTCCGCGTAGAAGAAAATGAAGTTATCTGGTCCTTCAATATAGTTAGATTTTGTCCCACTAATAGAAGCTACCGATAAAGCTCCGTAATAAGTAGAAGGTGACCCGACGGTTGAAGATTCCGGGTTCGTGACTTTATTCGTATTCGCGTCTTCCCCGCCAAAGCCAGAACTATAACTATTACTTGCAGCTACTACTAGGCTTATACCCGCATTATTAATGTTATTATAAACTTCGTTTAAGGCTTGGTTATCATATTCTCTTGAAAAACCACAAGAGGTCCCAAGAGACATGTTAATGGCATCAACCCCTAATAAAACGGCATCTTCAAGACCAGCTAGTAGGTCTTCCGTATCCGCCCCATCAGATAAATCTGAGAAAACTTTCATCAAAACTAATTGTGTTTTTGGGGCAACCCCGATAAACTTGTCATAAGTTGAGCCATCAACTGTTTCAATCGGATTACCATAATAACCACCAATAATACCAGCAACGTGCGTACCGTGATTAGATAAGGTCGGTTCAACATCAAAATCATAATCAGCATAATCAAAGGCAAATGGTACTTTGTTGTTTTTATAAACATCATCAACAATAAGACCACTCGTATTTTTGTAGGCCACTGTTTCTTCTAAAATGTCAGAAACATCTTCCTTGTTAATAGCTAGATTATTAGGGTCAGGTTGACTTTCTTCTGACTTAAATACTTCGTGTGATATATCAAAGCCACTATCAAGGATGGCAACAGAAGTACCTTCACCATCAAAGTCGACCGTATCAGATTTAAAAATACCGGTGTCATATACATCAACAACGTTATTGACAGCCCCGTCTTTAACTTCTTCGGCTTGAGGCAAGTTATAAGTTTCTGAAATATAAGTATGAGAAACGTTATCTAACTCATCAATCTTAGCTAGATTCCCATAAGTAGTCTTTACAGCTATCCCGTTCATAACGGTATTATACTTATATAATACCCCTTCAATATAGCCATACTTTTCAAGCTTAGAAATAAGTTCTTCTTGTTCTTTTTCAATTTTTTGGGCTTTCTTTACCCCCACCCCACTACTAGCATAGTCTGCTATACTATTATAGGTTGTAGAATAGACATTCAAATATTCATCAATTAAAGAACTACTATCAAGTTCTAAAATTAAAGAAATTTCATCGCTATCTAAATAGCCATTATTTTCTTTAATGGCATTGGCTTTAATCATTGACAAGCGCGATTCTTGGTCGACATTCGCGTTGGTAAGTAGTAAAGGCATATTATAATCTTCTTCTGTAGTACTCTTAGTTTCATCCTTACTACAAGACACACAAAAGCCAATTACAAAAGCTCCTAATAAAGCCGTAAGTCTCTTAATAAGTACTTTCATGTTCCCTCCTAATTGAGCCAAAAATAAATTAGTAAAATTGTTATTACAAAAGCTAAAATAATAAGAAGAAAGCGGGGAAGATAGACAGACATGGCTGCCTTAATGATGGCCCATCTTTCTTTTTTGGTAACATCTAAGTTCCCCTTCTTTTCTTTATTTAAGCCATCCATACTGTAAATGGTATGGCCATCATCATAATGCTTTTCTTTTTTTTCTTTCTTCATTTATTCTTTAACAACTTTCTTTTTAAAAGGATTTTTCGAATGTTCTTCCTTAGTTTTTGCTGCTAAAGCTAAAGCAAGTTGTTCTTTTTCGTAATCAGCTTCTAATTGCGTACGCTTAGCTAATACTTCCTTATCGCATAAATGGCAACATACATAGTGATGCTTCCCTACTTCTAACACTTTAGGTGGTAAAAATTTACATACTCCCATCGCTTCCGGACAACGGGTATTAAACTTACAACCCTTAGGTGGGTTAGCTGGGGAAGGAATGTCACCCTTTAAGATAATCCGATTCATTTTCGCATCAGGATCAGGATTAGGAACAGCAGAGAACAAAGCTTTTGTATAAGGGTGAAGCGGATTAGTAAATAACTCCTGGGTATCAGCATATTCCATTAAATTACCTAAATACATAACTAAAATTTTCTTAGTAATATATTTAACAACGGATAAATCATGAGAAATAAAAATATAGGTTAAGCCTAAGTTATTTTGTAGGCTTTTTAATAAGTTAATAATTTGAGCTTGAATAGATACATCAAGAGCGGAAACTGGTTCATCACAAATGATAAGTTTAGGCTTAACGGCAAGGGCTCTTGCAATACAGATTCTTTGACGCTGGCCGCCACTAAACTCATGGGGATACCTATCATAAAATTGTTCTTGAAGGCCACATTGTTTCATAATGTGAATGACATAATCATAGACTTCAGCTTTCGGGACAATATGGTGAACCTTAACCGCTTCACTAATAATACTACCAACCGTCATTCTTGGTGGAAGTGATGAATAAGGGTCTTGGAAAACAAGCTGGATATCTACTCTTAGTTTACGCATTTCTCTAGGGGTTAATTTACCTAGATTAATCCCGCGATCCATCTTTTGTTCTAATTCTTCAAAACGATCTTTATGATTCTTTTTAATATCTTCTTTAATAGATGAAATCTTATCTAAGACTTCGTGGTATTCTTTTTCTAAAATAGCTAATTTATCTTTTAAAATAGTTAACTTTTCTTCTTTATTTTTTTTATAACTTAAATCAATGATTTTCGTTTTAAGCTTAGCTATTTGTTTATGCAACTTTAATCTTTTAAGAAGAATTTGTTTAATTTCTTTAACATTAGAAGATAAGATTAAAGCCCCTGTGATTTCAGCTGATTTATTAATTAAATCATCAACAAAATCATGTTTAGTCGTTTCTTCACTTTTCTCAAGTCTTTTTTCAATTAATAACTTATATAAAGATAAGCGTTTAATCGCTTTAATATAGTATTTAGGAGAAAACTCTTCGACGTCTCTACCATAATAAATAGCCTTACCGCCCGTCGGGTTATAAAGACGTAAAATGGTTCTACCAAGCGTTGTTTTCCCACAACCAGATTCGCCGACAATCCCAATTGTTTCGCCAGTATCAAGGTCAAAACTTATATCATCAACCGCCCTTAAAAACTGGGTTGGTTTACCTAGTAAATTCTTTTTAAGAGGAAAATATAGCTTAATATTTTTAACTTCTAAGATGCGGTTACTCATCTTCATTTTCCTCCTTATCGTATAAATAACAAGATACGTAGTGCGTATCAGTTATTTTAATTTCTTTTGGGTATTTACCACTACATTTAGCAATACACTTATCACATCTTGATTTAAAGAAACAATGATCAGGCATGTTAATAGGGTTTGGAACTTGGCCTGGGATGGAATATAGTGGTTCATTAACATTTGAACTAATTAAAGGCTTAGATTTTTGCAGACCAATTGTATAAGGGTGTTTAGGGTCATTAAAGATTTCTCTCACGGTCCCTCGCTCAATGACACGGCCAGCATACATAACAATTACTTCATCTGCCATTTCCGCAATTACCCCTAGATCGTGGGTAATTAACATAATTGAACAAGAAATATCTTTTTGAATACTTTTTAATAATTCTAAGATTTGAGCCTGAATTGTAACGTCAAGTGCCGTTGTTGGTTCATCCGCAATAATAAGTTTAGGACTACCAGCTAAGGCCATCGCAATCATTACTCTTTGTCTCATACCACCTGATAGTTCATGTGGGTAGGCTTTATAGGTTCTTTCAGGCATTGAAATACCTACTTTAATAAGCATGTCAATGCTATGTTTTTTTACCTCTTCTTTAGACATTTCGGGGGAGTGAATAAACATAACCTCATCTAATTGATAACCAATCGTAAAAATAGGGTTAAGAGAAGTCATCGGTTCTTGGAAGATCATCGTGATATCCTTACCTCTAATTTTATACATATCTTTAGTAGACATTTTTGCAATATCATAGGCGAGTTTATTTCCGTTTTCGTCATAGCCTAAATCATCAGTATTAAATCTAATTTGGCCCCCGACAATTTGACCTTGAGGTGCTTGGACTAACTGCATGATTGATAAAGAAGTGACACTTTTCCCGCAACCAGATTCTCCTACAACACCGACTACCTTATTTTTGGGAATGTTGAAGGAAACCCCGTTAACAGAATTAACTGTGCCGTTATCGGTAAAGAAAACGGTATGAAGGTCTTCTACTTCGATAATGTTATTAGGATCATGCATCGTCGTGGTATATGTTTCAGGGTTAACGTTTTTCTTTTTTAATTTTTCATAATATTTCATTTGTTTAATATTATGTTTAATTATTTGTCTACTTTCTTTTAACGTTAAATAATTCCCTTTATTTTGCGTTTTCTTTTTCATCTAATCACCTACTTCTTTGACTTAGGGTCCATCGCATCTCTTAGACCATCACCTACAAAGTTAAAGCCTAAAACTGCTAAAACAATCATAAAACCAGCAGGTAACCAAATGAATGGATAGTTAGCTAAAACAACCGGGTCATTAGAAGCTGAAATCATGGTTCCCCAAGCGGCATAAGGAGGTTGGACACCAAGTCCTAGGAAACTTAGGGTTGATTCATAAAGAATAACTTCACCTAACCCCAAGGTCATAGAAACAATTAACTGCGGCATAACGTTAGGGATTAAGTGTTTAAAAATCTTCCGCCAAACCGGCAAACCCATAACTTCCGTCGCGGTAATATATTCTTGTTCCCGCAAGCTTAAAATTTGCCCTCTAACGAGTCTAGCCGTTCCTGACCAACCAAAGATAGTGATAATAACCATCAAATAATAAATTCTTAAAGAACCAGGAATGTTATTCGCATCCAAAACGGCTGAAGCTATTAGTAAGATTGGCAAGGTCGGAATACAGTTAAAGATATCAACAATCCGCATTAAGACTTGGTCAACCCACTTACCAAAATAACCGGCAAGGCCACCAATAATAATACCGATAATAGTTTCTAAAATAACGACGATAAAACCAATAGATAAGGAAATACGGCCTCCATACATTAGTCTAACAAATACGTCCATTCCTAAGTTATCCGTACCAAGTAGGTGATCCGCACTTGGCCAAGCTTTCGAATTAATGGCTTGAATGGTATCAACTTGTTCATAAATTGTGATAGTTTCGCCATTTATCTCTGTTTGATATGATCTTTCTACTATTTCCGTTTGGGGCGTATAATCAACCGTTGTTTCACCCCATTTAGTATAAATAAGTGGTCCTAAAAAACTAAATAAGAAAAGTAGGACAATTATCACAAGCCCAATAATTGATAGGCGGGAACGGAAAAATCTCCGCAATACCAATTTAATGGGGCTCATTTGTTTATAGTGAGTTTCTTCTTCAAAGACTTCGTTTTGAGCAGTATTTTCTACTTCTGCTTCTTTTTTTTCTTCAACAATTAATTCTTGATCCATAAACTCACCTACTTACTTAAATTTACCCGTGGGTCAACGATAGAATACATTATATCAGACAACAATGTTCCAATAACCGTTAAGACAGCTAGGAACATGTTATATCCCATGACAAACGGTATATCTCCGTCTTGTAAGGCATTATAGGCTAAACGACCAATCCCGTTTATCGCGAAGACTTGTTCAGTTATCATCATACCACCAAAAAGGGATGGTAAGATACCAGCTAAAATAGTAACGAGGGGAATTAAAGTGTTTCTAAACGCGTGTTTATAAATAACTTTTCTTTCAGATAAGCCTTTAGCTCTCGCTGTTCTAATATAATCAGCATTCAAGACTTCTAGCATATTTGTCCTGGTATAACGCATTAAACTACCAATTGATAAGATGACGGATACAAAAATCGGTAAAACTAAGTGATGCGCCATATCCCCCACTTTAGCAAACCAACCTGCCACCGTGTCTGGGTAGGTCGCACTCGGATCCACGAGCCCACTATTAGGGAACCACCCTAAATTAACGGCAAATATTTTAACCACAATGGCCGCTAGGAAATAGGTTGGTAAAGATATACCAATCATAGTTAAAACCGTAACGGTATAGTCTCTTACTGAATACTGATGCGTCGCACTAGTAATACCAAGCGGAATCGCAATTAAGAATTGTAAAACGGTCGCGATTAAAGCGATGGTAAAGGAAGTCCACATATTTGATGAGATAACTTCCGCTACTGGTTTTTCATATTTAAAAGAATTCCCTAAATCACCTTGTAAGGCATTACCTAACCAGTTTAAGTAACCTTTACAGATTCCTAAAAAACTATTATCATTTAAACCATATAATTCCTTAAAGGCTTCAATTTGTTCAGGCTTAATCGTACCAATTAATAATTGTTCACTATACTTTTGATCAATGTAATCATTTGGCATCATTCTAACTAAGGCATAGATTAAAATAGACACCCCAAGCAGGACAATTATGGAAACAAGTAGTCGTTTGATGATATATTTAACCATCTAATATCCCTCCACAATATTTTTCAATAAAGGGACCAAAAGGTCCCTCTTATTGTACTTCGTTTAATCTTAAATTCCACATTTCATTGGTATAGCCAACAAATGATGATACTTCACTATCTGGAAGTAGTGATGATGGATCTAGTTTAGCTGTGTTATAAGCAAACAAATCATCACGTTGATAACAAGGTAGTTCAATAGCTAATTCCATTACTAAATCTAAGGCATCAGAATAAATAGCTTTACGTGCATCTTGATTGTTAGTTTCTCTCGCTTCTTCAATTAAGACTGCAAGTTCATCAAGCATTTCATTTTCGCGTGTAAACTTACCACCCGCATTAGCTAAGATAGTTGGGTAACCCCAGTTCTTAACAGAACCAGCAGTTGAATCCTTATGGTAAACTTGATACATATCTGGGTCAATTGTGCTACTCCATGCAGCGGCCCAAACAGCTAAGCTACCATTATTTAATTTCTTAAGTGCGTTAGCGTCTGTTTTAGCTTCGACACTAAAGCCACATTTATTTAAAAACTCGGCTGCCTTTAAGAAAGCACTCATTGCTGGGTGGTCTTCTTCACTACCAGCAATCGTAAAGGTATATTTTAAGACGTTAGTACCATCAGTATAAATGCCATCATTACCAATGTGATAACCAGCACTTTCTACTAATTCCTTAACAAATCTAATTTGATCGTCTTCGCTCATTACTTGGCCTGGTTCATAATCATTTTCTTCTACAAATTCGACGTAATAAGGATTAACCTTCGTTAAATCACTAGGTATTCTACCACCAATATAAGGATAGTAAGCCGTGGCCCCAGTAGGATAAGCCCAACTTTGAAGTGACATACCTCTATATATTGGTCTAGCTGTCCCACCGTAGTAACTTACAGTTAAAGACGTATCAATAGAATGCATAATAGCTTGCCTTACTTCAAGCGTCGGAACGTATGAGGCATTAATACCAATGTAACCATAACCTAAACTTGGTTGAGTCTTATAATCAATATTACTACCATTACTCTTAAGACTATTTAATTGATTAATATTATCAGTTGTCGCACTAGGGGTAGCGTAATCAACGGTACCTGTTGTAAGTGAATCGATCATTTGGGTCGTAGAAACAACTGTATAACGGATTGATTTAATAATAGGTCTACCCATTACAAAGTAAGGGTTTCTTTCGTAGTAAATTACATTATTTTCTAAGAAGTCACCAGATTCAACGTTATCAGTTCCCCCGGCCGCTTTACTTGCCATATAAGGACCAGCTCCTACTGGTACGCCCATTTTCTTTGATTCTTTTATAACATCTTCTTGGAAGCTAACAGAGTTATATTCAACTCCAAAATTAGAAACAAAGTCAAAAGAGCCAATATAATCTTTACCATTGTAGTTAGATGAAGAATAGTAATACATTGGAGCAATTGGGAAAGCGAAGTTCCAAATAGCCTTAGGGTCTACCCCGTTAATTTCAATTGATAAAACTTCGTTATAATCAGCTTTAGGGGTAAGGCCATCATCTTCATATTGAACAGGGTCGTATTCAACGCCGTTTACGGTTACCATTTCGTTTTGGTTAGCAAACTTAATCCCAGAAACATTAGGGAACTCAAGTTCTGTATCAAGACCGGCATAATATTCTTCCATTGCCACGTTAGTTAAATAAGTAAATAAGTCGGTAGCGGTACCCCAATACTGGATTACTTGATCTAATTTGTTAGGAACCATATCATCAAAAACAGCCTCGATAGCTTGTTCTTTCGTCCAAGTTTTAGCGTCTTCTGGTTCACCCCAAGTAAACGCTAAGGCACCATGTCCATTATCAGCTGTCCGGTCAAATGTTAAATAACCTTCATTATATAAAAACATTTCAACATCGGTTGTAAAGACGTTTTTCCAAACGTCACCATTTTGACCTTCTAAAGTGAAATCAGCATAACTATCAACAGAGTTAGAATAATCTGTTTCTAGTTCTTCTCTAAATAATTCTAGGGTTTTATCATAGTCAGCAAGTAAATCTTCGGTATAATATGAATTATCAGCTATTAATTTTTCTAGACTAGTTCTAAATTCATCTACTGTTAGACCAAGAGATGTATCACCATCCGTGATATCCCAATAAGCATCGCTTAAATGTTCAATACGAGTTTGAGCAATAAGTTCAAATTGATCTTTAAAACTTTCTTGTTCGTTTTTATCAGCAGATTGGGTTCTGTATTCTTGTAAGCCTACAATATCAGTTGAATAAATAGTCGTAGAGCCCGTATAACTTGGGTCTAGGTATTCATATAAGTTAAAGAGAACATCTCTAATTGTTAGAGGTGAACCATTAGAAAACTTAACATTATTCTTTAAAACAAAGTAATAAGTCGTTTTTTGGTTGTCACCACTACCAGTAGTTTTAATTTCATAATCGAGGGCAGCAACCCCTTCATCTTCCCCACAAGTAGGGTTACCATTCTTGTCGTTTCCGATTAAGCTTAATTGGGTTAGCCCCACGATCGTACTATCAGCACCGGTACTAGAGTAGAAAGGATTAAAGACCCCATCTACTTCTTCACTAGAAAAGATGAGGGGAGTAGTTTCGTTAATACTATTAGGATTTTCAACCGGTTCATCTTTCTTACAACCAGCTAAAGCTATAACAGCTAGGGGAGCTAGGACAAGTGATTGTAATATTTTTTTCATTTTTTACTCCTTCAAATTATTGTTTTGTTATATTAACATCCGTAATTGTTGAATTAATAGGGTCTTCCATTGAATAGCCCTCAATTTCTGTTACACTACCATTAGAAGCTCGTATGGAAAGGCTATAAGTTAAAGCGATATTTTCTAATGTTGAATCAGTAATTTTTAAAGCAAACGGAACAACATATATTTGAATATTAGACGTAGTTCTACCTTCAATATCACAATCAGAGAACATAACATCTTTGATTGTTGAGTTAGAAATATCATCAAATAAGCTAATATAAGTAGTATCATTCTCTAATTGATTTGGGTTTAAGTTAACTTCGTAAGAGAAGTTAGAAATAGTGTGTCCATTACCAATAAAGATGCGGTTAGTAAAGTCACCAAAATCTAAAGTACTACCTTTACAATCAATATCATTATAAAGATAAATATTTGTCTTATTATCAATTGCATCCCTTAAATTAGAAAATGATTTAACAACTGTGTACTCGCCTTCAATATAGTAGGCATAAATATCAATAGAGGTATCCGTATCACCACCTGGGTGAACAAATGTATCATCAATTACATTCCCGTCTTCATCGCGGTAATCAACAAAAGTATAACCTTTTGGGGCGTTATTTATCGCAAAATGACTATAATCATCAAAATAGCCACCTTCATCAACCGTGTATTCGCCAAGAATACTATCATCAACACTTGATTTTAAAACAAACTTATAGATAGCTTCAAGCTTCCAATTTGCATATAAATCAAGACCATCCGTTGTTAATTTATCAGTGGCAAAATCCCATTTTTCTTCAGGTTTAAACTCATCTGATAAGTACCAACCTTCTAAATAGTAGCCTTCTTTTGAAATCTTATAAGCATCTTGAATTAAATCATTGGGTTCAACAATTAAAGACTTGCCATCTTCATCAGGCGGGTAGTAATATCTTACTTCTTCTGATTGTTGGTATAAAGCTCCTTCTAGGTGAAAGGTCACACATAAATAGCCATCATGGGTCATTCCCTGTTTACAACTAGTTAACAAAAATATACTAAATAAACTAAGCAGCAACAGCGATGCAAACTTTCGCATTTTTGCCCTCCTTTATGAATATTATTTTGTAAAAAACAGCTTTTACATTATACAACATTTTTTATTGTTTAACTATATCAAAATAAAATTCATTAGGGAATTTTTGATTTGCGGTCGGAGCTTTGCTAGGTAGGACGCTGAAGTAAATTGTTTTACCAACTTCTTCTTCGCTTACTTCAATTTCGTGTTTGAAGTTGTCACCCTTACCACCACCTGCAATAGATTGGTGATCAGTAGTTGTGCTAGCACTAAATGACTCATCGGCATAAACAATAAGGGTTGGATCAATTGGTTCTCTGTTTTGCAAAACCATAACATGTGATTCAATGACGTAGGTACCACTTTCCGTTGGGGTAAAAGTATAATAGTATTCGTCACTTGTAGATTCATACTGATTTAAATAAGCACCAACACCGGCAACATAAGGATTTTCTTTGGTACCTTCACCACTTGGAGAAGTTACTTTAAGTAATTCTATAGTAATTTGTTTATTATCAGGTGTAGTTTGCACATTTGGGTTATAAACATAGCCTTCAGGAACGCCATTTAACAAATGAACGTTATACGTATCATCAGCTAACTCTGCATTTTTTACAGTCCCGTTTTCATCTGTTCTTATAGTACCACCATAACACATTTGGGCATTACACCACTGTACGATAATACCAGGTACTGGGTTGTTTAAATCATCAACAACCGTTACCATATAACCTTCATAAACGGGTTCTTCTTTTGCTTCCCATTTAGCATAAAGGGTAGTGTCAGTTGTAACTACATCACTAGAAAAATCCCATTCATCAGTTAAGGCATTATCGCTATACCAACTGATAAAATCATAATCCTCTTTAGTTGGATCACTTGGTCTTGTTACCTTGCCGCCTTCTTCTACACTTTGACTAGGAATACTTGACCCTCCGTTAGAGTTAAACGTAACAGTATAATATTTAGTATTATCCTTGCAGCCAACAAGGAATATACCAAGTATTAATACCGATATAATTAAACTAATTGTTTTTTTCATTTTTAACCTTTCTTTAATCACAATAATAGAGGTGGCATTAGCCCCCTCTACTTTTAATATTATTATTTTTATCGTCTTAAAGACTTACTTACCACCACGTGTAAGGGTAACACTATAACTAGCATCCATATCATTAGTTACGGTTATAGTATCAGTTAAGCTATCATACGTAAATATATATTGCGTATAATGTGCTTTAAATGAATTCTCGTCTAATATTGTGGCATCATACGGTTCTTGATAGCCATAACTTTCTAGATAAATTTCAATATTTGTATCAGTAATAGTAACAAGCCAAATTTCGTTATAACTTGTCGTACCTTGCCAAGAACCTAGCATTGCCATGTTAATATCTAGTGATTCGGATTCCCCCCCCGCATCACTACTACCACCAGTATTGCCATCTAGCGTAAAAGTTACTTCAAGTCCATAAATATCTGCTGTAATAGTTTGAGACGTTGCATCATATGTAAAAGTATAATAATCAATGGCGAACTTTGTATCTGATATAATAAGGAAATTACTATCAGAATAACCATATGGTTCATAGAAGGTAATACTATTATCACTAATAACTACTGTATATGTTTCTCCCCAATTATAATTATAGCCTACATAAGTACCACTGGTCCAGTTACTAGGTATTGTTTGTTCAGGCAATAAGGTATAAACAACACCATCTTCATCTGTAAATTGTTTGTTAGTTGAATCATATGTTAAAACATAAGTGTATGTAGTGCCGTATTGTTCATAACTTACAGTATAGGTGTTGTCACTTACTACTAATTCGCACGCGAACTTATCGCCATAACTTTGATAGTAAAAGCCTGTTTTGTCAATCACAAATTGACCGTCTTCGTTATAGTAAATGCCATATATTTCTTCACTAACATTATTAGATAAGGTTGCTGAATATTTATAAGTTGTAGTGCCATCACTAATTGTTTTATTATCAGGATCATAGGTAAGTGTAGTACTACTGCCATCATTACCTAAAATAATACTATAACCTTTTGTTGATACACTAGTGTATAAAGTGTTGCTATAAGTTATACCACTTACATTAACTACAATAGTACTTTCACCATTTAGATAGGTACCATAAATTGTTGACAAATCAAGATTAAATGGACTAAACTCAACGTCGCCGACATAGAGTTTACCATTATCTAATTTAACAACAACTTCAGAAGCTAGGGTATAAGTCTTATCTTTAAAGATATGAATGTAACCACTATCATCAACATAATATACTAAAGAGCTATAACCATCTTTGCCGTAAGAGATCTTGTTTGCTGCTATTTCTAATATAATATCACCATTAGAATAAATACCGTAATAACTATCAGTAATAGTTGTGTTAGCTAAGTTAGCACTAGTTGAAGCAAAGAACTGACCATAATTATAGTTTAAAACAGGATAGCCATCTTTAGTAGTTATTTTAATACTATAATCTCCTACAATAAGATAGCCAAATTTATTGCCACTTGAATCCGTTCCTTCACAATAGATAGCATTTAGAAGAGAAGCTTCATCAGAACTATAATTAGTATAAGTGAGCTTATCACTAGTAATAGTAATAGTACCATTATAAGAACTACGATATGTTCCGTAAATTTTATCAGGAATAGTTGTTTCTGTTAATTTAGCATATTCAGTTACATTACCATAATCATCTATTGATACTAAGTTACCATTTTCAGCTAAAGTAACAGTAACACTACTATAAGTAGTATAATCATGGTATTCTAGGCCTTTTTTAGTAATCTTAATCTTATCAGCATTTGCTTCGTTGATTGTTAATAGAGGAATACTAGTATATTCATAATAATAAAGGCCAAAATATTCTTCAGGTAAAACTTTCACGAACTCTTCTACGGTTGGTTCGGTTTCTTCCTCGCTATCTTCTTCAGCAGGGATGACTAACTCATAATTATACTTATCATTTAGCTTAAAGGTAATTTCACCTTTATCACCAATAAAGATAATCTCATCATCACCTAAAGTATAAGATTTGTCATAAACTGTATTATCACTAGTAACATAAGTTATGCCATCATCACTAATAGTTAGGGTACCTAAAACATTACCATTTTCATCTTTATATTGATAAATACCAGCCGTTGTTACTTCTAGTTTATCAGAGACTGGTGATAAAATCCCATCAACTATTTGATAGCTTTTTAAAATTTCACCATCAATTTCATATAAATTTAGTCTATTACCTTCGATTTTAAAATATTCTGTTTTGCTGATTCCATCAAGAGATGTTCCCTCAGGATAAAAACTAAAAGTTACATATTTATTCATATCATCATACCAGAAAGATGCTGTAATATGGTCTGGCGTAACTGTAAGTGATTCATCCTTACTCATTTGATAAACGCCAAGGAAATCATCAATAGTTAATGGATTAGCCGTGTAGATTGCGTCTACTCTAACATCACTATAAACGCCACTTAAACTATATTCACTCCAAGAACCAGTATAGCCATCCTTTTCAGGAACACTTGGAACATTAGAAATACTTGGGCTTTCTACACTAAATGGTCTTTGCCCTACTAAAGTATCATCCGCATAGAAGTTAACATAATAAGTATGTGGAGTATAGGTTGCTGATACAATGATATCATCACCCGTTAACTCATAGGCTTCCCAAACTCCGTCATAACCAAGTTTAGTAGGAACTTGTGGTTCTACAATAGACGTATCGCCTTCGTTATATAGCACGACGCCTACAATATCGTCCCCATTTTTGAAGGTTACCGTTTTAGCACCTTCTGGAAGTGGTGTAAATAAGGCTTTATAAGTCGTATCGGCTTTGGCGGCCGTAATATTATCAGCCGTCCCATCGCCATCAGCGTCCCAACCAATAAAATAAGAACCGGCAGGGGCTGTTGGTGTACTAGGTACTTCAAAATAAGTCCCTTCGGTCGCTTCGGTTTGGTAGACAACTTCATCCCCATTCATGAACACAATCTTATATTGTGTACCTAAAATTTCTTCTTCATCACAGGCCACTAAAGTACTAACTGCCCCTAGAGATACAGCTAGTGTTGCAATAATTTTTTTACCTTTCATTTTTGTTCCCCCAATCAACAAAATATTGTTTTAATTATAACGCTAAAATTCAATAATTCAAGGTTATTTATTAATTTTATACTAAAATAAATGAGTTTTTTTGTTTTTTTGACTATTATAAATATTGTATTTTATTTTCTAATTTACTTTTAGATAGATATCTTTTTAAGCATAGTAAGCACAGGCAAAAAGCCATTGATCGTCTTGACCTGATGAAATATGTGACTGCTCAAGAAGTCCTTCCCCGTCATAGAAAAATTGATGGTTATTAGCAAGTAATTGCCAAAACTCCATTAATTCATTAGTAACGTATACCATACCGTCTTCATTCGCGTATTTTAAATAGTATTCACCCGTATAAACTAAAGGATTACCATCTTCCCCGTAAAGTGGGCCGTTGCCTTGGAGGAAATAATCATAACATACTCTTTCATCATCATCAGTCGTTAGACAAAAATAAGCTGGTTGGTGACTAACAGCCTCGTCAAAGAAGCCGCTACCTAATATTTTAGGGTTAGTTGCACCATAACTATAATTTCCAAGGTAGGAACTGACTAAGTTAACCGGACAAACAAGCGTCGGGCCAAGACCATCTGTTTCTTTATATAGTTCTTCATCATAGACATGCCAAAAGCCATCTGCTTCGTTAAGCCTATAGTTTCTAACATCTAAGACGCCACCATTTAAATCTGTTAACCAATGCAAGCTACCTGTTTTAAGCGGAGTAACACTAGAATTTGCTTCCTGCGGGACTAATACCGTTGGGTTAAAGCCATCACCTAGGCTAAATTCCCCCACATATTCGATTTTAAAATAAACAGTGCAAGGGTAAATATCTTGTTTACTTTCCGCTTCAATCGCGAACACTCGGGCTACATTTAGTTCAGATGCGGCAAAGGTGACACTAAACTTAAAGTTACTAGTATAACCAGTATCTAGGCTAACCCCGCCATCATTGTGGCGTTCTGAGCCGTATTCCTCATTAATATATTGTTCGCTTCCAGTATACCAAATACCATCAGGATCAACATCATCATCATAAATATCAGAAAGTGATTCGACGCTATATTCCCCCGATGAGGTTGGTAAAAAGGTGAAATAGCGTCTATCGTTTGCTGATTCAAGTTCGACGCTATAATAACCCATTCTACTTATGACATAAGGAGATACATATGGATCCCGACCGTTTCCTGATTCAAAGCTTAAAAGTGGCACTAAGTCAATTATTAAATCGGTATGTTGGGGGTCTACACTATAAATATTAGGGTTATAGGTATATCCTTTAGGAACAGCACTTAAATGCACGTTATAATCCCCGTCCCCTTTAAATGTCGCAATCCCGTAAAAATCGTCAATTGTCACTTCGGAAACCGAAACATCATTCACAAAGATAGCCTTAATATCCATATTAGGAATCCAAAGAGAGCCATTACGATATAAAGATACCGTATAAGTAATTAAGTCATCATTTGGCACATTAGGATCAACTGGTACATTTGGGTTATCCCCACCACCTTGGTTATGTGGTCCTTCTGTTTTCCCAACACAGCTCGTTAAAGTGAAAAAGCCTATTAATATTAAAGCAATAAAACTAAATACTTTTTTCATCTTTTACCTCCTAGGCTTTCTCGTGGCGACTAAACAATTGTTTAATATCCGCCCATTTAACTTTTCTAATAAAGATATCGATGACAAATAAACAAATAGCTATCGTCATAAATAAAACGGTAAAATCATAAGTGAAGGTCGTACTCTTCGTTTCGTCAATGCTTAAATCAACTGAGTCAGCATCTTCATAAACCGGATTACCATTATTAACCATATGATTTAAGTTAGATATTTCGTAGTAAGTAAAGCTATTATATTCTTCACTATAAGAAATATCATAGTTATATTCTTTCGTATAAGATACATTATTTAAATTATAAGAAATATTGAGCTTAAAATTACCAACTAAATTAGCTTCAAAATTAGTTTGATAATCTTCCGTCGTATAGACTAGTTCCCTTTTTAAAACACTACCATCTGGATAAGTTATAGTTAATTCTAGTTTCGCATTCGGGTTTAGGCTAGGCGTATTAACTGATAAATAGCTTGTTTCGCCTCTTTGATCGATATTTATTATAAGGGGGACGTCTTCTCTTTCACTAGGAAGATTAGCAATACTTAAGTTTTGTAAGAACTTTTCCCCGTTTGAGCCACTACCCCAATGAGATAGCCAATATTTTGAATTAATATCACAAGAAAAGCTTGCTACTAAGCCATTCCCATACCGCCAATAAGCGTAAAGAGGGTACTCGTAATCAGCTAGGTTTGTTCCGTATAAGACGTCTAAGACAGAGGTTGCAGAATTTTTAACACTACCCGTATACATACCTCTAACATCTTCTAGGTCGCTTATCCCGTCTAAAGACAAATCACTTTCTTTATTAATAACAACATCATAATTAGGACCAGTCGGAATCACACTTGACCCTACTTCGTCTCCTAGTTCGTTATCAAATAATTCTTCTAGATCTTCAATATCACTAGCGGTGTAATATTTCCCGTGGGCTGCACTAGCGATGTTTTCTAATAACTTAGTACCATCATCTCTACCAATTCCCACACAAGAAATCGTTGTGGTCTTATTAGAATCACTATAGATTTCACCAGCCATTTGAACGGCATTCACAGGGTCACTTGACATATTCCTACCATCAGAGATTAAATAGATTTGTTTTTGCAAGAACGGAAGACTACTAATATTATTATAAGTTTCTCTTAGACTTGAACCAATTAGAGTTCCTTGCCGGTCACCAATTTCGGCAATCTTATTTTTAATATTTAACCTTGATTCATCCGTTACCGGCGTACTGATTTGTAAGAAGGAGGTTTCCCCACTTAGGGTTAAGACCATAATATTATCAGACTCAGAGGCAAGATCAACAATACGGGAAGCCGCACTCTTAGCCGTCGATAAGTGGTATGATTCATTCATACTTTTTGATATATCAATTAATAAGACAATTAGTTTACCGTCCCTAGCACCTTGGCCGTATTTAATAGGTAACATATTAGAAAGCGTCTTATACTCGTAATCTTCGTTACCATTTTGGGTATAGGTATTCCCAAGTGTAATTAAAGTTTTTGCGTAACGGGAAACTACTAATTCGAGGTTTGTCACAAATTGATTTGAATTATTAACCTTCGTGACGTCGACATCAGATAAAATAAATTCATCATAAAAACACAAATCTTCAATCGTATAAGGAACCCTACCCTCACTAACATTTAGATAAGTAACGTCTGTATTGTCTTTTTTAAAATAGGTATTAGCTAATGCTTTTTCATCGTTATCACTAGCTAAATATAAAATTTTAACATTAGACGTTACACTTTGGGTAAAACGATACGTATTATTATAGGGCGAATTATCATCATGCGTTTCTACTTCTACCTCATATGTAAACTCACCAGCCGTTGTTGTATCAAGTGGGATCGTGATGATATTTAGGCCTTTTGATAGGCTTGGCGCTCTTTCCGTTAATAAAGTTCCGTCTTTATAAAGGGACACTTTAGAAGTAGCTTCTTCGGTGTTTGACTGAATAGTTACTTGGACGCTTTCTGACTTATCTTGATATGTTGACAAGGTATAGTTAACCCCGTTTATTTGAACTTCAGCTTCATCACTTGGCAAGTTATCATCTAAATAGATTGCATCAACATAGACTTGTTGATTATAAAGCTCATTAACTACGTTTAAGACATTGTCATTTGATGTCGTGTGCCCATCGGTAATTAAGATGATTCTTTTAATAACACTATCACTAAAAAGACTCGCAGTATAACGTAAGGCCCCCGCGATATCGGTCCCGTCTTGACTAACTCGCTCGTTATCTATGGCAACTTTCACACTTTTTAGCTTTTCCCCAGGAGTAGTTAAGACATAAGGTGTGTCGTTTCCAAAACATACAACCCCAACTTTTGTCTTATTATCGGCATTTTCTTCTAGGGTCGCCACGTATTTATCAATCGTATCTAAATTTCTATTAGCGGAATATGACACGTCGGCTAAGACGTAGATATTAGTCTCATCAATCGCACTTTTATAAGACATGCCCGCGATAACAAAGATAATTAAAACAGAAATAAGAACATGTAAAACTAAACTTATGATATTTCTAATCCCAATATTATCTTTCTTAAATGTTATGACAAAAGGAATAACAATTAAGAAAAGAACGGGGATTAAAATTAATAACAAATACGGATTAGCGAAGTTTATATTGCTCATAACAATACACCACCCAATCTAAGATAAAGATAACCCCAAGGGCAATAAATAAGTAAACAAGACTTTGATAAATCCCGTCCCCGTAGTGCGCTTCTTTTTCACCAGTTAGGCTAAGAGCCTCGATTTCTGGTGTTTCTATAACCTTACTTTCACTTTCTGGGTAACTAGCATAAAGCTTGAAGTTAGTAACAAGGCCGTCTACCGTGACACTCAAACTATAGGTACCCGCCTCTGCTAAAACATAATCAGCTAGCGTTCCACTTGTATCAAGGTAGGTCGTAACCCCACTAGGGTTTACAACCCCAATACTTGAACAGCCAGCTAAAACATTGATAGTTAGAGTATCCCCCGCTGTATAAGACGTTTTATCAATCACATTAGGGAAGGAATAGTTAATTAAATTATTAACTAAAATAATAAAATCAACGGAAAGTGGTAAATTAGAGTTATGTAAGTCAAACGCGAAAACAACTTCTCTATTACCAGCTGCCGTATTCCCAACAAATAAAACCGGATTTCCTTCACAAGTAAGTAAAGTTGTAAAGTTGTTATACAAACCATATTTTTGATACTTTGACACGTAGAAGGTATCACCGGTTAAGTTTTCTTTTAACTGATTTAAAAGCGAATTACTTCTACTATTTAACTCTAGAGCCACACCGGTATTACCATAGTCATAAACATCTTGATGACTAAAACCATAATCAGACATAATCCCATCATCAATATTGATAAACCAAACACTACCATCAAGTGGTAGTTCATTTGGGTTATAACAATCAAAGATATAAAGACCATACCCATTATAAATGTTAGGACTATAATCTTTTGTTTCTATCACAGTTAGATCAAGGGAACCTAAAGCTTCTAATAAAGACTCTAAATAAAGCGGATTATCACTTACTAATAAGACTTTATTAACCCTTTCTTGGACGAGGTTATAAATGGTATAGGTATTATCAGCCTCAAGATCGTCATCCCCTAGAAGTGTTAAGGTAATAGCCTCGTAGTTATCCCCAACATTAATATCATCAAAACTAAAATCAGCTGTTTGGTTTAAACTAACATCAACGCTCATTTCGGCGAGATCTTCCCCGTCAACATTAAGGCTAACTTTAACACTACCACTAGCGTTATAAGAAGTAACCTTACCAGAAAGTGTAAGTCTTCTTAAAGCGACGTTATAATTAATGTCACTAAAACTAAAGTTACTAGAATCACTAGCTACTGAAATTAAACTAATATTAGAAGTTTGGTATTCTTTATCTGTCGCTACATATACTTCTATTGATCTATTTTCATCATAATAGTTTTGAGCTAAAGGCAAGGCATCAATACATTTACTATCCATACTAGTAATTGCTAAGGTATTTAACTGCGAGATCGCACTCTCTTTATTTGTAATACCTTCATAAATAACCAGTGGTTCTTCCGCACAACTAATTAAAGTGTAAGTTGAACCATCACTAGCTTTATCAATAATACTTGAAATTTCTTCTTTAGCCAAATCATAACGGGTTTCTTCCCCATTTTTTATTAACATACTACCAGAAGAGTCTATTATAAAACAATAATCTCTAGCCTTATTCGGTAGTTTAAATTGCGGGTGAGCTACGGCAAGTGCGATCACTAAAACTAACAAGCATTGTAAAACTAAACTTAAGATACCATATATTCGCGATATCGGTCTTCTTCTTTTTAAGAACCTTTCACTTAAGGTCCATAAATAAGTGGAAGATACCGTTTGTTCGGTAAACTTATTCTTTAAAATATAAAGAATAATTAAAACAGGGATAAATATTAAAATTAGAAAACCAAGTGGATAGGAAAAACTCATTTTAATACCCCCATTTGTGTCAAAATATTTAAAAATACTTCTGTTTCATCGGCATTACTTTGTAAAAACAAGTAAGAAGCATTTCTACTATTACAATAGTTTTGTAAACGTTCTTTAACGTAGTTTAAAGCCTTTTCATAGGCAATAATGACGTCTTTGTTGACGTTTTTCTTATAAATTTTAGCATTATCTTCTGCATCATAAAGTTGAACCTTCCCCCTAATTTTCGGTTTAACTTCTTCTTTGGCTAAGATTTGAATGCATAAGACATCTCTTTTTCTATCAACTAAATGATCAATACCAGCTTCATAATTATTATCAGTTAAGAAATCAGATAAAATGACCGAAAGCCCGTCCCCGTAGCCCACATTTAGAGGGAGTAAGCTATCACTAATAAAACAATCACCAGAAAACTCAATGTTGTTTAGTTTTAATATTTCAGCATAAAAACTATCTTTACTAGCAATATTAACACATACTTCTTCAACCCTGCTATTTTTAATGGTATAGATAGAAACCCTATCCATATTACAAACAGAAATGTAGGCAAAAATAGCGGCTAACTTTAAGGCATAATCAGCTTTATCACCCTTACCAAAGATCATCGAACGGCTCGCATCAATATAAATCTTATTATGGGCCTGTCTTTCATCTAAGTAAAGTTTTAAATAAAGCTTATTAAATCTAAGGTAGGCATTCCAGTCAATTTTGGTGATTTCATCACCAGCTAAATAATCACGATAGTCCGCAAATTCACTTGATGAACCAAATAATTTTGATTTATGATTGCCACCAAAAGAACCATAATTACTATTTTTTAAGAGGAGGTCTAAGGTTTCAATCTTTTGTAAAAATTTTTCATCAATCGCATACATTATTTCTTAAGCTTTCTTAAATCCTTGATTAAAAGACCAATTACTTCGTCAATTGATAGATGATCGTTGATAGCGTTATAAGATAATTTAATTCTATGTCTTAAAACTGGGTAAGCAAGCTCATCAATGTCGTCGTATGACACGTTGTAGTTCCCATCAATTAGAGCTTTAACTTTACTAGCAGTAATAATAGCTTGAGCCGCTCTTGGGGAAGCCCCGTATCTAATATATTTTTTAGCAATTTCATTACCTTCAAGTTCGGGGTGGGTAGAGGTAACTAGATGCATCGCATACGTTAAGACATCATCAATTAGTGGCACTGTTTTAGCAAGCTCCCGCATTTCAAGGATGGTCTTACCATCAATAATCGTATTAGCTGTTTCGGCCATCGTTACCTGGGTCATTGTAACGATATCTTTTAGCTCATCAATACCTGGGAAGCCCATTAATAGTTTAAACATAAACCGGTCCATTTGAGCTTCAGGAAGTGGATAGGTACCATCTTGTTCAATTGGGTTTTCAGTAGCTAAAACAAAGAAAGGTTCTTCCATTTGATAAGTCTTATTAGAAATAGTTACCTTATGTTCTTGCATTACTTCAAGTAAGGCTGATTGAGTTTTTGGGGTCGCTCTATTAATTTCGTCCGCTAAGATTAAGTTAGCGAAGATTGGTCCCTTCTGGAAGACAATTTGCATCTTATCGTTCGCATCCCTATCAATAACGTTAGTACCTGTAACATCACTAGGCATTAAATCCGGGGTAAACTGAATTCTTGAAAATGGTAGGTTTAAGATTTGACTTAAAGAACGAACTAACCTTGTTTTCCCTACACCTGGTACCCCTTCAAGTAAGATGTTACCACCCGCAATAATAGCAATAATAACATTATTTACAATGTCTTCTTGACCAACGACATCTTTTTTGATCTCTTCTTTAATTTTAGTAATAGTAGCACTAAACTTAGCTACTTTTTCTAATTGTTCTTGTTCTAAATTGGCATTTTCCATATTCTCTTAATCCTTTTCTGCTTGATATAAATTATTAAAGTATTCAATGTAGTAATTAGCTAGTTCTTCAGAGATTACCCCGTCTTGAACTAAGCCGTCAATATAAGCACTGTATTTAGCAATAACTTCGTAATAAGGTACTAGGCCTTCATCCGGATCATATAAGATATCATCACCAGCATAAATGGTGTCCCCATGGCCTCCACCGCCATCATTATCAGGATTACTAGGGTCTTCATCACCGGAGCCACTAGGACCATCAGGAATTGGCGGATTAACTGGCGTGTCGGAACTTGGTAGTTCAAAAATCGCTACTAATCTTTCTTCTAAGTAATTAGCCATGACGATTGTTTCAGCTTGTCTAGTAACGGCCGTACTAAAGTCTTTTTCAAGGCTTACAAAGTATTCATTTAAACCCGTATTAAAATTAGCGGTATTTAAAATACCAGCAATTTCTTCTTTACTACTTGTGAATAAAGAATACATTTCATCATCTAAAGGTAATCTCTCGTTATCAACTAATTGATATAAGTCCGTAACTAATTGTTCATAGTTTCTTCTTGAAGTGGAAGGAGAGGGGGTAATCATCGTGCTTTTTAAAGCTTCAAGAGCCGAGGTAATTTGCCCCTCATCATAAGTAGCTAGGGCTACCCCTAAGTCATGAACATTGTTATTATTAGAGTTAGCTAAAACGCTAGATATGTCATCTATCGTATTTAAATTAATACTAGAATAACTAATATCTGTAATCGTTTGATTAACCGCCGCGACTTCAGACGTTCTTGTAAGATCAGGTGTGTCTATTGCCTCTATTAAATCTTCTAAATGACTAGTATAAGCTTCTTTAACACCTGACATTAAACTTTCATCTTCATTTACTTCTCTAATTAAGTCTCTAATTTGTAAGATGATATAAGGATCACCCGAGATTGGTTTTTCCACCGGAGGCCTTTCTTCTATCACATTCGCTTTAACAACAATCGAGCTCACAAAGAAAGGAATAGCTAGTAAAGGGAAGAGTAAAAGATACCAATTAAAGTGCATCTTTAATTTTTTTGGTTTAATTTCTTTAAGTTTCGCACTAGCGTCTTCTCTTTGCCTTTCGACTAAATAACCACTCTTACCCTCATATTCAATCATGGTATGAACTTTCTCTTTTAAATGAAGTTCACTATCGATTCTTTTCGCTACTTTTATATCATTAGGTTTAAAGATAAAGAATAGAGAGATACCAACTACTAAAAATACTAAAACGCCAATTAAGATAAAGAGCCACAATTTATAAGTTAGACCTAGCTGTTTATATGTTAGGATCAAAATAGAGCTAACTAATACACCAAGGAATAAGCCAACAAAAAGAGATTTTAAGATGGTTTCTAAAATAAATTTAGTCTTAATCTTTTTAAAATTTTCTTGCAAATTATCCCTCCTGACGTACTAGAATAACATTATTAAGAAAGTAACTTGTTCCATCGTCTTTGTTATAAGATCCGGCAATGATAATATCTAGATTTTCATCTAAGATTAAACTAATCCTACCATTATCACCAGAGATATATTCAACATTAGAAAATGCTCTATTTTGATAGTTAAAACTAATTCGTTCATTAAATTCGCCAACTGTTATATCAGCATAGCCAATTAAACTTGCACCACTTTGATCTGGATCAAGCGTAAAGATAATACGTCCTTCAATTATTTCGCTATTTGACGTCGTAACATCAAAGACATAAGTTCCAGTTAATTTTTCGGAAAAATCTGGTTCAGATTCTACATTTATTTTTAATGTAGAACTTACATTAACTCCTTCTCTAGTTGAAGTCAAGGTTATCACGTAAGTACCAACGACACTTGACGTAAATGACGCAAACGGCCCCTCATAATCTGATAAAGCTTCTGGTATATCACTAGGAATTGGAGAGCTTGAATTTGTGTTATAGACCCTAATTTCACAAGTATCTTTATCGGACGTCGCTTTAAAGGAAGGGTCACCTGTCTCGTTTGGTAAAGCGTTAAAATAAATTACATCATTAACAAAACAATTTACTTCGGACTTTTGAATAAAGGTAGCAAGGTTGGGATCTTCATCATTTTGGAAGACCTGAGTCTTAAAGGTTAAAGGGTCCCGATAGTCGACATTAACAGTAATAGTCTTTTTAGTCTTAATTGTACACATATAAAGAGTAAACGTCCCTTTAGCGTAAAATCTAATTCTTACCGTGTTTTCACTATAACTATAGTATAACCTTAATTCCGGGAAATCATCATAGGTAAAGTTGCCGATATTTTTATCTTTATAAACAAAATAAATAGTATCGGTTGTTTTAGCGAGTTCAGAATTAAAATTATCTAACTTTAATTCGATCGCCCGGTCAGAATTATTCTCATTATCAATTTCGGTGTTAAATACTAAATTATCATCATCAATTTTTTCATAATCATCAGCACTATCACCTGTTTTTACATAAACATCATAGTTAGTTACATAAACTTCTTCTTCTGGGTATTTATTTATGGCATCTCGTTCCCCCTTATATTGGTGAATATTATAAGAACAAGAATAATGACTAGAAGGCACTTGGGCACTTTTTAAACGGCCAATACAATCAGATATCGTATAAGCGTCTGTTAAAACTGGGAAATCACTTGGGTAGCCACTATTTGTGTCCCCCGGTTTGGTCCCATCTGGTAAAATTCTATCCTCAGCGTAGAAAAGATTTTCATCATAGTTAGTATCACTAGGGTAGCGCTTAGGCATAATCTTAAACTGGGTTTGGATTTCCGTGGTATAGTAAACATCATCACTTACCGCTAAATCTTCAAGGAAATTCCCTTCCCCTAGTGAAAACGTAACGTCAACAATATGTAGGTAAAAAACAGTAGTTTTTTGGGCTTCTACTAAATAGCCAAAATGAAAGTTATAGATATAATTACTACTACCATCATCTAGGGTTTCTTTGGTAATTGTTTCTTCTAAGTCTCTATTGGGATTAGTTTTCGCAAGTTCATAAAGGCCTGCAAGTAAAGCTTCTGCCCCAGCATAATGAGAGGTTCCGTTAAACATAGTGTAATCCATGCCGTCAACAAAATCACTCGTGATGTTTTCTACCATCGTTAAAGGTTTGTCAAGTTGGTCGTGGCTTTCTTCAAGGTCAAAGTCTTCATTAACTCTTAAGCCCACGATTTCGCCTTCACTATTAAGAAAATAGTTTTCGGTATAGTTGTTCCCGTCATATTTATAGGTTAAAGAGTTTAAGTTAGGCCCAAACTCATAACTTGTCGTAACACGGCCATAATAATTATTCGTGTTAGGGTCACTATTAATAGATTCTCCGCCCGCGACTAAGCCTTTATTAGCTACTGCGATATTAACAGCATCACTAATAGAGGAGGCACCTTCCGTAACAGTTACGTTAAATGAAGCACTGACACCATCTTTAGATACTTGAACTTCGTAGGTTCCTTCTTTATTAAAGGCTCCGGTAACAGTGTTACCTTCATCGTCTTTAATAGTAATCGTAAAACCGGTTAAATCGGTTAAATACTTACTCGTTTGTTCATCGTAATTACTATTATCATAAGTCGCAATTAAACCAAGACCACTACTACTAAATGTTTCTCCTACCATATAAGAGGTCCTGGCTTTTGTCGTATCAAGGTCTAGTTTAACTAGGGTTTCTACGTTTTCATCTAGGCTAACCGTAACGTAATACGTCCTTATAATACCGTCGTAACTAACGATAACGGCGTATACTCCTGGTTCAGCCATATTGACACCACTACTATCAATTTGAGCGTCACTTGTAACATCTATTGTTTTGTCCCCACTTACGGCTTCTACTTTTAAACCAGCGGTACTAAAGGTGTCTCCTACTTTATAAGTAGAGGTATAGCCAGATAAACTAAGATCACTTGTGCCTTTAGCACAAGAGGCAAGAATAAAGAGACCTAGGATTAAAACACAAAGACTTATTAAACTTTTCTTCATTTTCTTACCTCCTAGCCTAAATCAGGATATTTACTACTAGCAGTTCTCGTTCCGTGATATTGAGAAACTCTGTAAGTATAGGTTTCTGTAGGTTTAGCGCCCACTTTAAGACGCGCTATTACATCACTAAGATCGTAGCCTTCCGTTATAACTGGGAAATCATTTGGATAACCTGCTGGAATATTCCTATTTGGTTCGTAGAAAGCATTACTTCCTACCTCGCCCCGCGGCACAATCGTAAAATCTGTTTTAACACTATTTACTTCATACTTATTACAAGTAATCGTTAAATTACTTAAATAATTTTTACCAGATCCGGCATCCGCTAAATCAAAAGAAACATCAAAAGTATAATAATTATAAGTATTAGTACTTGGGCTTTCTAAATAGCCAAAACTAAAGTTAAAACTATGTTCTATCCCGTCTGTATCCGTACTAGAACTCGTATGGGAAAAGCTAAAATCATTGTTAGTATTAGTTAGGCCTATTTCATAAAGGCCAGCTAACATTTCTTCAGCCCCAATAAATTCGAGCTTACTAGAGCCAAAACTATAGTTAAGCCCGTAAACATTATCTAATAAAACATTATCTAAAATTTGCTTAACTCCTGTTGTTTCATTCACCTTATATCCATAAGGCATGCCGTCTTTTAACATATAACATTCATAATATGTTTCTTTATTAAGAGTATATGCTAAATTAATTAAATCTTCTCCCATATTATAAATAACAGATGTATTTAAATAAGGATAGTTAAGACTTGAGTCTGTTTGGAGGTTAGAAGTACCACCAGCCACGACGCCTTTATTTGCAAGGGCACTATTTATAGCTTCATCAAGTGAAGTTATAACATTCGTAACATTTATGTTAAAGCTTGTCCGAACGGCTCCTGACGTAATATGAACTGTATAGGTACCGTTTGATGTAAAAGGCCCTGTAACCGTCAAGTCTTCGGCATCTCTAACTATAATATCAAATTCTGATAAATCAGTTAGATATTTAGTTTCGTTTGGCTCATCATTAGAATTTTGATAGGTCGCAATTAAAGCTAAATTGCTGCTATCAAATTCTTCTCCTACCACATAATTTAATTTAACACTCGAGGTATCGGCCACTAGTGATATTAATCTTTGTTCATTTGGGGCAGGACTAACTGTAATGTAGTAAGGTTCAGATATATTTAAATAACTTACGATGACAGCGTAGGTGCCAGGTTTAGCCATATTAACCATACTAGAATCAATCGTAGCTTCGTCACTTACGTTAATAGTTCCATCACCAGTTAGTGCTTCAACTAACAAGCCTTTTGAGCTAAATTCATCCCCAACAACAAAGTTAGTAGTATAACCTCTTAAACTAAGTTGTTCGACTGTTTCATTCTTCTCGCACCCCGTTAAGCTTATGGTTAGTAAGAAAGCTGCCCCTAGGCCGCATAAACTTTTTATGATCTTATTCAAATTTCTCCCTCCTAACTTAACAAGGATTCAATGGTAGCTCTTAATTCAGCTTCCGGGAAGGAGCCAACCCGTTTAGCTACAATATAGCCTTCTTGATCAATAATAATTGACATTGGGTAGGTATTAGTACTACCAAATAAGGCTTTAGCGTAGGTTTCTCCTTCGTTATCATAGGCATAAATTAAATCAAATTTTTTATCTTCAATATATTGTTTAGTCTCTTTTGGTTCTAGATTGTACCAATCCCAGCTAGAAACAGCGATAACTTCTACTTCGTCATATTCACTATTAACTTGGCTAAAGTATGGTAGTTCCTCTTTACAAGGAGCACATTCAATATACCAGAAGTTTAAAACCACAATCTTACCTAAATAATCATAAATATTAATCTTACTATCATCACTAATTAGGCTAATATTTTGACTGAGACACATATTACCAATTTCATTACCAATAACCGCGTTATTGGCTAGTGGCAAAACATAATTAATATAGTAATCTTCTGTATACGTAGCCTGTTCAGCCACAATAATTTTATTATCTTTATCTAAGATAACTAAATAAGGATACGTGATGTTTTCAATAAATTTAGAAATTTCCGTGTGATTAACGGAATCATAGCCAAATAATAAATTAGTATCACTAAATTCACTTTCGACGATGGTTTTATATTCTTCTTTATTGTCGTATTTACTAATTAAAATGATATCTGCCTTAGCTCTAATGTCTTCATCCATTTCCATTTCTTTAAATAAAGACATGTCAAAATCATCATAGAAATATAATACTTTAACATTTGCTTCACTCGTGTTAATATTATATTCTTGTTCCGAATATAGCTTAGTCGTGAAGTTGTCTAAGATCATATTTTGGGTGTAATACTTTTTACTAAAGTCAATATTAATAAAGACAAAGACTAAAACAAATATCACTATTAAGGCCGTATAAAGACCTATTTTAAAATACTTCTTTTTAGGCTTTTTTTCCCTATGTTCTTCATCTTGAGGTGCCTCTTCTACTATGTCTTCATTAATATCAGTATCATTAGTACTTGTAGTAGCGCTTGGCACACTAATTTTAACTGTATTTGACTCGTTCGTTTTACTTAGTTTAACAGTTTCGTTAAACTCACCAGCTAAAGTAGCCTCTAAACTTCTAGACTCTTTAATTTCTCTAATAATATTTTTCCATTTAATCGCGTGTTCATTACATACACTAATACATTCCCCGCAATTAATACATTCGTGGTCGCCAACTTCTTTGACGTCCATCTTGCAGAAATTAACACAGGCGTGGCAATTTGTACACTTAGACTTATCGACCTTAACACCTAAGATGGAAAGTTTATTAAAGAAGCCATAAATAGCCCCAAGTGGACATAAGAAACGACAAAATACTCTATAAATGAAAATAGCTGATAAGATAATTAGTAATAACACTAAGAACTTCCAAGAGAAGATGGCCCCTAACATTTGATAATAACTTGAATTAGAACTAGGAGCTAATAAGAAAACACTACCTTCAAATGTTCCGACTGGGCAAATGTATTTACAAAAAGCCGGGACCGGCATGTTGTTATCTTGAAGGGCATACATTAAAGGGATGCCTATCACAAAGACAAACAATAAAACATATTTAATATATGATAAGGCTCTCGTGATTTGGTTCTTTTTAAGTTTTGGGGTCTTAATCTTATATAGTAATTCTTGAAGAAGACCGGCTGGACATAAATAGCCACAAATAGTTCTTCCTAAAATGATGCAGTAAAGTAAGATAATCCCAAAGACATAAGTTGGCGTCTTCGTTTTACTTTCCGCTAAGGCATTTTGAATGGAACCAAGTGGACACGCCACCACGGCCCCTGGACAAGAGTAACAGTTAAAACCCGGACCACAAATACTCTTTAAAGGTCCTTCGAAAATCTTACCTGTAACAAAGCCTTTAATATGGGCGTTATGTAGTAGGGCTGAATATAGTTGAATTAGTTTCCTTTTGCTGGGCATAATTTTTAAAAGGAAAGCATTTATTCTCGCAAACATCTTAACCTAACCCGATACATTCCGTACAAATATTAATAGCCTTTTGTAAAACGCGGAGGTGTTCCCCAGCTGCGACTCCGACGCTAATTAAAACAATGGCTACTAGGATGATTGCTAAACGGGAAATATTAATAATTAACTGGCCGTATTTATGCTTCTTATATTTAATTTCTTTGGACATTCCTGCACTTTTAATAATAGCTAAGGCATAGGTAATACCCTTTTTAGAGACATGGTTTATATATAATGTGTAGGCTATGATCGTAACTAGACTTATAGCTAGCCAAGGTGAGGCATGAATTAACAATTCTATTACTTGCCTGTTTATTTCCCCATTATAAATAAAATGACTAGGATTAAATAAATATAAGGAAATCATTACTAAACACACGGCATAAATAACTAAACTAATAATTAAAGCTATCTTCATTTTTTTATGACATAACTTTAAAGAAGTATAGTTTTCATTCTCTTCGATATTAGCAGGTAACTTTGCTTCGTATAACTTGAGTTTAGCTTCATTTGTTGTTTTAACGTATAAGTGTTTTTTCTCACTTACTAAATAGGCAAAAACAATGCCTACAATGACGGCTATAACCCAAATAATAATGACTGGTAAAATTTGGGCTAAATACTTGGTAACTAAACTTCTACTATATTTAGGTGTTAAATCACCAAAGTAGATTCTAGCTAGTTGTACGATTAAGCAAATTATCATAACAACAGAGAAAAAAGCAGTGATATATTTAACTATCTTATAAATACTCTCTTTTTTCATAAATACTCCTAAATATGCGAAAATAGTACCCATTTATTAGGGTAAATGAGTACTATGTTCACTAAATCTTTTTAAACACTAGGGCTATAAACATCACTACTATGTTCACTTGGACCGTAGTATTTATAATAATAACATAATTTTAGCCATGAACCTTCTACATCTTTAAAGCTGTATTTGTTCATTAATAATTCAAGTAAATTCTTAACTTCTTCCGTTACCGGGATGCATCCATAAGCACTACTATCTTCAGCTTTAATCATAGTATTTTGATACCATTCATTGACAATAGAGGTGTAGTCTTTATAAACTGACTCATCAACTTTAACAGGTAAACCATCTTCACCCATAACACGACTTGAGGTCTTAGTAGTTTCGCCTGTTTCAATATTTACAGTGTAGCTCCATTCAATTAAATAACCTTCTTCATCAATAATTGAATCACCTTCAGCTGTCACAGTCATATCAAAGGCCGAACTATTAGGATTATCCGGGTCAAGAGCTAACTGTAAAGCTTTTTCGAATGTCGTGGTGATTAGCATATTTTCATATACGAAATCAAATAAGATTGGATCTTTGCTTAAAGTACCATCAGAATATACTTGATGATAATAACCATCACTACCTAGAGCTACTTCAATATTATTACCAGAGATAATAATACTTTCAATATCAGAAGTATCACCCGTAAAGTCTTCGCTTGTTGTATAAGCAAATGAAGAAGCTTTTTCTAAAACAACGTATTCATCACCTAAATACTCTATTGCGAAGTCAACGGCACCGTAATCGCCATAGTTAGTTGGGTATGGTGAAACGTAGTAAGTCTTTCCTGCTTCAAAATAAGCATATAAGTTAAAGTCAACAAGGTATTTATCATCATTTGCTAATTGATAGTATAGTCTAATTTCGGCATTAGATTCCGCAAATACATGGTAGCTTGAAATTGTTTGATCATATTCATCTGTTTCGACATAACAATCGTTTGAATTACCTGATGTACCATAAATTAAGTAAACACCACTTAATTTAGGAGTAAACGTAAAGTAGAAACCCCGGGTTGTGATAAATCTATTCATTTCAAACTTTTCGTTAGCTACTTCTTCACCTATTTGATACGTGCCATCAGTTAGATCTTTAACATCAATTTGATATGCATTGAAATGAGCAAGGCCTAAAGTAGGGTCAATTATTTCGCCTGTTTCTTGGTCAACCCGCGCATCACCTGAAGTATCGCCATAAACATCAAAGTAAACCGTCATTTCAAGCCATTCATGTTCTTTGTCGGTGCTTACACCCATTTCTTCAGATATAGCCATTAAAATATCCGCTAATTCTTGATTTACTGGTGTATAGCCTTGAGTTAGAGAGTTGGCTGCGTATTGGCAATAACGAATGACTAAATTGTTAAGGCTAACGCCGTCAATATTACCTTTAAAGGCCTCAGATTCCGCATAAGATAACAAGGTTTCATTAGAGAAGTTAGTTGCAGACATTAAATCAGCTAATAATAACGGACCATTTTTGTCATTAACATGGTAATAACCATCTTCAGGGTTTAATTCTGCTTTAATGTAAGTTAGATAACTACCTGTACCTTCATCAAGATCAGATGAGGCTTCGCGAATAACAAATAATGGTTCAGGAATAGTATCAGGATAAATATAACGGAAATTCTTTAAGTAAACAGTGTCGTCACCAGCAGAAGCCATTTGGTCTTTCATATAAACAAAAGCAAACTCGTATGTACCGTTTTTATCAGCGACAAATGGATAGAAGGTTTCGTAATCTTCCATTTCGCCACTAAACTCAGCTAAAATATCACCATTAAAGATTAGATACATTATATCCATATCTTCTTCACAAGAAGCCTTGTAGTCAAAAGCAAAACCTTGGCCTGCTATAAGTTCAACATCAACATACATAATAGCGTATGAATTATCTACTTGTGAATTAGCTGGTACAATAGCTTCAGGTTGAGTTTCACTTGGTACAAATGGCCAAGAGTATTTAGCATCGTTTTCGTTTGTTTCTGGTTTGTAGGTTGCAACAAAACCGTCTTTATTTAAAATTCCTTCAATGACGCTAGATTCCGGGAAATCAACATCTGGCTCAACTTGTGGCGTACCACCATTTTCTTCACTACCTTTAAACTGTGGAACGTAGTTAGGATCTAGGTAAGTATTAAATAAATCAGTCCAACGTTGAACGTTAGTAATGGCCCCTGATTCAATGTAGTCAGCGGTCCCGTAACGGTCAATAAAGACAGTCGTAGGGAAGGCACCGACATTAAATAATCGCACCATTTCATCTGATATAGCTAGTTCAAAATTTAAGCCGTATTCACTAGCTGCTTGTCTAACACTTGTTTCATTGTCATAACCGGTGAATGTTATACCGATTACTTTAACTCTTGGTTCTGTTTTACTCTCTTTCGCTGCGTCTAAGAAACTTTGATAAGCCTTAACTAAAGCCGGGAATTCTTGTCCGCACCAATAACAAGTAGAATACCAAAAGTTAATAACTACTAAATCATTACTAGCTAATTCTTCTGCTAAATTAAAGGTATTATCAAAGCTTTGAACAGTAGACAAAGGATCATAAGTATTTAAGGTAAAATCATACATTTGATCCCCTTGGCTATAAACCTTACTAGTAGGAGCTTCTTCATTAATTAAAACCGGAATTACATTGTTAACAACAATAGGGGTCGCATTACGATCAGTCTTTGTTGTATAAGTATCAGTCTTATCTTCAGAATCAAAAACAAAGCCTTGAGGCAAATAAACTGTTACATCATAAACATTTGGCTCAATTGTGGTTTGAAATAAGCCTTCATTATTAGTTTCACCACTAACAACTTCCTCACCATTTAAAGTAAACATAATCATAGAGCCACTAAGCTTACGACCACTAATAGCTTCCACGCTTACTTCGTAAGTTTTGTAGGTTGTATCTACCTCTAAAAGAATATTAAACACTACACTATCATTTTGACTGCCATCAGTAATACTAGCTGTTAGGGTTACTTCAACCTGATTAGCTGGCATATTAACAAAATGTAAAGTATAATCATCAATTTTTAAGTAACCTGCCGCGTTATCACTTAGTGTATATGTTACTGTAATACCATCAATATCCGATTCATATAACTTAATATCAGAGAAAGGTCCATTTACAGTTTCTGGTATACTAAGGGCATTAACTTTATCTTTAGCTTCTTGTAAATGGTTTGAGATTTTCTCATCATTTTTACAAGAAACACAAATGAAAATTAACGCTAGTGCGAATACTAACGACAAGATTTTTATTGATTTTCTCATCTTCTCCTCCATTTTTCACTAATTGCCGATATTATACCATTTTGTCCTATAAAAATAAACATTTTTTTGCCTAATATCTTATTTAATTTAAGAAATCTTAGTATTTTGTTATAAAACAACAAAAAAAGATAAAAATTATAAAATAAAATTTTGTGGTAATGTTAGTGTTTGTTGTTTTTATCTAAACAAATATGAAAAAACTCGTAACCAATAAGTTACGAGTCATATTGTGATTAATGAATTACTTGTTCAGTTTCAGTATCAAAGAAATGGCACTTGTTCATATCAAAGGCTAGTTTAACCTTACTACCGATTGTTAAGTCATCTCGGGCATCAACTGAAGCTGTTACAGGATAACCATCCATAGTTGTATAGATATTAGTATCAGCACCTAAAAGTTCGGATACGTCAACAGGTAATTCAACAACCGCGTCTGGATAAGTTTGGAAGACAATTTCGGCTTTTTCATCATAGATATCTTCAGGTCTAATACCTAAAATAACTTCTTTACCGATATAGCCATCTTTCTTTAATATTTCAACCTTACCTGCTGGAATTTGTAGTTTATAGTTACCACCAGTTGTTGTGAAAACACCTTTATCATCAACAGTACCGCGAATAAAGTTCATAGGCGGCGTCCCGATGAAACCACCAACAAAGACGTTAACAGGGTGTGTATAAATTTCTTCTGGCGTCCCTACTTGTTGGATTCTACCATCACACATAACGACAATTCTTGTCGCCATCGTCATAGCTTCCGTTTGGTCATGGGTTACGTAAATTGTTGTAGATCCAATTCTTCTATGTAACTTCGTAATTTCGGTACGCATCGTTACTCTTAGTTTCGCATCAAGGTTAGATAGTGGTTCATCCATTAAGAATACTTTCGCATCTCTGACAATCGCTCTACCAAGCGCTACTCTTTGTCTTTGCCCACCTGACAAAGCCTTAGGTTTTCTTTTTAAATAAGGAGTTAAGCCTAAAATTTCAGCTGCTTCCGTTACTCTTCTTTTAATTTCGTCACGCGGTACTCTTCTTAAAAGTAGGCCAAACGCCATATTATCATAAACAGTCATATGTGGGTATAAGGCATATGATTGGAATACCATGGCAATCCCTCTATCTTTAGGTGAAACGTCATTCATTAAAACCCCGTCAATATATAATTCACCTGAAGATATTTCCTCGAGTCCCGCAATCATTCTTAGCGTTGTAGACTTCCCACAACCTGAAGGTCCAACGAAAACGATAAATTCCTTATCGCCTATTTCAAGATTAAAATCAAAAACAGCTTGGACCCCATTAGGATAAATCTTATTAACATTTCTTAAACTTAGTGTAGACATAAAAACCTCCTGAAATCTAGGTGTATTATATAAAAAATGTAAGCGCTAAACTATAGACAAAGTGCACAAAAATTAAGATAAGTCGAGTCCTAGATAAATATATAATAAGGCAGAATCTCTAAATGACTTTATATTAAACCCGGTATGTTCGTAAAAGTTATTGATCTTATATAACAAGGTATTCCTATGCATATATAAGTTATTAGCGGTAACTAAAACATTTAAATTATTCTTAAAGAAAGTATTTAATAAAGTAAGAAAGTTGTGATTATTATAATAATCTCCTAGTATCACACTTAAAGCACTCCTTTTATCATCTAAGTATTTAACTAAATCAGGAGCTAAAAATATCCCTTTATCAAGCTTTTTTAAGTTTGTTAAGACAAGCTTTACTTCTTCTTCTAAGTTGTTCTTATTACCACTAATATAGATCTTATTATTAGTCATTAAATCAAGGGCTAGGGCCTTGATAGTTGGGACTAATTCTGCTAAATTAGTATTATCTAAATATAACAAGACAACATCATTTAATTTAGTAACATTTTTAACAGAATAAAAACTACTAATCTGATTTGTTAAAATACTATTTGGATCGTCAATTAAAATAAAGCGAGACATATTTTCACTTCCTTCCTACTATTATAATAAAAAAATTAACCTAAAACAATTTTATTTATTATTATATAAAACTATGCTATAATGTTATTGCTTAAAACGTTTTCAAAGAAAGAAGGTATAATATGACATATGATGCCAAAAATATCAGAGATGTGGCTATCTTAGGCCACCTTGGTAGTGGTAAAACCACCTTAGTTGAGGCCTTTGCCTACGCCACTGGTTTAATTAAGCAAAAAGGGGAAGTCGAAAAGAAAAATACGATTAGTGATTACACCGATGAAGAACATAATAGACTATCTTCTATTAACGCAAGTGTGGTCCCCGTTTATTATAATGATCACAAACTAAACTTAATCGACCTACCTGGTAATGATGATTTTGTTGGCGAAATCCTAAGTGTGACGCGTCTTGTTAAAGGGGCTATTTTAGTAATAGATGCCGCTAGCGGGATTGAAGTCGGAACGCTTAAACATTGGAATCTTTTAAGAAGACGAAACATTCCTACTATTATTTACGTCAACAAGATGGATAAAGAAAATGTTGATTTTGAAAATATCTTAACAGAAATTAGAACAAAGCTTGGGAAAAACGCTGTTCCTTTTTCTTACCCAATTGGCCACGAAAAAAACTTTGACGGTTTTGTAAATGTCGTTGATTTAAAAGCTAGACGCTATAACGGGGTCGAATGTGTCGATGATGAAATCTACCCGGATAAACGGGCTAAAGTATTTGAGCTCCATAATACCATTTGTGAAGCGGTAGCCGCTACTAACGAAGAATTATTAGAAAAATTCTTCGCGGGGGAAGAATTAACTAGAGATGAGATTCACAAAGGCCTAAGAGAAGGCGTCTTAAACGGCGAGTTAATCCCTGTCATTGTTGGTTCTGCCACCAAAAATATTGGTATTCACACCCTTCTTAGTATGATGATTGACTATCTTCCGTCTCCAGCTGATCTTAAGCCATACGTTGTTGAAACAAAAGACAGGAAAACGGAAGAACGTAAGACTAATGATAGTGAACCCTTTAGTGCCTACGTCTTTAAAACGATTGTTGATCCTTATGCCGGGGTTATTAATATCTTTAAAGTTAATTCGGGTGTGTTAAAACTAGGGGATGAAATATACGTACCGCAAACTGGGAAAACCGAAAAGATTTCTACTCTCTTCACCTTGTGTGGGAAGACCCAAACAAATATCACTGAGGTTCACGCTGGGGATATCGCCGCGACAACTAAACTTACCGGGGTTAGATCAAGCTACACGTTGTGTTCACCTAAAAATATTGTGACCTATAAACCCGTAAAATACCCGACCGCTGTCATCTTTTTAGCTCTAGTACCTAAAAACAAAGCGGACGAAGATAAGTTATCTCAAGTCTTACAAAAAATCATGATTGAAGATATGACAGTTGAAGTTAAACGTAACCAAGAAACAAAACAACTTCTTCTTGGGGGTGCCGGCCTGTCTCACCTTCAATATATCTTAGAAAAGATGAAAAACGTCTATAAAGTTGAGGTTAAAACGGAAGATCCGAAAATCGTCTACCGCGAAACAATCACGAAAGAAGCTACAGGTGATGGAAGATATGTTAAACAATCAGGTGGGGCAGGTTACTACGGGATTGTTCAAATGAAATTTAGCCCATCAGATAAAACCGAGTTTGCCGAAGAAGTCTTTGGGGGTGCCGTTCCGAAAAACTACTTCCCAGCTGTTGAAAAAGGCTTCCTTGAAGCCATGCAACAAGGGCTTCTTGCGGGCTTCCCAGTAATAAACGTTAAAGCCACTTTAGTAGACGGTAAATACCACTCTGTTGATTCTAATGAAATGGCCTTCAAAATGGCTGCCATCCTAGCCTTTAAGGATGCCTATATGAAGGCTGGCCCAATAATACTCGAGCCAATATATAAAATAACAGTTAATGTTAATAACAAGTATCTTGGGGACGTTTTATCAGATCTAAATCAAAAACGCGCCAAAGTTTTAGATATGAAAGACCTTGGTAACGGCAACCAAGAAATAATAGCCAACGTGCCTGAAGCCGAGATTTTAAACTACGCCCAAGAACTTAAAGCCATCACCCAGTCAAGTGCTTACTTTAACCGGGAATTTGTTGATTACGAGGAAGTTCCGGCCTATCTAAAAGATAAGGTCATTGAACAAAATAAACTTAACTAATGAAACTATTATCAAGCTATCATAACTACGAATATCAAATAGATATCGTGACCCACAAAAAGAAAGAAGGCATTAAATATGCCTTCTACTTTTTAGATGGGCAAAATGCTTTTAAAGATAAGTTTGCAACTTATCACAAAAGTTTAAGAGCTAAAAAAATCATTAATTTGTTAAATAAGCCCTATCTAGCTGTTGCTATTTATAGTCCTAAAAACGACGACAGATATAGTATGTATACACCTTTTCCTCTTGACTTTGTTAATAATGATACCACGTTTTGCAAGGCCTTTATCAAAGATTTTAAAGACAAAATCATACCTACTTGTGAAAAAGACTTTAAAATTAAAAAAAGATATTTAATTACTTCATCTCTTGCTACTATCCCGGCTCTTTTAGTAAATGAATTATTTTGTAGTATAGCCTTTTTTTCTAATGCCTTCTTCTTAAATTATGAGGAGGTCTTAAAACTAATTAGGCCCAACAAAGATACCTTTAATTTTATTTGTGTTGGTGGTAATGAATCATCTGATGGTAAATATAATCAAAAAGAATACTTAGAAGCAAGCCAATGGTATTATTACCTTTGTAAAGAAAGGAAAATGCCTGCTAAACTATATGTTGATTTACTAGGTGAACATAGTGAAGTGTCTTGGCGTAAATATTTAAAGCTATTTATTAAACAAATTAAAAAAGATGAGAAATAAAAAAGGCATGACTCTAATTTAAGTCATGTTCTTTTATTTTGTTAAGGTTAAATTTTATAGGCTTCTACTTTCGTGACAGGTTAAATAAATTATCTGTCTATTTGCTGATAATGTCTTTAAAATATCTTTAACCTTAGAAAAATGAACACTATCAAGACTTACAAAGGGATCATCTAAAATTAAGAATGGTCTTTCTTCTTTATACATATTTTCAATTAAGGCCATTCTAAAACAAAACGCACAAATACTGCGTTCTCCCAAACTTAAATAGCTATCTTTTCTCGTATTGCCATTCTCTTCAAACACAATCTCCAAATTAGGGTTAATCGTAACCTTTTTGCCTAGGGCCTCTTCAATCATATTAGCATAGTAAGAAAACTTATCTTTAATGGGAGCTACATATTTATTCTTTAAAGATAAATCAGCCTCGTTTAGTAATTCAATAGTTTTATTTATTAAATTATATTCATTTTTATATTTGGTAAGTTTTTCTTTAAAGCCCTCTAGTTCTCCCTCATAATAACTAATTTGTTCAGTATCTCTTTCATCTTCATCTATTTCTTTTTCTAGTTTCATCTTGTCTTCTTTTAGTAAGCTAATATCATGGTTTAGGGTTTCTATATCAGGATTACCATCACTATCTCCTAGGTTTTTCCTTACTTTAAAGTCATTCGCCTTTTCAAGGCTATTATTATAGTTTGAAAGTAATGTTCTATACGTTCCCGCATCACTTTCTATTTCACTTATCTTACCTATAACGTCAACATAACTAATATTATATTTATCCGCAAAATCATTAATTATTTTTTCCTGTTTTGCTAATTCTTGTTTATTGTTATCTATACTAGCTTTCGTCTTTTTTAGTTCGTTATATTCCTGATACTCTTGTTGCAGGTTAATAAGCATATTATTAAAATCATCATTACTAAAACCATACTTTAAAAAGAATTCTTTAATCTTATTTTCTAAGACAACCATGTTATTTTCATTTTTTATTTTTTGATATCTTAAATAATCTTCTTTATAAGCTTTTAGGTCATCTTTATTATTTATCCTGTATTTAGCTAACACTTTTAACTTGTCTCTTTGTTTTTTCATCATAATATATAAACATGTATCTAGTATCACGTCAACAACAAGGCATATGACAAGTAAGGCTATACCAACAACATTTTGAACTAAACTAATACAAAGTATACCAACAACAAGAAGTGCCACCATAACGAGGCCTAAACACCACTGTTTTTTCTTTGTGTCATTATACTTATTGTCGTTTGCTGCTTGGCTAATATAGTTAAGATCTTTGTCAGTTACATCTTTAAACTTAAGCTCTAACATGATCTTATCTTTATCTAGACTTTTTGTGTTATACTCTTTGATATCATTTCTAATAGTATTAATATTAGGGATGTCTTGATATTTCTTTTCTAAGGCCGAAAACCGCGCAAAATCAAAATTTATTTGATTTATCTCGTTCTTTTTTCTAATAGCTTCTTTAACAAAATCGACATCCTTAAGATCTATTACATTATTATGATATTTTTCCTTAATTAGATTTAGTTTCGTCCAGTCTTCAAGGGCATTTCTTAATAGTTCTTGATAAGTTTCAAAGTCTCTTGATTTATTTTCTTCTTCTTTTAGCTTAGCTTCTTTTTCATCTAAGTTATTGGTTACTTCTTTTAAGTTTAGATATTTATCACTTAAACTTTGTTTAATCGAATATAAGTTAGCAAGTCTAGCATTTATCTCACTTATTTTAGTTTCAGTCTCATTTATAAGCCCTGTCCTATTACTTTTCTTATAATCTTTACCCTTATCTAGAAGTCTTTTAATGGCCTCGCCGACATTAGCATCATCTCTAGTTCCTTCAACAAAGTTACTTAATTTAGCATTAATATCATCGTTTGTTTTGATTTCAATGTCATCTGCATCAATAAAGATGGTTCTTTTAAAAGAATCAAAGTCAATATTAAAGATACTTTCCCCAATATTAGTCCCAAGCCCCTCATACTTAAGATCATTTTTATAAACAGTTAGAGTGTCTTTAGTAGCCGATTTAGCATCAAACTCCCGCTCTATTTTATACTTATCTTTACCTAGCATAAAGACTAAATTGCCACCATACCTAGCCCCTGAAAAAGGACGATAATGTTGTCTTATACTTAGGGCCTTATCACTAGCCTTACTTGTTTCCATCCCGTAAAACATCGCAACTAAAAAATTAGCAAGAGTGGTTTTACCATAACCATTGTTCTTGGTTATAGCAGTAAGGTTACTATCAAAGCTAATACTTTCTTTTTCAATTTTACCAAACCCGGCAATATAACAAGATATTAGCCTCATAGCTCTACCTCCTCCCTATCTAGGGTTTTAAGGCCAAGACTAATAATCTTATTTTTTTCAACTTCCGTTAAATCATTTTTACTCATGACAAGTCTTACAAACTCGCCTCTAATAGATATATCATTTTTATATTTTAAAACATCTATTTTTCTCGTTGTCTTATCACTAACATCAAGATAGAAAGCCTTATCTTCTAATAAACTTTTAATATCCTGTGTATTAAATGAAACATCAAAATTTAGCTCACCTACAAGATTTATTTTATAAATATCCTTACTAATAAAAGAGATATCACTATTTATTTTATTCTTTATTTCATTAAGATTTAGGCAAGGACTAATATCAACATTTACCTCATGAATGGTTCTTGAGGCAAAGTCTACAAATTCATATTTTAAATTGTATTTATCAATATCTAGTAAGTAAAAGCCATGCCTTTTCGTTTCATCAAAACCTCTACCTTCAAGACATCCACAATAAACATACTTGCCACGGTTGTCAAGCTTACCTTCACTAACTTTATGGATGTGTCCTAAGGCTAGGTAATCAATATTTTTGTTTTGAAGTTTCTTTAAATTAATATCACTGTTTAAACTATCCCCGATTTGGCCATGTAACATGACAATGTTTTTCTTAGTAGGATCTAAATTTAGTGTGCTATAGTAAGAGGTTTTGTTGAGAGGCCTAATCTCAAGGCCACTTATAACGACGTCGCCGTAGGTATAACTCTCCCACTCATTAGAAAAGAGTTTTAAATTGGAATACGTTTCTTCATAGCTTGCCAAGATATCGTGATTTCCTTTTAAATACAAGAAATCAATGTCTTTATTTTCTTTAATGATACTATAAAAAAACTCCTTATCTTTTTTACTAGGGGTATTAGAATCAAAGATATCCCCACAAAGCATAATAATAGAAACATTATTATTTTTAGCGTATTCGACCATGTTAGCGAAGGTTGCCTTAAGTTCTGCCTGTCTTTGTTTTCTTATTTCTTGTGGGAAACTTGTAAATTTAGAACCTAGATGAATATCCGCTGTATGTATTATTTTCATTTTTTCTCCTTTTATATTTAGATTAATTGTTTTACTTGAAACATCTAATCTTTTAAAGCTGTTATAGGTACCACAAATACCCCGTCTGGTCTCTTGTAGGCCGCACTAGATAAACCGCATATCACGCATAAAATACTAGGGGCTACTCCGCCCTTTTCTTTTATTTTGTCACTAATTCTAATTAAATTTTGAGCCGCCTTGTCAATTTGATTAGCCCCAAGTTTTATTTCGAAAGCACACCAAGACCCGTCATCTAGCTCAATTACAGCATCTATTTCATCATTATTATAGTCCTGGTAGTGATAAACTTCACTATTGAAAGACGAAGCATAAACCTTTAAGTCATGAACACATAAAGCTTCAAATAAAAAGCCAAATATTTCTAAATCATTTATTAGCTTATCAGGTGTTACGTTTAATAAAGCAGCTGCCAAAGACGGATCACAAAACTGTCTTTTTTCTGCTTGTTTTACTCTAATAGATGATCTAATGCAAGATGAAAAAGGTCTTTGGTTATCTAGTAAAAATAGTCTTTCAAACACATCTAAATATATACCAATAGTATCATAATCAATATTTTTACCATCAATATCTTTAATATCATTAGCTAGTTTTTGCCTAGTAACTGTGGTGCTTATATTTCTTGCAAGTGATCTTAAGAGTAACTTCATCTTTGAAGTATCATAGTTCTTATTATCTAGCCTACCTATATCATCGGTTATGATCGCGTCTAGATAAGACTTACTTAAGATACCAGCATCACTAACAGTCATATTAAGAGCTGCCGGAAAGCCCCCACGAACAATATAGTTCGCTAAATCTTTTAAATTAACGTTACCAGTGAGTTTAGCATTGATATTACCCTTACACAATTCTTTAAGGGAAACATCACCACTAGAATTACCCATTTCATAAAGTGACATCGTGCGCATTTTTAATCTAGCAATTCGCCCTGCCCCACTATGTAAAATACCTTTATGTTGAGGCGTTGAGGAACCTGTAAGAATAAATTGTCCCTTTGTGGCGCGCTTATCTACTTCGTACCTGACCACGTCCCAAAGACTAGGTACTTCTTGCCACTCATCAATTAATCTAGGACTTTCACCTTCTAAAACACTAGTAGGTGACATTTCAGCCAGTCTTCTATTTTGAAAATTACCGCGAGGATCACCAACTAAAAACTCACTTTTAGCATGTCTAGATGAAATCCATGTTTTACCACACCACTTCGGACCTTCAATACAAATAGCCCCAAATAGTTCTAAATAGTGCTCAACTACCCTATCAAGAATTCGAGGTCTATATTTACTTAAATCAGCAATTTTATCCATTTTATCGCTTCCTTTGTTAATGAGATTTTAACACAATCGGTAAAATTTTGCAATTTCAATCGGTATAATTATGACTTTTCAATCGGTAAGATTTTGAGCTTTCATTCGGCAAAATTTTATAATGACCTAGATAATAAAATGGCAATACTAATCATTACTCAAAAACACAATGCATATAAAGCCTTTAAGCATACAAAAAGCCTCCTTTAAAGGAAGCTTTCATTTACTTTATCTTATTTATTAAATCACCTAAGGTATCTTTATTATAGGCATCTATTCCCATAACTTTAAAGCTATCAAGCACTTGCTTACTAGTATTATTTTTAATAATAACACATAACTTATCTTGGTGGTTTTCTAATACCTTATTGATATATAAGTATTTAGCAATTAAATGAAGGTTTGTCTTCTCATCTTTAGCAACACTTATAACATCAATATAAGTATTACCCGCTTGGTATTCAAAACTTATGTTATAAGCTAGTTCTTCTTTTTCATAGAATACTTTCTTTTGAAAGTTAATTTTATTATCTTTTAATAACTTATTAAAATCACCAATAAGAGTATTTCTAACTCTTGTCTTATTTTCTAGGTGATTAGTTAAGAAATATTTATGGGAATCTACTAACATATTTGTTTGAGGTAGTTTATGATAGTTACCAAACTCATCAATATATCTACCATTAACATTATCAGACCACATAATATCAATATGATCTAAGATCTCTTGTTTAATCTTTTGATCTAAGATTGGGACCGCTACTTCGACTCTTCTGACGGTGTTTCTTGTCATCCAATCAGCCGAAGATATATACATTTTTGAATCTAGCCACTTACCAAATTGATAGATTCTTGAGTGTTCTAGAAATCTACCTACAATGCTGTGAACTAAAATATTATCCGTATAGCCCTTCTTTTCTGGTAAGAGACAACAAATACCTCTAATAATCATCTTAATAGTAACCCCAGCTTGGGAAGCTTCAACTAACTTATTGATTAGTTTAATATCTGTAATCGAGTTAAGCTTTAAGAAGATATAGCCGTCTTTGCCCTTACTTATTTCTTTATCAATGTAATTGATTAAAGGGTCTCTTAAATGGTATGGTGAAACAAGTAGATGATCATAATTATAATCAAGATTACCTAGTAACATATTTTGAAAAAACATTGAAGCGTCTTTGCCAATTTCAGGATTTGCCGTAATTAAAGCGTAGTCCGTATAAATATTAACCGTCGTTTCATTATAATTACCGGTTCCAATTTGGGTAATATAGCTTACCTTACCATCAATGTTTTCGGTAATTAGGAAAAGTTTAGAGTGCACTTTAAATTCATCAAACCCATACATTACCTTACAACCGGAATACTCGAGACGTTCGGAATAGTCAATGTTATTTAGTTCATCAAAACGGGCTCTTAGCTCAATTAAAACGGTAACTTCTTTCCCCATTTCTGCCGCTAGACACAAATAGTCAACAAGTTTTGACTTACTAGCTAGGCGGTAAATCGTAATTTTAATGGAGGTAACAGTTTTAGAATAGGCCGCTTCTTTAATTAGTTTAATAAAAGGATCAATACTATTAAAGGGGTAAAACAACAAACAGTCATGATCTTTAACTTGAGCCATCACGCTATCATCTTTATTAATAAACTTCGAAGGAACGTGTTCAAGTTTAGGATAAAGTAGTTTCTTATAAGCCTGGTTTTTCCTAAGCTCACTTAAGAAAGCGAGGGAAAACGGAGCCTTAGAGACAAAGACTTCACTATCCGTTAATTCTAGCTTATTTAAAAGATATTCCTTTAATTTGTCATCTAGCTTTTTGTGGCACTCTAACCTAACAGGAGTTAAGGTTTTTCGCTTTTTTAAAAGCTGTTTCATTAAGTTTCTAAAGTCTTCATGTTCTTCTAAAATATTATCATCAACATTCAAATCACCATTACGGGTTAGACGAATAATATTTTTAGATTTAATTTTAAAGTCTTTAAAAATTAAATTAATATTATCATATAATAGTTTTTCCACAAAAAGATAGTTATTATCACTTAATTTAATCATTTTTAGCAGCTTGTTATTTACTTCTAAGATACCATATAAATCTTTATTATCTTTAGAAGATAAGGTAACAATAATATAACTAGTTTTATTTTCAAGATTTGGGAAGGGGTGGTTAAAATCAATAATTTGAGGAGATAAAAAAGGTAGGAGCTGTTTTTTAATAATAACTTTATTAAGATACTTCTTTTCTTCTTCGGATAAGTTTTTAGTTTGAATAAAGTTAATATTGTTACTTGCAAGATCTTTAACTAAATCTTTATAGATCTCTTCTTTTTTAACGTATAACTCTTTAACTCTAGAATAGATTTTATCTAGTTGTTGTTTAGGGGTATCACCCGTTTTCGTATCGATGACGTCCTCTTTTAAAAGGTATAGGTCTTTTAAAGAACCTACTCTAATCATAAAGAATTCATCTAAATTAGAATTAAAGATTTCAAAGAAATTAAGTCGTTCCAGGATAGGGATATTAGTATTACTAGCTTCATCTAAGACTCTTTCATTAAACTTAAGCCATGATAGTTCCCGGTTTTGTGTGTATTCCATTATTGTTTTTCCTCTTCTAGTTTAGCTAGTAAATAGCCTTCTCTAACGCCATAATTTGAAACATAAACCTTCTTAGATTTATAGTATTTCATGATAGTTTTTAAAATCATTAGTCCCGGGGTAAAGGTAAAAATACGTTCAGGTATAATCTTTAAAATGGCAAGTTGCCAGTTATAGCTATCATCTCTTGACATATCTAGCATTTCTTTTACTTCGTCATAAGTAAGAGTCTCTTCATCGGTTTCTTTAAATAGCTTATTTTTAACTTTGAGGGCCGACCTAATAGTTCCCCCAATCCCACAAACATCAGGGTAGTCTTCTGTGATTTCTGTGATCCCTTTTAAGTATTTCTTCACAATATCTTTAATGTGACTAAGCTCACCCTTAGTAGGAATAATTTCATCAATACATTTGTTATAAATATTTAAACTACCAATAGGAAGGCTTGTCTTATATAGTATAACGTTATTTTTAAAGAAAAGTAACTCGGAACTACCCCCACCAATATCAATCATTAGGCCATCAGGTAAGTCGTATTTTAAGCGGGCTCCTTTGAAATCATACATGGCTTCTTCAACACCAGATAAAACGACAATATCAAGATCTAGTTCATCTTTAATCCGTGATACGACTTCTTTCGTGTTGTTGATGTTACGCAAAGAAGCCGTCGCGAATATTAGAAGTTTATCAATACTAATACTTCTTAAACATTCTTTATATTCTTTTAAGACTTCGAGGCATTTAAGGATACCTTCTTCCGTTAAATTGCCAAACTTATCAACAAAACTAGCAAGTCCCGCAAATTCTTTTTTATCAAAGACATTAGATAATTCGTTATTTTCATATTCATAGGTTTTAAGGCGTATAGTGTTAGAACCTATATCAATAACTGCATACATAAATATACCTTCTTTCATAGTTAATTATAGCGAATAAGCAAACAAAAAACTACTTTTAATTTGTAAAAAAATGTAAAAAAAAGAGGCCTAAGGCCTCTAGTAATATTAGCAATGTGCGAAATATTTAATAGTTCTAACCATTTGGCTAGTGTATGAATTTTCATTATCATACCAAGCAACAACTTGAACTTGATAATGAGTATCATCCATCTTAGCAACCATAGTTTGCGTAGCATCAAATAATGAGCCTTGGGTGATACCAATAATATCAGATGATACTAGTGGTTCTTCTGTATAACCAAATGATGGAGATACAGCAGCCTTCATAGCAGCATTAATAGTAGCTGGAGTAACTTCCTTAGTTGTTTCAATAACAGCAACTAAGATTGTTGTAGAACCTGTGCAAACAGGAACACGTTGAGCTGAACCAATTAATTTACCATTTAATTCAGGGATAACTAAACCGATAGCTTTTGCGGCACCAGTTGAGTTAGGTACAATATTAATAGCAGCAGCTCTTGCACGACGTAAGTCACCTTTTCTATGTGGACCATCAAGAATCATTTGGTCACCAGTATAAGCATGAACTGTTGTCATGATACCACTAACGATAGGTGCAAATTTATTAAGTGTATTAGCCATAGGAGCTAAACAGTTAGTTGTACAAGAAGCAGCTGAAATGATTTGATCATCTTTAGTTAAAGTCTTTTCGTTTACACCGTAAACGATGGTCTTAACATCATTACCAGCAGGAGCTGAAATAACAACTTTCTTAGCACCAGCCGTGATATGAGCCATTGCTTTATCTTTCTTTGTATAGAAACCAGTACATTCAAGTACTACATCAACATTTAATTCTTTCCAAGGTAGATTAACTGCATCTTTTTCTGCATAAATTTTGATAGTTTTTCCATCAACTGTAATTGTGCTGTTTTCTTCATCACAAGTTACTTTATCAGCTAACGCATAACGACCTTGAGCTGAATCATATTTTAATAAGTGAGCTAACATTTTAGGATTAGTTAAGTCGTTGATTGCAACTACTTCATATCCTTCTGCTCCAAACATTTGTCTAAAAGCTAGACGACCGATACGACCAAAACCATTGATCGCAACTCTAACAGATTTATCTGCCATTTTTTCATTTCCTCCTAAAGAATTTTTACAAGTATATTGTAGCACAAATATTAGAAGTTTCAAGCGGTAAATACTGCAAAACTAAATTATTGAAAACGTTTTATTGATAAACAAAAATAAGTGTATTTCAGGGCAAAAAAGTATCTTAATTATTATGATTTTTAGCGAAAAAATGGCTATTTTACCATATTTATAGAACTAATATTTTATTAACTTTCACTTTTACATAAAAAATCTATGTAGAATTTATTCTTTTTAAATTGATTTTTGTAGTTCGCTGGTTTTATCATAAGAGTACTTCTAAATACTGAAGTAAAATCTTTTCAATGTGAAAGAGCTTGGCATAGTGCATAAGCTTATGCAGATTCTTATCCTTCCGTTTAACATACATTTTTAGTGCGTTTGTAATGGTTTGTATTTCAATATCATTCCGACTGTGCTTCCTTGAAGCGAAACATCGCATCCTGACGCTCCATCAACTGGTCTAGCTGTAAGAACTTGTTCATACTCTTAACCTTCCTTTGATGCTAATATGATGTGTGAAATTAGCACAAAAGTAAGTTTAAAAAGCCTGACATCAACTTCAAGTACTTCTAAGCTTTCCTACTTAGTCATAAAGTTACGTTTAAACCACAAATCGTAACCTCAATCTTAACTTCTATGTCATATAGCGTTTCATAATTTAAGTTTATTATAGAATATATTCTAGCTCATAAAATTGTATGCTTTTATATAATGTTCTTAATTTATGCCCAACTTAATAAATATTATACTAATAAAAAGTAGAAAATAATTGTTGGTTTATATGCTACAAATTTAATAATAAAAAAATCCGAATTTTAGCGTAGTTATAACGTAAATCGGATTTTACTATTTTAAAAGTGTTTAAGTGTAACGTTAAAGTTTCGGGTTTATTTATTACAAAGATAACAATCATCAGCTATATAGGCAATGTTTTACTCTCCTTATGATTAGGAGTCTTGAATTTGTACTTTCCTTTGCCAAAACCACTAACTGCTTCAATTAAATCTGCTTCTTTAAGTTTAGATAAAAGTTTACCAATGGATGTAATAGAATCATTTGTAATAGATGCTATACGAGAACGTCCAAAAATACCTTTAGTACCCATATGTTCAAATATTGTTTTGACTTTCTTAATTGTAACTGGGGTTGCATCAAGCCTTTCAATCGCAGCCTCAATCGTAACATATTTATCTTCAACTGGAGTTTTTATGTCATGTAGAACGCCACAATTCAAGTTATAGAGTGTAACTTGAAATGAACTGGCGTCAGAATAAAATTTAGGCTCTAAATCTTCCCGGTAATTGTGGGCTTGATGATAGGCTTCCGTAATTTTTCTAAAGCCACTTCCTTGCCGCTCCATATAACCAAGCCTACTAAAGATATCAGCAATAATAGGATTACGGCGAGTAGATGAAATATTAAAAATATCTCTTTCTTGTACCCTACTGCCGTCAACCATGCCACCATGGGAGGTAATTATAAGACGGTCATCATAAATGTCAATGTGAACTTCACTACCAAGGATTAAATAATCACGATGAATTAGGGCGTTGACAAGGGCTTCAAAAACACTCCGTTCGGGGTAATCTGGCATATCAATGCGGGAATTCGTTGTTTTCTTCCAAAGCGTCTTCATATTTCGCTTTACAAAACTAACCCCTTCATTAAGTAAAATAATGAGGCTGCCGGAATACTCAGCACTATCTAAGGCATCTACCATCCCACCACTTTTATCAAGTCCGTTCCAACGCGTACAAAACAGGCGTGATTGTTTAATTGGTGAATCATCGGCCAGTAAAGCCCCGGCATTAGTAAGCTTGCCGTATTCATTTCGTATTTCAAAAGAATCAAATAATTTTTCTTCCATACTATTACCGGTCCATACCTTATACCTTTCTCGCAGTTTAGAAAAAGCATAGTCCTTGAAATCATATTCGGTAACTAAGGCATCAAAGGTATGATTCATACCTTTTAGCAAGAGCTCGTTTAAAACATAGGACGGTGCTATCACAATTTCATTTTCCATACGAATATAGGCTTCCATCACACCATCAGCCTTATAGTAATATGGTGTAGAACGCCCTAGAACAATAGATAATATTAGTATATCTTTGCCTTCCTCCCTTTCAGGCGTTAAGATAAAGTTAGGATAAGGTGTAATGCGTTCTTTAATCAAACGGCTGATTACTTCCGCATTTGCCTGGACATTTGTAAGGCCTACAACATTTTTATTATCATCAATGCCAAAAAACAAGGTGCCACCAATACCGTTAGAAAAGGCACTGACACTTTTAAGCCAGCTTTTAGGCCTTTTAACTTCTACAGCCACCTTAAAATCACATTCCGTTGCTTCAGCTATCCATCTATCAAGCACTGTCTTTTGCCTCCCTTCTTAAATAATTTCACTTTTAAGAATATATAACATTAATCACTATGATTCTTTTCAAAGAATGATCTTTTTATTCTGCTTATAAAATTAATGTTTTCATTAACTCCTACTTTGACATAAAAATTACCCATATAAGCTTTAAGCTTCTTAAAGTTTTGGAGTTCAATTGATAATGTATCAACGGTTAAGAAAATATTTTTATATCTACCTACAGCGGCAAGCTCTATTTGATAACTTGGTCCTAAAACAAGCGGGCTATTAATCGTTTCGTAAGTGATGGAGTTAATGCCAGCAATTTCTGTTAATTGCATCGCCTTAATGTTGTGATCTATAATAGCCCCACCAAGTGACTTATTATAAGCTGTTGAACCGGAAGGGGTAGATACACACATGCCGGTTCCTCTAAAGTGTTCAAAAAACTCATCATTAATATAAACATCAAGTCTTAAGGTTCTTGGGGGACAAATTAAGGTCATTTCATTTAAGGCCGTAAAATTATAGGTATTATCAGCACAAACTTGGACCGATAATAAAGGAATCCTATTAATCTTATAATTATTTAAGTTAATAGATTCAATTAAACTAGCTAAATCAGCTACCCCAAAATTAGAGTAAAAACCTAAATGACCCGTATGCACTCCAAAAAAAGTGGCTGTCGGGTATTTATGACAGGCCCTTAAAAAAGTCCCGTCACCCCCAATCGTAAAAACGATGTTAGGACGCACGTCATCACGCCTTAGAAGCATTTTATCTTCGATAATTTTCGCAATATCAATCGATTGTTCATCCATTTTATGAACAATAGTATAACTTAGCATTTTCATCACTTACTTTCAGTAAAATTATATCATTATTTTACTAAATAACTAGTAAAAATTAGAAAAAAATGGTAATATATAAGTCGTAACAAAGGAGTTGAAAATGATGTCTACTAACATTGAACGCGAATTTAAAACGAGGATTACAGAGGAACAATATAACGCCTTAATTAAGGAATTTGGGCTTGAAAATAATATTTTCCCTCAAACTAATTTTTATTTTGATACTCCTGATTTAAAACTTTTTAAAATGCATACCGTCCTAAGAATTAGACAAAAGGGTAACAACTTTAAACTAACCAAAAAGGAACGGGGCGAACACGCTAATGAGGCGACCGAATCCCACGTTTTCTTACAAGAAGAAAAGGCCTTAGACTTCTTAAAGAACGGCTTTGACGCTAATATTATTGAGCTAAACTACCACGTCACAAACATTTGTGAGCTTACAACTTATCGGGCTAAGACCACCTACAAAGATGGCATCTTATTTTTTGATAAGAGTGAATATTATGGTCACACTGATTATGAAATTGAATACGAGGTTGATTCGATTGAACAAGGGGAAAAAGCCTTTATGCAGTTCTTAAAAGAACATAATATTACCTTAGAAGAGCCTTTAAGAAAAAGCACGAGGGCTTATAATGCTATCTTAGGTAAATAAGTATTTAAAAAGGGCTTAACAAGCCCTTTATTTTTTATCTTCTTCTTTACTTAAACTGTACGCTAAACTCTTCCCATATTCACAGGTTTCAGAATTTATTTGGCATGTCCACTGTCTTCTTATTTCTCTTGGGATAAAGACTCTAATTTCTTCATCATTATAACCAACCTGCATCTTATTATCATCAATAATAATCGGTCTTTTTAAAACACTTGGGTGTTTAATAATAAAATCTACTAATTCATTAAACTTCATGTTTTCAATATTTAGATTCGACTCAACAAACACTTTAGATCTCGTTGAGATAATATCTTCAAAACCATCTTCTGTGTTTTCTAGCATGGCAATAATATCCTCACGGGTAATAGGGGTATTAAAGAAATTAACTTCCTTATAAGGAATATTATGTTCTTTAAACCATTTGATTGCCTTGCGGCAAGATGCACAACTATTAGTCGTATATATTTTAATCATCGCCTGTCAGGTCGCCCTGACGTCCACCCCTCTTTCTTCTATAATTTTATTTTAAATAATTAATTATTAACTACAAATTCTATATCAATTATAGCACAATTGCCCTTCTTTTGCCATTATTTATTTTTATATTTAACTTAAGTTAAAAACGTGGTATAATTAGTTATCGATGAAAGATGATTAATATATTTTAGCGTTTTAGAGAGTGATACTAGGTGGAAGGTCATACGTAAAAATATATTTGTTTGGACATCTGGAGATAATTTGTTTACTACAATATCGTAAAAGTGCTAGATTTAATCTAGAATTAAGGTGGTACCACGCGGAAGCGTCCTTTAGGGATGTTTTCGCTTTTTTTAAAGGAGGAAAAAAGATGAAAAGAGTTTTAACAGGCATTCAGCCCTCAGGACATATTACTTTAGGTAACTATTTAGGGGCTATTAGACCCTTAATTACCTTACAAAAGGAAGAAGACGTCGAGCTATTAGTATTTATTGCGGACTTACATGCCATAACAGTCCCGCAAGATAGAGTCGCCCTAAGGCATAACATTAAGGAACTTGCAGCCTTATATTTAGCTTGTGGCCTTGATTTAAATAAAGCCCATTTATTTATTCAGTCGGAAGTTCCTTGTCACAACCAACTTGGCTGGGTCATGGAATGTAATTCTTATATTGGGGAGCTTGAAAGAATGACCCAATTTAAAGATAAAAAGCAAAAACAAACAGAAGGCGTTTCTGCTGGTCTTTTAACCTACCCACCATTAATGGCCGCGGATATCTTACTTTATGATGCTGATTTAGTACCAGTCGGGGAAGACCAAAAACAACACCTCGAAATGACCCGCAATCTCGCCAATAGATTTAATAATAAATACGGGGAAACCTTCAAAGTGCCTGAACCATATATTTTAAAGACCGGAGCCCGCATCATGTCTTTAGTTGACCCAAGTAAAAAAATGAGTAAATCTGACCCTAACCCTAAAGCCTTCATTTCTTTGCTAGATGAAGTTGACGTAGCTAAAAAGAAAATAAAAAGTGCCGTCACAGATAGTGAAGGCACCATTAGATATGACGTCTTAAATAAGCCAGGCATTTCTAACCTACTTACTATTTATAGTGCCTTAACAGGACAAAGTATTACTGATTTAGAAACTAAGTATCAAGGCAGTAACTACCAAGTATTTAAAGAAGACTTAGCTAATATTGTCGGGGATTTCTTAAGTAAGATTCAAGAAAAGTATAATTATTATGCTAGTTCCGGAGAACTTGATTTAATCTTAAATTCCGGTAGAGATCTTGCCTATCACTATGCGTCAAGAAAATTACAAAAAATCTATCATAAAATTGGTATTGGTAGATATTAAAAAAAGACTCAGTTGAGTCTTTTTTAATTTATGTACCCATTATATATAGTTAGATACAATTAGTAGTATAGTCCCTACAAGAATATAAAATACTCCTGTTAATAAATAAGGAAAAAAATACCATCTTTTACTAGTTCTTTGTTCGGCCTTTAATTCGGCATATTCACCATAAGTTAACTTTCTACCATCTTTACTTAATTTAGAACCCATATAAGAAAATATATTAAAAGCACCTTGATTAGTAACAACTGATAGGGCTCCTAAAAGAATTAAGATAGCTCCCCCAATATAAGCACCATCCATATAAAATAAAAGCAAATTCCAAGCATTACTTAGACCTACTCTAATTAGTATAAATGCAAAACCAATTAAAAATAAAATTAAATATTTATACCACGGAGCTTTAATTTTTTCTAACATTATTCCTCCACATTATGAATAAGGGGTGGGAGTTCCCACCCTATTTCTTTTAATGTAATTCCTTTAAATATTGTTGGAATTCCTTTTCATTACAATAGATTTGATGTCCTGGTTTAATCTCACGCATCTCTGGTTTATCAACAGAATAATCATGGGCTTCTTTTGGATTATAGATTAATCTTTGTCTAGTCTTTTCCGTAATTGGATTTGGTTTAGGAATAGCAGATAATAATGATTTAGTATAAGGGTGTAATGGATTTCTAAATAATTCATCACTAGAAGCAAGTTCCACGACTTTACCAAAATACATAACAGCAATTCTATCACAGAAATATTTGACTACGGATAAGTCATGGGCAATGAAAATAATCGTTAAGCCTAATTCATCTTTTAAATCATTAAGCAAGTTAATAATTTGGGCTCTAATAGAAACATCTAGCGCTGAAATAGGTTCATCACATATTAAAAGTTGCGGGTTCATTACTAAGGCTCTCGCAATCCCTATACGTTGTCGTTGGCCCCCACTAAATTCATGTGGGTAACGAGACGCGTGATCAGCCACTAGGCCAACCTTTTCAAGCATTTCAACAACAACCTTATGGTTTTCCGCCTTATTATGGTGTCCTTGAATTTTTAGACCTTCCTGAATGATATCTTCAACTGTCATTCTTGGATCTAATGAATCAACAGGGTCTTGGAAAATCATTTGGATTTCATTAACAAGTTTACGTGGCACATGTCTATTATCAAATTTAATTTGCTTTATTTTTTGTTTTTGGATAGAAACAATGTTATTAGCAAAAATAATAGCCTTATGTTTTTCGTTTTGATAGGTCTTAGTTAATTTAGCAAGCTCTTCTTGGTAGTTAGTTGCTGTTTTATCTAGCTTATTAATATTTTCTTTATACTCTTTAGCTAGCGATTTTAACTTGGCCTTTTCTCTAATTTTCGTAAACTTTATTTCTTTACGATTCCATCTATCCCCCGCTGAAATCCGGTAGCCCTTATAATAGATAGAACCAGATGTTATATCATACAATTTAATGATTGAACGGCCGGTTGTTGTTTTACCACAACCTGATTCACCTACAATCCCAAAACATTCACCCTTATGAACATCAAAAGAAACATTACTTACAGCCTTTAGCTTCGTTCTTGAGGCACCATGGCCAAAGAAGAAAAATTGTTTTAAGTTACGAACCGATAATAAAATATCACTATCTAAAAGCTCAGGTCTTCTTTTTAAGTGTCTAGAAATATTATATTTTTTCTCGTCGGAAGAAAGCTTAAATGAATTAATTTTATCATTCTTTTCCTTTTTTAAAGCCTTTATTTCTTCCTTATGTTTTTTAACTGTTTCAACTAAATCTTTCTTGGCTTCTGCTAATTTAGTTTCATCTGTAAGGCTAGCTATCGCTTTTTCTTTTTCTTCTTTAACAGTCTTAAAACCAGTTTCTAATTTGGTAACTGCTTCTTGATACCACTCAATAACTTTATTCTTGTATTCCTTAAATTCAGCAATCTCACTATATTTGATTCTTGCTTCTTTAAGCTGTTTTTTCTCCTCATTTCTTAAGTTCTTAAGCTCCACTGCATATTCTTTATTGCTTTCATCATCCTTATATTTTTCTTTTAAGGCACCTAGCTTAACTTCATAATCTTTTTTAATAGCTTGAATATGCATATTATATTCTTTATGCGCATCATCAACACTAGCTTTATCATTAAGGGCTTCTTCTAACTTTTCTAAAAGAACCTTCGCATCTTCATGATCATCTTTAATAGGTGTTCCTTCTTCATTAGCTGAAATATTACTCCTCAACTCTTCATCTAAATTGAAGTCACCTGATTTTCTTCTATTACTCATTTTGAAGACACCACCTTTCCTTTAGAACTGTATTTTTCCTTAACAAGCTTTTGAATGGCTGGACTTAAGCGACTGATTTCTTCTTGTGTTAGATTTTTTAAAGAATTATCAATACGCTCTACAATAATTTTTGGTAACTCCACCTTCGGAGCCCCTTCCGCTAATAACCAAGTCGCCGCATAATGCGTATCACTTACCTTAAAGAATGGTGGTTGATATTCATAGTCAATTTTCATCGCATACTTACTACGAAGAGCAAACGCATCACCCTTAGGAGGATAAATCATATTAGGAGGAGTACCTGGGATAGCTTCTAGCCTTTCTTTACTATCAACATCAGGAATTGATGATAAGAGAGCCCAAGTATATGGATGTTTAGGTTGATAGAATATTTCATCAACATTACCATATTCCACAATCTTACCAGCATACATTACAGCAACTCTATCAGCCATATTTGCAACAACCCCTAAATCATGCGTAATAAAAATACAAGACAACTTTCGATTTTTTTGAATTTCTTTAATAAGCTCTAAAATTTGAGCTTGTATAGTTACGTCTAGCGCCGTTGTTGGTTCGTCACAAATCAAAATATTTGGAGTAGACGTTAGGGCAATCGCGATAACAATACGTTGTCTCATCCCACCAGAAAATTCAAAAGGATACTGCTTAAATCTTTTTTCTGGTAAAGGGATCCCAACCTCTTTCATGATCTCTAGAGCTCTTTTTTTTGCTTCTTTACGCGTTATTTTAAGCTTATCAGTTTTTTCTTCTTTTAGCTTTTTGACGTTTATTCTAAATTCTTTAGTTATTTCTTTTGTCTTGTCACTGACTTCGTAGTCAGCCTTTAATTTAGCGAATTGTTCACCGTATTCGCTAATAGTTTTTTCTTTATAAGTCTTAACTGCTTTTTTAGCTTCTAGTTTTTTCTTTTTTAGATTTTCTTTTAAGGCTGGTAGTTCTTTTTTAGTTTCTTCTTTTGTAAGAAGAATATCTTCTTTTGCTTTAGCTACTAATTTAGCATATTCTTCCTTTATTTTAGCTTTTTCGGCAAGAGAGACTTCTTTATCACTTAATTTCTTTCTATTTTCAATCTTAGTAGCTTGAAGTTTTTCTTTTACATGTCTGATTTTAATATCACGTTTAGAAATAGCATTTTTATACTCAACTAATTCTTTAGAGATATAATCATCATACATTTTCTTTAACTTATTAGAATTTATTAAGGTAGCTTCAGTAATTTGTTTACCTATTCTAACAATAGGATTTAAACTGGAAAGAGGGTCTTGGAAAATCATGCCAATTTTGTGGCCTCTAATTTTGTGAAACTCTTCTTCGGAGATTTCTAACAAGTCTTCTCCTTCATACATAATACTACCTTTATCAACAATCGCATTAGCCGGTAAAATCCCCATAATAGCTTTAGAAGTTACTGACTTACCAGAACCAGATTCACCAACGATGCAAAGAGTTTCGCCCTCTTCTAAGTGAAAATTAATGCCTCTGACTGCCCTTACTAAACCGTTATCCGTTTTGAAAGAAATAGTTAAATCTTTGACGTCTAATACTGTTTTAGCCATATTATTCACTACCTTTCAAGGATGGATTTAAGGCATCACGAAGACCATTACCAAAAAGGTTAAAAGAAATCATTAGTAAGGCTAAAATCACCGCAGGGAACATAACAAGGATTGGATTAGTACTTAATTTAGATTGGTTATCAGACAAAATACGGCCAAATGATATACCATCAGAGATACCTAGACCTAAATATGATAGTGTTGATTCACTAAAAATGACACTAGGTATTAATAAAACTGAAGATGTTACAATTGTACCTAAAGAATTTGGTAAAATATGGCGGAAAATTAAACGTTTGTCAGAAGCCCCAAGGGTACGAGCCGCCAAAACATATTCTCTACCTTTAAAACGATAAAATTGCGTTCTAGTCCGAGATGAGGTGCCAATCCAATCCGTCATACATAAGGCCAAGATAAATACCCATAAAGAATGACCTAAATGCAAAACACATAATGTTACAACGACAATATACGGTACACCACTTAAAATATCGGTGATTCTTTCCATGATTAAGTCGACATTGCCACCAAAATAACCAGAAATAGAGCCCCAAACAATACCAATTGTAAAACATATCGCGGCAATCACAAAAGCTAGTAATAAAGAGGTTCTTAAACCGACCATCGTATATTTAAAAAAATCATTACCATTAGTCGTAGTACCAAATAAGAAGCGTGGCATTGAAGAGTAGCCATAATATTTATACATACAAACCATTGAAGTAAAAGTAGTCCCTGAATGAGAAATAATTTCAATAATCGGACAATCTGGACTAATATTTGAAACCTCACCTGTTTCCGGATCATAATCTAATAAACCATTTCTAGCATAGGCTTCAATTTCATAAAGGTTAATATTTTTAACAATATTGCCGTACGTAGCTTCATACACATCATACACAATATCTATCTCATAACGGTCACTACTTTCGTTGTAGTATGGTTCAGATTTAGAAACAATAGCTTGTTCAAGTAAGGAGCTAGATAAAAGATTACCATTTTCATCACATGGGATGTTTTCATAACTCTTTGTCCCGTCCCAAAAGCCCGTACCAGCATTAAACAACTTAGCTGGTAGTTCTACTTCACTAGGATGAGAACTTTCCACATCGTATGGTAAAGCTAGTGGCAAAACGATGGCTAATAATATTAAAAGACCAATAATGATGGCAGCAACAACAGACGACTTATTCTTGCAAAAACGTTTGAAGGCATCTTTAGCGAAGGTGGTAACCTTAGTTTCAAACTTTTGGTCATGAATTTTATTTGAAACGTTGACCATTTCAAAGGCACTTTCATCAACTTGAATAGTTTGCCCATTAGCGTCAACTAGCGTAAATTTGTTGTTTTCCATTACTTCTTCGCCCCCATTCTAATACGTGGATCAATAAAGCCATAAGATAAGTCTAACAAAATACCGGCTAATAAACCGATTGAAGTGAACACAGCCATATCCACAAATAAAACATTATAATCTGGTGAATTTAAAGCCGTAACAAATAAATTACCAATACCAGGAATACCATAAATATTTTCTAGTATCATAGAACCACCTAGTATAGAAATAAACTCAGCTAAAATAGATGGTACAATAGGCACCATGGCATTACGCAAGGCATGACGCAAAATGGCTTGACGTTTAGTTAAACCTTTAGTTCTAGCTAATAGTAAATATTCACTAGACATAACTTCACAAAGCTCGGCTCTAACAAATCTAGTGTAGCCGCAAATTGAGCCAAAAGACAAACACACTACTGGTAAAACATAACCAGCGACCTTAGTTCCTACGTCCGCACTAGGGGATGGCCACTGAGTTGGTAACCAGTCTAATACCGTCGCAAATGTATAAAGTAAGAAAGTAATTAAAACGAAACTTGGAATAGCAATCAAAATCATAACAACGGTCGAAATAATGTGATCAGTTGGCTTATTTTTTTTCAATGCGGCCCAAATGCCAAGAGCAATACCAAGTGGTACGGAAATAATTACCGAAATAATATTAATAGAAATCGATGTAGGTAGACGTTCACCAATAATAGTCATGGCTTGAACGTTTGGTTGAATCTTAACAGATGTCCCCCAATCCCAAGCAGTAAAAATATTTTTTAACCAAGCACCGTATTGTTGCATAATCGGTACTTGATAGTAATAGTGATTACGATTAGAAGGATCACGATAATTCCACAATAATTCACCATAACGGCTTGATGGGGACCTGGAATCTAACACATACCCATCAGAAACTTGATCAGCATAATACGAAAACATCGTTTCATTAGTACCTACAGGCCTTTGAAATGGTAATAATTTAACTAATATGAATGTTAAAGACAAAATAATAAAAAGTGTTACAAAGGCTAACAAAATTCTTTTTATTACATATTTATACATACTCATACTGATGTTTTTTCTCCTTTCATTTAATATTTAAAAAGAAAGGTGACTAGCTTTCTTTTGCAAGAAGCCAATCACACTTCCTAAACTCTAAATATTAACTTAAATATGGGAATACTCCATATAATGAACTTAACACTTGACTAGTTGAACCACTGAGAGTGTAATTGAAATATAGGTCAAACCCTATTTCACCTTGATATGCTTCAACTTGTTCCTTAGTTAAGGTTAAATCAATAACGTAGTAATAGTCTTCTTTAGTTATTGTGTATTGAGATTCTGGAACTACAATTTCATCATAACCGTCAGCATTATCTGCTTCATACCAGCAAAGCACTAATTGAGCAAAATCAGCAACAGCCGAACCTGGAATGTTAACAGCATTAAAGTAAATTATAACGTGACGTCCACCATCATCAGTAGCTACATTAGTACGTAAAGCAGAATCAACTGTCGTAGAAATTAATTTAGCCACATCAGTTGTTGTGCCATTCCATTCAACTAAAGCGCCACGATCACAGGCATCGTATAAGGCATCATATGTCCATTTTGTTGGAGCACCAGCAACACCAGAATCAAATTCAATATATTTTTCATCACTATTGGTATTATAACCATAATTTAGAGTGAAACCGCTTGAGTTATCACTCTTTAAAACTTCCATGAAGTTTAACGGATTTAAGGTATTACCAGAAATTGAACCAAACGCAATATCATATTCGCCAATCATCATCTTAGCATAATATACATCATCCCAGGTAGTTACAGCAGTATTAACTACATCTAAACTCATCCCAACACCTAGAGCATCAGCGGCCGCCTTAAATGCTTTTTCCATATATTCTTCAATATTTTTACCTTCGTCATTTATTTGATATTCATACATCCAACAAATTTCAATAGTAATTGTGTCGTTTTCACCATAAGTATCATCTTCTATAAATGTTTGGATAGCTTTTTTAAAATATTCAACAGCTTTTTGACTACTATCACCAATGACATCGCCATCACCTTTGACGAAATTATTTGGATCAAGGTATGTACCTTTTAAAGCATTTGCATGGACATCAGTTGAGTTATATGATTCAGCATTTTCAGGGTCTGATTGATACACATCAGAAAAATAATTCACTGAAGGAGTAACACCACGATTTGCAGCATATTCATCTCTATCAACAGATAGAACTAAACCAGCCAAGAAGTCTTCATTACTCATAGCAGGTTTAATTTCCCAAGTTGAGTTTTGAGCAACTATACCATTAGGGCCAAAGTATTCATTCCATTCTTCTTGTGTGCAGGTATTGAAGTTTAATTTGAAGGTTGAATCACCTTCTGTTTGATAAGCATTAACAGGTAAATCATCTCTTTCTATATAATCTTTCAAAAAATCAGAAGGAATACTGCAAGCATCTAATTGGCCTTTAAGGAATAAATCTCTATAAAGTAAATTTTTATCTGTACCAGCACCAGGCACGATATCAACATAAATACCAGGAACACCATCAGTTAAGTATTCAGGTAATTTGTAGCTATTACTTTTATCAAAAGATGTACCACTTAATTGGTTTTTACCTTCAACAACTTTTAATAAACTATCATTATGTTTGAAGACAATTTCTTGGTCAGATGTCCAAGCTTCAATAACAAATGAGCCTAATGACAATGTAGTATCTTTAGGTGTTAATGACTTATCACTGTTAAATGAACCATATAATTTAGCATCGCCACCTAATTCATCATCAATAAATGATTGTGGAATAGGTGAAAACATTGAACTAGATAAATAGTACATTGCATAGAATGGTGTTTGAGGTTGAATGAATGTAAATTCAAGGTATTCGCCCTGACTGTCACTACCAGTCTTAAGACCAACATTCTTCCAAGCATCTTCATTATAGCCATTACCTGAAGCATTATAATAAGCAGCTGCTCCTACTAAGGCCGTATTACCAGAAATATCTTCAGTAGCACGAGCCATACCATTCTTTTGAGTCCATTTCATTTTATATGGTGTAACGTAGTCTTCAAGAGCTACTCCTTTGCCATTGTATTCATTTTTAAACTTACCCATAGTAGCGTATACTAGACCATCTTTACCAGTACGTACATAGATACGATAAGTATTTGAGGTACCAGTTGTTGCATAATCTTTATCCATTGGAATAGGTCTATCAAGATTAATATCAGCAGTAACTCCAGTAGGGGCTTTAATGTCATCATCTTCGCCTTTAGCTAAGGAAGGGAACCATTCATAGGTTTCGGCCGTGCTAGTTAAACGGTTACTATAATATGAACTACCAACATAGCCAACAAGACTACCAACAACTGAACCCATATCATTCATATATAAAATTGTGGCAGGATCACTTGTCTCGTATGTATGGTAATAAGTTTTATAGTTGTCTTCAGCACCACTCAATTGCCCTGTAACAACACCTTCGGACAATACCCCAAAACCATAACCAGTTACATATTTAGGTTTAGTTCCAGCAAATTGATCATCTGGATCTGTAGGAAAAATTAACCTTTGGTTATATGCACCATAGCCAGAATTTTCATATAAAGTCATACCGGTAAGGAAATTCTCAACAGCAAACCTTTCTAATTTTCCTAGTGCCTCGGTCTTTTTTTCTGTAGACAACCCAACTAATGATACCGGTGTACCAGATGTTGGCATTGTTGCTACAGATGCGGTTGGATCGTCAAAATCATATTTACTTAAATCAACTTTATCCTTACACGCAGCTAAGGAAACGCCAAGTACGGCTGCTAAAGCTAGTGTAACAATTCTTTTTACTTTCATAAATCTTCTCCTTTCATATCTTTCTAGTAGTTGAAAGATAAATATTTTAACATAGGAAAGCACTCTTTCTTTCAAATGTTTGTTAATAATTATACTCATTTTTCTAAACATTACAAGCGATAACACAAAATTTATTATTAAAGTAAACGTTTTCAAATGTAATATAATTTTATGAAAATTCTTTTTCTAAAATATTATATTCAATAATATTGCATTTTAAATGAATTTTATTCCAAAATAGATTAAATATTAATTAAAATTAAAATTTTTGTTTGAAAAAACTAGTTTTTTACAAATTATTTACATTTTTTGCAAGAACATATATTTTTATGTTTATATGTTTTTTATCACTAACGATGTATCTTATATGTGTTATTAATCCTTAATTCTTATAACTTCGGTATAGGCCATAACAAAGGGGCCGACCCCTTTAGCGTCATTTTCAACAACCGGTTCCGAAATATAATATTTAAAGGTTCCGTCTCTTCTTTTATTGTTTTCTGGTCCTAGACCGGCTACTAGGCAGATACCACCAAGATTTAAGTCTCCCTCTTTTTCAGTTAAGTATTTATTACAGATACCATTAAAAATCTCAAGTCCTATCTTTTGATATCTATCTGGTAAAACTCTAAGTCTAACCCCTTTTAAGATGGCATAGGCGATCATCGAAGAGCCACTTGTTTCTAGATAGTTGCCAGGTTTATTACCCTTATCAACAACCTGGTAGAACATTTTACTTTCTTTGTCTTGGTATTTTAAAACCCCGTCGATGGCTTCTTTAAGTAATGACTTATAATAAGCGTAATCTTCATAGATTTGTTCGTCCATATAACCTAAAATGTCTACTAGGCTTACAATATGCCAACCAATGGCTCTTAACCAGAAGTTTTTAGAAACCCCCGTTTCCTTATCACACCAGAAGGCCTCTCTTGAACAATCATAGCCATGATAATGAAGGCCTTTCTTTTCGTTAAACATGTGTTTTCTAACATTTTGGTATTGTAGTTTAATATCGGCATAGTTTTTATAACCATTAAAGGTGGTTTCATAACGCATATAAAACACCTGCATCATATAAAGACCATCAAGCCAAACTTGGTTAGGGTAGATTAGTTTATGCCAAAAACTACCTTCACTCGTCCTTGGATGGGTTTTTATTTGGCTATAAGATAATTCAATCGCTTTTTTATACTTTTCGTCTCCAAAGTATTTATATAGGTCAAATAATATGCGGGATTCAGCCACATCATCAACGGAATACTTTTCTTTGTCATAACCTAAAATAGAACCATCTTCGGAAATGTAGTAATTAACAAAGTTTTTAACAAAATTTAGGTACTTTTCATCTTTTGTTTGTTCATATAAGGCCATTAAAGAATTCATCATACACCCATCAATATAATTCCAATGGGGAGCCTTGCCCTGCCTTATTTGTTCAATATTCCATAGTGGTTTATCTGGCATTGAGGTAAGTAATTTATTAATATAGTTATCAACTATTTGCATATATTTTCCTCCTTATAAACATTTTTGTATTTCTTCTAAGGTTATTGCCCCTTGACGTAACATAACTAAATCAGGTTTTGTTAAATCTAGAACACTTGACGGCACGTGGCTTGACGCGTGTTGCTTAGGGTAGATTTTAGAGACCATTTTACCGTATTTTTCTTTTATAACCTCGTAATCATCAAGACTAGGCGAACCGGAATCATTCACGCTTGTCGTGAACATCGGGCCGTTTTCTTCTAAGATAGTGATAGCTTCTTTGAGGTTAGGGATACGTACCCCAATTGTTTTAAGACCTGTAACACTATAGCCATCTTTAGTAGAATTTAAGATAAGGGTTAGAGGTCCTGGTAAGAAGGCATTAATAATCTTTTCCGCCCTTGCATCAACTATGCATATACTTTTAATTTGAGCTAGGTTCGCACATAAAACGGCGAGTGGTTTATCTTTGGGCCGCTTTTTTATTTGATAGATTAAATTAACTCCTTCTTTATCGGTTATTTTAGTCCCAATACCATAAACGGTATCAGTCGGGAAAATTATTACATTATTCATTAAAATCACCTATATAGATAAAAGTCATCCGATCTCTTCCTTCTAAATCTTTTAAGGTTTCAACACGCGCTTTTGGGAAGTTAAGTTTTGCTAAAGACTCAATCTCTTTCTTTTTATCATAGCCATGTTCAAAACAAATCATAGCCTTGTCTTTTAGATAATCTTTAGCTTCACTAAGGATAATTCTATAAAACTTTAAGCCGTCATTTCCCCCAAATAAAGCGATATTTGGTTCGTTATCTTTAACAAGCTTTGATACTTCTTCACTATCAGGAATATAAGGTGGATTAGAGACTAAAATATCATACTTTTTTGTTAAGGGACTTAACATATCACCCTCTAAAAAGGTGATGTCTACACCTAAGTTTTTGGCATTTGTTTTAGCTACTTCTAAAGCTTTACTTGAGATATCCGTAGCGGTAAGCGTCATATTAGGCTCTTCTTTAGCAAGAGCTATAGCGATAGCGCCAGAGCCTGTCCCAATATCAGCTACTTCTACCTTCTTACCTTTAAAGTACTTATCATAACGATATAAAATATTTTCGACTAATTCTTCTGTTTCAAAACGAGGAATTAACACGTCTTCATTAACGATAAAATCATAACCATAAAAAGTAGTCTTCCCTACTAAGTATTGAACTGGTTTATTGTGATTAAGATACAAATCAAATAACTTATTAAACTTTAAAATGTCTTCATCTTTAATTTTTTCATCTAACTGATTAAAAAGAGTAGTAGGAGTCAAATTCAAGACATCTTCTAGTAAAAAGATAACGGCACTATCTTCTTTACCAGCGTTTAAGGCCTCTTCCTGTTTTAGCTTAATAAATTTAGCTAACTTCATTAGAGGGTGGCCTCAAGTTTTTGTTTTTGATCGGCATTAATAAGCTCGTTTATAACTAAATCAAGTTTACCTTCCATAATGACGTCAAGCCGGTTAATCGTAAAACCAATCCGGTGATCAGTTACTCTATTTTGTGGGTAGTTGTAAGTTCTAATTTTTTCACTTCGCTCGCCATGCCCGACAAGTGACTTTCTCGTGTTACCTTCTTTTTCTTCTTTTTCCGCTAACATTTGATTATAAATTCTCGTCTTTAATAGTTGAATCGCAGCCGCTTTATTTTCGTGTTGGGATCTATGGATTTGGCACGCTACCGCAATCCCTGTTGGGATGTGGGTAACTCTAACAGCACTATAGGTGGTGTTTACCCCTTGGCCTCCAGGTCCTGAAGAACAAAATGTATCAATTCGACAGTCGTTTAAGTCTAGTTCAAAGTCAAGTTCCTCGGCTTCTGGCATAACTAGCACCGTCGCGATACTAGTATGAATCCTGCCTTGAGACTCGGTTTGGGGTACTCTTTGGACGCGGTGCCCTCCTGACTCATATTTTAAGAAAGAGTAAGCACCCTCGCCTTTAACCATAAACTGAATGGAAGAATACCCACCCATTTCCGAATAAATAGCGTCTAATACTTCAATTTTCCAGCCCTTAGATTCCGCGTATTTGGAATACATTCTAAATAAATCCCCGGCAAAAATGTTAGCTTCATCCCCACCAACGGCTCCTCTTATTTCCATGATGACGTTTTTGTCATCATTAGGATCTTTTGGTAGTAATAAAACTTTAATTTCGTCTTCAATCGCGGCAATTCTTTTAGTAGCGTTGTCATATTCTTCTTCAGCTAAAAGACGAAGCTCTTCGTCTTGTTCTTTTTTCATTTCTTTTAAATCCGCTAAAGAATCGTTTAATTTCTTTTCTTCGCGGTATAAGGATACGATGTGTTCAAGACTGCTAGCCTCTTTCGCGTATTTTGTGACCAGTTTTACATCCATCACGACATTAGGGTCTTGCATTAACTCCTGCAATTCATCATATCTTTTTTCCATCAATTCTAATCGTTCATTCATAAAATCACTCACTTATTCTATTTTATCTTGGAAGCTCGCAAAGGCCCCGTTAAAAAGTAGCGGAATCCCGTCTCCTTCCGTTGTTTGGCCACTTCTATTTTTGGAAATCATTAAATCAGCTTCCCCTTTTCTCGTTGATTGTTTATTATAAACATCATCTCTATATAAAAACATAACGATATCCGCATCTTGTTCAATAGCGCCTGAATCTCTTAAATCCGCCATCATCGGTCTTTTGTCATCTCTTTTTTCGACCGCTCTAGAAAGTTGAGACAAAGCTAAAACGGGAATGTTTAGCTCTAAGGCCATAAGCTTTAAAGCCCGGGAAATCTTAGAAACTTCTTCCACAGTTGAACGTGCTAGTCCTTCCGAGTTAATTAGTTGAAGGTAGTCAATTACAACAAAATCAAGCTCGTCTGATTCTTTAAGTTGTCTGGCGACGGCTTTAATCTTAGATACCGTAATACTTGCTTCATCACTAAAATAAATATTTAAGCTATTAAGCCTTGTACAAGCTGTTTGAATTCTAATCCACTCTGGCGTTTGAAGATTCCCGGTTTTAATGCTTTTAAGACTTATCTTACTATCACAGGCAATCATTCTTTCAACTAACTGTTCTTTAGGCATTTCTAGAGAAAAGATCGCACAACAAGCCTTCCCGCCTTTATTTTTGGCGGCAATGTTAGTAGCAAGATTTAAGGCCATCGCGGATTTACCCATGGCAGGACGCGCGGCAAGTATTATAAGCTGGCCATTTTGGAAACCCAAAGTATATTTATCAAGCTCATGGAAGCCCGTCTTTAAACCAATCACATTTTCCTTTTGTTTAGACATTTTTTCGGTCTTTTCTAAAACTGGACCAGTCACATCTTTAATGCTTGTAAAAGAGCCTATTTTTCTTCTTTTGGAAAGCTCAAAAACACTCTTTTCCATATCTTCTAAAAAGTCAAATGTTTTCGTATTAGCGTCATAACCCTTTTCCATTAAATTTTGTAATAACTTTATGGCGTCTCTTCTTAAACTTGATTCTTCAATATAAGCAAGATAGCTATCAACATTAAAAGTCGAGTATGCTTCATCAGCGAGGCTTGATATATATTCATAACCACCTGCCTTATCTAGGCTCTTTTTATTTTCAAGGTCACTTACTAAAGTTGTAACATCAACCGTAATATGGTTACGACACATATCAATAATTGAGCTAAAAATAACTTTATTACGTTGATCATAAAAGGCGTTTGGTGTAAGTCTACCTTCAATTTTTGGTAAGATACTATTATCTAGTAAAATAGAACCTAAAAGTCCTACTTCGGCCTCGACATTTTGGGGCACAACAATATTATTTTGCATCTTAACACCCTAAGACATTGATTTGAAAACTTGCTTGAATATCTCTATCTAAGTTAATGAGGCCTTGATAAATCCCAATGGCGTTAATATCAGCTGGTAACTCAAGTTTACGTTTATCAAGTCTTACCCCATTTTGGGCTTCAAACTCATCAACAACTTGTTTAGAAGTAATATGACCAAAAAGCTTGCCATCTGCCCCTTGTTTAATGTAGATTGTAACAGTCTTGTTTTCAATCTCATCTTTTAGTTTTAACAATAGATTTCTTCTTTGTTCTTTATCAATTTCTTCTTGTTTTTTGTTTTCTTCTAAGGTCTTTAGATTTTCGTCATTTAAAATAACGGCGTCTTTATTATTAATTAAGAAATTACCATAACCGTTATTAACTTCAATAACATCATCTTTCTTACCCTTACCCTTAACATCTTTTAATAAAATAACTTTCATCTTTTCCTTATCCTCTACTACTTCATAATCGCGTTTTAATATATTAATTAACCACTCTTTAACTTCTGCTAAACTCTTATCTTTAATTTGGCAAGCGGCGGCCTGTAAGTGGCCACCCCCACCCATCTCTTCCATAATAAGTTGAACATTTAAATTGTCTAAACTTCTGGCGGAAATTCCTACTTCATTATCTTTTAATTTAGCTAGGGTAAAACTTGCTTCCACTCCTTCAATGGTAAGAAGACGGTCCGAAATCTTCGCTAAAATCGTCCTGTCATCTAGAATGTCTTCGCCCATCGTACTAATCGCGAATCTATTTAAGACAATATCTGTCTTTAAGATGGCTTCCGAGATGACCTTTTCTTCGTCGTAAGAATCTCTTAACAACATCTTGACTTTGACCATATCAGCCCCGGCTTCTTTTAAGGTCGACGCTACTTCAAACGTTCTATAACCAGTCCGATACGTAAAGTAGTTCGTATCAACCACGATCCCGGCAAGCATCAAGGTTGCCTCTACGGGACTTATCTTTGTGTTATTAATAAACATAAACATTTCACTAATAAGCTCAACCGTTGAAGACGCGTAAGTTTCAACGTAGCTCATTTCAACATTGGAAAAATCAACCTCACCTACTCTATGGTGATCAATAACGGCTACGTGTTTTGCTTCTTCCACCACAGATTTAAACATTGAAAGTGTCGGAGACTGCGTATCACACATTAGTAATAAGGTGTTATTAGTTAAGTAATTTAGGCTCTTCCATTCATCAAGGAAGATATCTTGCATTGCTTCATTATCTTTAATTAAGAGGTCATAAGCTTTTTTACTCGTTTCATCTAAGTGATCATAACTTAGGGCAATCTTAACACTGCCCCCTAATCTTTCAACTAGGCGGTAGGCCCCAAGCATCGAGCCAAGAGCGTCTAAATCCGCTCTATTGTGCGCCATAATCAAGACTTTACCGTATGTTTCTACAAGCTCCCTTAAAGAATTTATCTGCATTCTAACGGCGACTAAAGTGTTCTTTTCAACGGCGTTTGTTTGCCCACCTATATATTGAATTTTAGAGCCTTGGATATTAATAACCGCTTGGTCGCCCCCTCGTTTTTCCGCTAATTCGACAGCGTTTAGGGCTAAGTCCCCTACTTCGTTAGGCTTTAAATCATAGGACGCAATCCCAATACTAATGGTTGTTTTAAGTCTAGAAGCCTTAGATAAATCTCTAATTTTTTCTAAAATTAAAAATTTATTATTAATCATCTTAATAAGCTCTTCCCTGTCCGTTATGACTAAGATTCTATCATCATCTAGGGTTTGAAAAAAACAATTAAACGTGCTAGCCCAATTAGCTATTTCACCAAATATTTGTCCACTAATTGTGGTCTTATCTTGTAAGTCATATCTTTTTAGGCTTTCTTCTAAGTTATCAACAATAATAATCCCAATTGCGATACTTCTATTGGTATATCTTGTCTTTAAGTTAGTTTCCCTCGTAATATCAAAGAAATATAAGATCTTATTATCTCTTTTCGCACTAAACTCATAAGTCTCACTGTTAACTTCTAAAACAAAATTTGACTCATCACCTAAGATAAACTTTTTTAAATCACGATTAATCTCATCAATTTTAACATCCTTTAAACTCATCTTTAAACATTTTTGAGCATAGTCATTAAACCACTTAATATTGAAATCTTTATCATAGATCATAATCCCAATTGGCAAAGTCTGAAAAGCCATGTCCCCGGCCGCATTGATATGATAAGTAGTATCAGACCACACCTCAATTTGTTCTTTTAGTTTTTTCGCTTTTTTGTTTTCTTTAAGATAAAAGTATAAAAATAAACAAACAAAACTAATAAAAAGCGTTATAACTGCGAATATTAAATAAATAGTCTTAGTTAGCATATCGTTATCTAAACTATAAAAATACCAAAGAGTACTCGAGCACCCTAAAGCTATAACTAAACCAATAAGAAAATACATTCGCTTCACCTCGTTGTTTTATTATACCAATTTAACACCTATTTTACAATTAGAGGGATTAAATTGACCCTAGACATAATATCTATATAACAAAAAACTGGTCCAAAGACCAGTATTGTTTTATTCTTTTACGAATGGTAATAATGCCATATGACGAGCTCTCTTAATAGCGATAGCTAACTTTCTTTGATATTTAGCACTAGTACCAGTAACACGACGAGGTAAAATTTTACCTCTTTCAGTGATGAATTTCTTTAATAATTCAACATCCTTGAAATCGATATGTTCAATATGATTTTTGGTAAAATAACATTCTTTTTTACGAGGACGACGTACATAATCGCGTTTTTCTTTATTTTGCATAATTATTCTCCTTTCTAAAATGGTAAGTCATCATCATCAACATTTAAAGTATCGTCTTCAGCTTCATTATAACTAGGAGCTTCATAGCTAGGAGCGTGGTAGTTATTACTTGGCACATTGTTTTGATTATTCATATTATCTTCTCTTTGTTGACGGGGTGTTAAATTTTCAACTTGATCACAAATGATATCAGTAACGTAGCGGTTTGACCCATCTTGAGCTTGGTAGGTTCTTGTTTGAAGCCTTCCTTCAATTGCTAACATATAACCCTTTTTAATGTAGCGCGAAATAAACTCCGCTTGATTTCTAAAAGCTGTACAGTTAAAGAAATCAGCTTGTCTTGACCCACTAGCATCTCTTACTTGTCTATCAACTGCGAGTGAGAAAGATAACATAGCTATCCCTGTTGATGTATAACGAATCTCAGGGTCACGAGTAATCCGGCCGGTTAAGAAAACCTTATTCATTCTTATTCACCATCTTTAACAACGATATAACGAATAATGTTTTCATTGTAGCCGACAATACGGTTAAATTCTTCAACCGCCTTCGGTGTAGCTTCTACAGACATCCAAACATAGTAACCTTTACGCATTTTTTGGATTTCGTAAGCTAATTCTCTAAGACCCCATTCTTTTACTTCTAGAACTTTAGAGTCGTTATTAGTGAAGATATTAGTGACATTCGCAACTTCAGACTTAATAACATCTTGTTCTAGATTAGAACGAAGAATAAACATAACTTCATATTTTCTCATTTTTTACCTCCTTATGGTCTTTTGGCCTAACTCTTATTAGGCAAGGGCGCTTAAAACGCTTAGTAATTATAGTATATCTAAACCTAAAAAGCAAGCCCCAAATTTACCTAAACCATTTATAAAATTTGTTGTATTAATGTTATAAACTTTTGTTTTTTAGAAGTTTGTAGTATCAATATTATAAACTTGAGTTTTATTAAAGTTTATAGTATACTTTGATCATAGGTGGTGGCTTTATGTTAAAAAGTGAACTTAAAAAAAGAGATCTATATCTAAATAAGATGATAGCCTTTAAAGATACCGATACGATTAAGGTTATAACGGGTATTAGAAGGTGTGGAAAGTCAAGTCTCTTAAAACTTATGGCAAATCACTTACGAGATAGCGGTATTACTGATAATCAAATTATTGAATTAAATTTTGAGTCTATGAGTCTTCAGAAAATGGACGCAAGAGCCTTTTATGAATACGTGAAAGAACGTATCTCTACTAACAAAAGGACCTATATGTTCTTTGACGAGATTCAAATGGTGCCAGGTTGGGAAACCGCGGTTAACTCCTTCCGGGTAGACTTTGATTGTGACATTTATATTACCGGTTCTAATGCCTACATCCTTTCTTCTGAGCTTTCAACTTATCTATCTGGAAGATATGTTGAAATAAAGGTTCTTCCCCTTTCTTTTAAAGAGTTCTTAGATTTTAATGACTACACTATAACAAAAAGAAAATCACTTACAGGTAATATGGTAAAACAAGTTACAAATAAGGACGGAGTCGTATTTGACGTAAAGGAACTTTTTGCCGCCTACGCTAAGTTTGGGGGCATGCCGATACTAACTGATATTGGCTTTGAATTAGATAAAGTCGTTGCGGCACTAGACGGAATCTATTCCGCCGCTGTCATAAACGATATTTTACAAAGAGAAAAAAGAAAGGGGGAGCGCACTATTACAGACGTCGTGCTTCTTAAAAAAATCATTTTATTTTTAACTGATAACATTGGAAGCAACACTTCTTCTACATCCATTAGTAACGTCTTACTTAATGAAGGCTTAATTAATAATGATAAAAGGAAGGGTAAGCCCGCCGTTCAAACCATTCAGGCTTATCTTAAAGCCTTAACGGAAGCCTATATCTTTTATGAAATTAAAAGGTTTGACATTAAAGGTAAAGACTACCTTCGTACCCTTAGTAAGTACTACATTGTAGATACCGGTTTACGTAATTACTTACTAGGCTTTAGAGAAGGTGGTATTGGGCATATCTTAGAAAACATTATCTTTTTTGAACTACTACGTAAGGGCTACGACGTCGCGATCGGTAAAATAGATAATCAAGAAATAGATTTTATTTGTACTAAAGTTGGCAAAAAAAAGTATATCCAAGTAACTGAGTCGATGATATCACCAGAAACTAGAGAAAGAGAACTCGCCCCTCTTAGAAAGATTCGTGACAACCATCCTAAAATAGTGATTACTCTTGATACTAATATAAGTGAAACTGAAGACGGCATAAAGATTATAAAAGCCACCGATTTTTTACTAGAATAATAAAAACATCCTAATATAAAAAGACAGCAGGTAATTCTTATAAAGAACTAGCTTGCTGTCTTTTTATTTCATGCTCTTTTTTCAACACTTTTAAAATAATAAATTACAAAATATGTTGTTGTTAAGGCATAAAATAATTGTTTATTTAATATTATAATTGTAGCATATTACAAACAAATCATAAGTTAACAACTTATACAAATTCATTTAAATCAGGAATGATTTTATCTAAGACGAGTCCTACTTCATAGCCAATAATAATTGTTTTAAAGTTCTTTAAATCAATTTTAGCATAAACATCAGTAAACTCTTTTTTATAAAGTAAGTCTTTAAAGCGAGTATTAACAAAAGTTAACTTATTATCTACGGTATAACTTAAAATATCACTAAGTTTAAATTTAATAACTTCTTTATTTAAACTTGCAGCATCTATGTACCTAAACTTATCATCAGTAACAATTAAATCTTCCATGATATAAAAATAATAATCATCATAGAAAAAATAAACCTTATCTTTCGTGATGCTATAAGAAGTACGTGGTTTATAGATGGTGTAAATTAAGTTCTTACTTGTGTATTTGTCTAGTTTTAGCTCTAGGCATTTTAAAAGAGACTTATTATATAACTTTCTATAAAGCGGGAATAAAAGAGGTAAGAAATAAATGATAATAAAGATACATACCCCAAGTGTTATATACCCTAAGATAACTTGCTTAAAGATAATTAAAAGAAAGGCTGTTAATAATAAGATTAAAGCACAAAGTAGGGGGGTAGTAATAAAGATATTAAAACTATAGGCTAGGTAAGCTTTAATTATTTCGAGGTCTTGGGTATCTAAAACGTAGCCTTTTTTAAGCTTTCTTAAGTAAAAGAAAAATCTAATCAAAATACTCACCATCAAAATGTAAGATAAAGTAATAGTTTTTTCCCTCAAAATGATTTTTTAATTGATTTAAAATTTCTTCTTCAGTCATGAGGGAGTCTCTAGGAATGACGACGTCAAATAAAATATTCGTGTGGGTAGTTCCTTCGACAACTCTAAAATCATGAAACTTTAAGTTTAGTGGGCCTAAAACCTCGCCTACCTCTTCTTTTAGTTCATTAACCCGTGGGTTATTGTTTTCAATTGGGTCCATGTGAATAGTTAGTTCGAGGTTATATTTTTCCCCAATTTCGCGCTCAATATTATCAATTTGGTCGTGCGCTTCTAAAATGTTTTCATTTGCTGGTACTTCAACGTGAATCGTCATAAAGCTCTTACTAGGCCCGTACATATGGCATCTTATATCATGGACGCCTAGGACGCCTTTATAAGACAGGATATCACTCACTATTTGTTTAACATACTCATGATCAGGGCCAATACCTATTAAGGGGTCGGAGGCTTCTTTAACCATCTTAAACCCGGATACAATAACAAGTAAGCCAATAATAATACCTAAGATCCCATCAAGAGAAAACGGCATGTTTTTAACAAAATACATAATTAAACTAGCGATAAAGATAGCTGATGTTGATAAAACGTCATTTAAAGAATCTTGGCTCGTCGCGATTAGTGATACAGAATCAATTAGTTTACCCGTTCTTCTGTAAAACACACATTGCCAAACCTTTAATAAAATAGCTATAGCTAAGATAACTAGAGTAACGATATTGATGTCCGTTTTAGTGTTATTAATAATAGCTTCAATGGAATCACTTAGGGCTAAAACGCCAAATACAATAATAATAACACTAACAATAAGCCCGGCAATATATTCAAATCTTTGATGGCCGTAAGGGTGTTTTTTATCTGCTGGTTTAGCTGCTATTTTAAAGCCCACTAGGCTAATTGTGGAACTTGCACTATCCGCTAAGTTATTAAAGCTATCTGCCATAATAGAAACTGACTTCGCGATAAGGCCTACAATTAATTTAATTAAAAAGAGTAAAACATTAGAAACAATACCCACGATACTCGCAAGAGTACCATGGGCATTTCTAACCTTAGGATCACTGATATTTTTATAATCTTTAATAAATAATCTTCTTAAGATGTTTAACATTTTACGCCCCTAAATTAACAATGTAGTTTAACGCATACCAAGAACCATCAATTTGTCTAAAGATAACAAGTTTTAACTTATCCCCAATAAGTGAGGTGTTAAGTACATAGGTAATATCAAGCGAACGCGTTACGACGTTTCCATTTACCATATAGATAACATCACCTACTAAAAGTGGGTTATCTCCCGCTAGTTCGTCACTTGAAGAAGCCTTACTAGCATTACTTCCTGCCGTTACCGCACTTATCACAATGCCTTGTTTTAGATCGATGTATTTATCGACGTATTTATCATCTGATGTTTCTGTTTCTTCTTCAAGATCATCTTTATCATATTTTACTGTATTAGGTAACATAGCACTATCTTCAGGGTTTAGCGTGATATTAACAGTTAGGGCTGTAACCCCAAGAGTAGGACGCACCACATAACCATTAGTAGACTCAATATCTTCAATAACGCCCTTTACAGTCCAAACTGGAATCGCTGTTCCCATCCCTTCAATTGGGACGATATCCCCATCTTCTTCAATCACCGTATTTTTCCTTGCGTTAATGCCAAGTAATTTCCCGTTAGTTGAAAATAAGGCACCTCCACTATTACCTGGGTTAATGGCCGCTGTATGCATAATTTCACTAATCGTAACTTTAGAAATATTACCAACGGAAACATAGTTAAAATTATCTAGGTCAAGCGGACAACCAATCGCGATACAAAAGTTACCAGCTGTCGGCAAGTTATTAGTATCTTCATCTATATCGACATATGAAAGGTCATAATCTTTTAAATTGACATTAAACGTTAATACCGCAAGGTCATTTGACATATCACTACCAACCGGGTCAGCCTTAACGTATTCGTCATCACCTAAATAAACATTATAAGAAACATCCTTACTACCTTCAGCGTTTATGACGTGTTCATTAGTTACGACAAAACAAGTAACATCTGTTGCGTCTTCAGTCGCCTTTTCACCAGTCGCTTTATCAATCATTTTATAAATGACGCCAGAGCCAATCGATGCCGTTTGTCCATGTTCGACGTATACTCCTACACAGGCTTTCTTAACAGTTTCTGTCGTTTGCGTAATATCACTTGCAAGTTGTTCATAAAGAGTATTTTCATCCCAAACCGTCCCAATTTGAGCTTTCGGTGAGGTGAATGTTAAGTTACAACTTGTAAGGCATAATGCTAATACTATTAAACTTAAAAGTAAACCTATTCTTCTTTTCATGTTGTTACTCCAATCTAAATAGTTTTTCCGTATTTTCGTCTAACCTTTGTTCTAAAATATTAGGTTCTATTCCTTTAATCTTGCTAATTTCTTCTAAAACCAAAGGTAAAAAACTAGGTTCATTCCTTTTCCCCCTATTAGGTGTCGGGGCTAAATAAGGACTATCCGTTTCAATTAAAAGTTTGTCTAGTGGCACCATTTCGGCTACTTCTTTAGGTACTCTAGCATTTTTAAAGGTAACGGGTCCCCCTAAGCTAAGGTAAAAACCCAGATCTAAAAAAAGTTTGGCCATTTGTGCACTACCACTATAACAATGCATAACACCGTAGGCTTCATTATATTCTTTTAAGATGTTATACGTATCATTTATCGCGTCCCGCGAATGAATAATAAGGGGCAAATGATATTTAATACTTAAAGAAATTTGGGCTCTAAAAGCCAAAATTTGTTCCTCTTTATAAGTCGTATCATAATGATAATCAAGCCCACATTCCCCAATTGCGTATACTTTATGGGTCTTAATAAATTCTTCTAATTTTTTAATATCCTCTTCGTAGTTTTTTGTCACTTCACTTGGGTGAAGACCACAAGTAGGATAAAAATAACCAGGCTGCGTCTTAGCTAAAACATAGGCCTCTTCGTTGGTCTTTTCGGAAAAGCCCACAAGTACGATTTTAGAAACATGATTATTTTGAGCCCTTTTGATTACTTCCACGCGATCGTTTAAAAATTCTTCACTAAAAATATGACAATGAGAATCGATCATATAGATCACCTCGCTGTGCTAATTATAATACGTTTAATCAAAAAAATCATTATTTTTTTATCTCTAAGCGTTTTAGTTAATCATAAATAAAACAAGAATGGTTACGCCGGTACGGAGCCCCCCGGATTTCTCGAAGCGTGACCTCCACTTTTTTCACTTCATAACCATTCTTGTAGATTAATTATAGTCAATTTCTAAGATAAATACAAATACAATCTTTTATGTAAATTAACTTTTTTGGTTGAAATGGTGATAGTATTATCATATAATAAAGTTGTCAGCGATAGCTGGCTTAGCATAACATTGGAGGTTTTAAAATATGCTTAATACCCTCAGCTTTGGAGGTTATGGCATTTATTAAAACGAGGAGGATGTTCATGGAACTTATATGTCTATGTATTATATTTTTTATAATACTAGCCTTAGTTAGAAACCATGACGATAGAGACAAAAAGTAATTTTGCCTCTATCAATCTCTTAACACTATGTTCATAACCTCCATGTATGCAAAAGAAAAGACTAGGAAACTGCCAAATCCTAGTCTTTTCGTTCACTATGATACATAACCTCAAGAAAGCATATAGCCTTCTATCTATATTTTAGCTAAAACTTAAAAATAGTCAATATAAAAGTTTTGTAAACTTGTTTAGTTATTTTTTAAAAGTAAATTTCGCTTATAGCAGTATTAATCAAATAGTGGCAAAATATCTTATCCGGTCGTTATGAAGATAGACTAAATTAAAAACTTTTAAATTGTTAACTGTGTAGGTTGATTATACTGGTGAATTATCGTATAATAAACTTGTCAGCGATAGCTGGCTTAGCATAACATTGGAGGTTTTAAAATATGCTTAATACCCTCAGCTTTGGAGGTTATGGCATTTATTAAAACGAGGAGGATGTTCATGGAACTTATATGTCTATGTATTATATTTTTTATAATACTAGCCTTAGTTAGAAACCATGACGATAGAGACAAAAAGTAATTTTGTCTTTCACAGTATCCTAGTACAATAATACGTAACCTCCATGTATGCGAAAGAAAAGACTAGGAAACAAGCCAAATCCTAGTCTTTTCATTTACTATAATACATAACCTCAGAAAGCACATTGCCTTCTATCTATATTTTAGCTAAAACTTAAAAATAGTCAATATAAAAGTTTTGCAAACTTGTTTAAGTTATTTGTAAAAGTAAATTCCGCTTATAGTAGTATTAATCTAATAGAGGTAAAATATCTTATCCGATCGTTATGAAGATAGGCTAAATTAAAAACTTTTAAAATGCCAACTTATTAGGTTGATTATACCAGCAAATTATCGTATAATGAACTTGTCAGCGATAGCTGGCTTAGCATAACATTGGAGGTTTTAAAATATGCTTAATACCCTCAGCTTTGGAGGTTATGGCATTTATTAAAATCAGGAGGATGTTCATGGAATTAGCCTGTCTATGTATTATATTTTTTATAATACTAGCATTGGTTAAAAACCATGATAATAAAGACAAAAAGCAATTTTGTCTTTAACGATCTTCTAATTATTTAATATATTAAACATAACCTCCATGTGTGCAAAAGAAAAGACTAGGATTTGGCTTGTTTCCTAGTCTTTTCGCCTTCTAATTAAACATAACCTCAGAAAGCACATTGCCTTCTACCTATATTTTAAACAAATTTAACAAATAGTCAATATAGAAGTTTTACAAATCGGTTTAAGTTATTTGTAAAAGTAAATTCCGCTTATAGTAGTATTAGCGTAATAACAGTAAAGCATGATTATATAACCAAAATTGCCAGCGATAACGCCGGCAATAGGTTTAAAAAATGCTCACAGCTTCATTTGGAGGTTGTTTCATTTATTGATACTAACACTAGCAAAAGACCATCATGATAAAGACAAAATTACTTTTTGTCTTTATCGCCACTAATTTATATCCAACCTTCTATTTATATTTTAAACAAATTTAACAAATAGTCAATATAAATTTTACAAAATGGTTTATAGTTAAATTGAGCTAAACAGTATTAGTTTAGATCTTTAATTTCTTTAAATAAGTCTTTTTCTTCTAGAATTTTATTTTTATTACCAATTGCGCATAAAGCGTTTGTTTCTAAAGCTTCTTTAAAATAAGAAGCTAAAGACTTAAGTTTTTCTAAAGAGGTATCTATTATTTCTTTTCTTTCTTTTAAAAGAACGTCATAACTTAGGTCTTTTAAATAATTTAATATGGCTTTACTGCCCTTATCTTTAACGTGTAGCGGCATATCACGAAGGCCTATTACACCTATTTTATAAGATAAGAGTTCTTCTTTGGTTTTATCTAGACTTAAGATATAATCAAGAACTTTAGCGTAAGCTTCATAGGTCTTTTTGATGTTAGGATCACGGTAACTAGTAAAACAGATAAACTCTTTTCTTAACAGTGCTAAAGAAACCCCGTAAGCCCCGCCTTCAACTCTTACTTTATTCCATAAGTAGTCATAGTTAATTATCTGATTTAAGACGGCTATGGCCCCTGTTGTAACTTTCTTACACTTACCAACCCGGGCCACATAATTTACGTTGTAGTTAGTCATAAAGCCTTCATTTAACTTGTTAGGGGTAAAAGTAAAACTACTCTTATAATCATTTTCTTGTAAGGCTTCGTAAAAATTATCAATTAAAGAAATACTATTTAAATTATCATTAGTTAAGTGGGCTCTAAAGTATTTCTTATTAAAAATAATGTTATAGACATGGGATAAATTACTAATGACTTCTTTTTCTTTTACTTCAAAGTTATCACATAAGTCTTTAACAAAATAATAAAAACTAAGGCCACCCGTTTGTTCTTTTAGATAACTTGCCTCGTCAATATAAGACATAGCTCTAGTAAGGCTCAAGGTATTCGCGCTATCACTAATACTATAACTTAAGTCGACTTTAAGTTCCGTTAAGAGTTCTTTAATTCTTTTGGTGTCTATGAAAAGAGTATTAAAGGTAATCTCTTTTGTGAGCTCTAAGGCTTCTTTTAATTTGTCTTCCTTGGCACTTAAATTAATAAACAAAGCCGGGAAGTAAGAGTTATCTTCTTTCGTGATGGCAAGGAGGCTAAAGCTGAGACCCCCTGTTTTAGCTAAAATGGCTTTAGTAAGCTCATTATAGTTAAGGCTTTTCGTACTAATCTTCGTTAAAAGTTTCGTTAAAAGTTTCGTATAAACGAGGTCATTTAGACCTAGATTTTTTAAATTAAAGATAAAAGATAGGTAACTTATATTATTAGTGTGGTAGTTACTAAAAGTTAGGGGATAAGACGTGTCTTTTATAACTTCTAAGTTAAGACGCTCTTCACTATAACTTAAGTCTTCTTTTTTAAGCTTAGGTATACTAGCTAAGCCTTCTTTAGTGTCTTTGGTCATCTCATATATAGCTAGATTTTGATTTAGTTCAATTAAATCTTCTAGTTCTTTTTTACTTAAACTAGCCTTGATATCTTTAAGTTTTGATGCCTCGCCTTTAGCTAAATTATCAAGTGTTGGGACAAGCACTACATAAGACTTATGATTATTATTAATAATATTATTACTTATTAAGTCAGTGTAATAACTAGTATTAAACTTAGATCTTAGGCTCTTATAACACTTTAATAAATCAAGACTACTAAAAGGATCATATTTATCATATAACATGGTAGATAAACTACTTAAAATGATATCAAGACCTCTAGGGGTGTCTTCAAATAAGGCTTCTCTTAATTTAAACTCATTATAATCTAGAATGTTTTCTAAAGCCTTATAGTCTAGTCCTGAATCTATCACTTCTTTTAACGCACTATCAATTAATTCTATCGCTTTAGCTAAATTACCTTCATTAGAGTTACTTAATAAAATACTAATTACTGGTTGTAACATATCCTGGGTTAAAGAAACTGTGACGTCTTCACATAGCTTATTATCAATAATAAGCTTTGTAATCTTAGCCCCTGGTATCTTAAACAACACGGCTAAAATTAAAGACAGGCCTAAGATATCTTCAACGCTCTTATCTTTTAAAACGACGTTATAGGTAATAAAGGTCTTATTTTCTAACTCATCTTTAGATAAAACCTGGTATTTTTCTTTAAGGGTAACAGGTTTTACATAAGGCTCTTGAAATTTAACTTGACTATCTATTTCTTGATATGAAAATTTACTTAAATAATTAGTATCCAGGTAATCTAATCTTTCAGACATATCACAATTACCATATAGATAAATAATGGCGTTACTAGGGTGATAATAGGTCTTGTGATAGTTCAGGAAGTCTTCATATGTTAGATTAGGTATCTCACCAGGCAAGCCACCTGAATCATATTTGTAAGCCGTATCTTTAAAGAGACTTTTCATGATTAGGCCTACTAAGGCTTGAAGTGGTTCGGAATAGGCTCCCTTCATTTCGTTATAAACAACCCCGTTATAACTTAACTCATCATTTTCGTCAAATATTTCGTAATGCCAACCCTCTTGAAAAAAGATTTCTTTATGTTTATAAATATTAGGGTAAAATACGGCATCTAAATAGACGTCCATTATATTTTTGAAGTCTTTTTCATTCGTACTAGCCCCGGGGTAAATCGTTTTATCTGGGAACGTGATGGCATTTAAAAAGGTGTTTATTGATCCTTTAACAAGTTCAATAAAGGGGTCTTTAACATCATACTTACGGGATCCACATAACACGCTATGTTCTAGGATATGACAAACCCCCGTGTTATCCTTAGGGGGCGTCTTAAACGCGATACTAAAGACTTTATTATTATCATCATTGCTGATCGCACAAACTAAAGCCTTTGTTTTATTATGTTCATAGATCGTGACTTCACTATTTATATCTTCAATAAAGCGACTTGCTATTTTTTTATAATTTGACATTTAATCATCCTTTCATTTTTTAGACTATTTTAGCATAAAAAGAGGAGTATTACTACTCCTCTAATAAGTAGGTGTTATTTTTACATAGGGCCGCTAAAGTCTTACAAATATTATCAACTTCGGCTTCCTTATTCCGCCACCAGTTCATGACCCAGATTCTATAGATATGCCACCCACGTTCTTCCATATATTTTCTTCTTGAATAATCTCTTTCTTTAGTACTAGTTATTTTATTAAACAACATCGTATCAAACTCAAGGCCTAAAATATACTTATCATCTTGTTTAATCGCAAGCGCGATACTATATTTACCAATCCCGACATTAGCGAGTACGGTAAACCCTCTTCTCCTTATCTCTTGGTAAACTTCAGCGACTAAGGCTTGTTCCTTAGGGAGCCTTTTCTCATTTGTTTCTCTTAATGAATAAAGACAGGCTTTAGCCGCTAATTTGTCATTATTAGAGACGGCAAAACAATATTCTAAATACTTTTTAAGATAACGGGGCCCGTTCCCAGAAGCCTGTTCAATCTTTAGGTCATACGGCATAATAGAGGTAACGACTATAATCTTTTCTTTCGCTCTCGTGATGGCAACGTTTAGTCTGTTTTCCCCGCCTTTTTGGTTTAACCACCCAAAGTTATGGACGAGCTTGCCGTATTCATTTTTCGCATACCCAATTGAAAAGATGATAATATCTCTTTCGTCTCCTTGGACGTTTTCAATATTCTTAACAAATAGCCCAATATCTTCCCCGTCCTGTTTTCTCGCATACTCTTTTTTAACGACTTCAGCAAACACACTATCACTACTTGAAGCCAAATCAATCTCATCTTCAATGATGTCACGCTGTTGACTATTAAACGTAATAATCCCAATCGTTTCGTTATTTTGTCTAGTCTTAAAGACTTCTTTTAAAATCTCCACCACTTTTTTAGCTTCAGGCCTATTCGATCTATTAAGCCATAAGCCATTATTAATCTTATAGACACTAATGGCATTACTAGACTTATCACAGGTATTAGGCGAAATATATAAGTCATCATCATAAAAGGCATAATTAGAGAAAGATATTAACTCTTGATACTTACTTCTATAATGGAAGTTTAAGACAAGTGGTGGTAAAATCTTATATTTCGCAAGTTCAAGTAAGCTTTCTTCTTCAAGGGCAATATTATCCTCATCATACTCATCAACATCATAATCAAGCCTGCCAGATCCTAGGCTTGAAGGACGTAACTGTTTACTATCCCCCGCGACCACTAGCTTCTTCGCTCTAAAGATAGCCGGGATACTCTTTTCGATATATAACTGACTAGCCTCGTCAAAGATGACTAAGTCAAATTCTTTTTGAAAAAGCGGGAAGACTTCGGATACTACTTCCGGGGTCATGAGCCAAATCTTAATGTTTTCGTCAAATAAAGTGTAGTATTTTTGAATAAACCTACTTAAATTATACTTCCTTTTGGCTGATACAATATTATGATTTATTTCATCCCACTTTTCACTTTGTTTAATATTTAAAGCCCCTTGTAATAACTTATTATAAGCTAGGTTTAAAACTAGGGTCTTTTTCTTATTATATAAGTTATCTAGCCCCTTATATAACTCATTATAGTTATGAATGTCCGCTAAAACATCTGACTTATCTTGTTCATAGGTAGATATATAGTTATATAAGATATAATTTAAAAGCTTTTTATTAGCTAGTAAAATATCATGTTCAACATCTTTAATTAACATTCTTAAAGCTTCAAGGTAATAAATGTTTTCTTTTGTTAGGGTTAAATAAATCTTTTTCCCATCGACAAAAGAAGGATAGGCCTCTAAATCACTAACATTAAAGCCAGTTTGTAATAACTTCTTTCTTATTTGTTTATTGATGGTAATGAAATACTTTTTGGCATAGTTATTAATAGCTTTTTTAACCTTACCCTTAAAAAGACGACCAAGTCTCCCTTTATTATTAAAGTTAGTTATAGCTTCAGCTAGTTTCCTTCCTTCAAGACGCACGTCTACTAAGGCGTAGTCCGATAAGTCCTCTTTTAAATAAGCAATAAAGCTATTTTCATATTCTTTATATAACAAGACTTTATTTAAGAAGCCCTTATCACTAAACTTATCAAAACTATCTTTAATACTCGTATATTTTAAGTTACTAAAATTAAAGTTAGCTAAGGCCTCTTTAATAGCGTTATAACTTATCTTTTCGCCTGGTTTATCTAAGTTAAATCCCGTGGTTTCTAGATAAATATTTGAAAAAGAAGTGCCAAAATCCGTTTCTTTATAAAAGGTCTCTTCAATCTTTTTAAAGCGCCCTAAGATACCCTTAATCTTATTATTTATCTCTTGTAGACTCGCTTCATCACTTGAAACCTGCAACACATCATCAGGGCTAAAGAATCTAGCGAAGTTAGTATAGAAGGTATCTTTATCATTAATATCATCAATTTGCATGGCAAACTTATTTAAAATGCCTAGCCGCGAATAAACGACGTCTAAGGCGGCCTTCTTTTCTGATACTAATAACACGGATTTACCATTTAAGATAAAGTTTGTAACTAGGCTCGTAATCGTTTGACTCTTCCCGGTGCCGGGTGGCCCTTCGACGACGACCGCGTTCTTTTCGATAATCTTTTTTAAGACATCTTCTTGGGAACTATTAAGCTCACCGACGTAGTCTAGTTCTTCGGGAGCTTCTTCACCCGAATCAAAGTTAGCCGTTTCACTAGCTAGTAATTTATATAAGTTGTTCGTGATGACGTCGTTTGATAAAATCGCCTCAAAGTCTTTTTGCAAGATTGTGCTATAAGAAGAAAATCGCGCTAATACGGCATAACTTAAGATATTATAGTCCCCTATTTTATAATACTTTAGGGTGTCACTTGAAACATTTTGAAAAGGCGTCATCGTTTTTGAAACGCTGTAAAAATGAATCCCCTCATTAGCGTAAAAGTCTACTAAGTCCGTTAAAAAGGTACTTAAATTAGGATCTTCAATAACACAGTTAGGAAGACTTTTATTAACATCATTAAACTTATAACTTGCAAGTATTAAGTGCGAGTTATAAGTAACCTCTCTAGAGGTATCTAGTTTAAGTCTGATAAAATCGATCCCTTTTTCGATTGTGATTGGGAATAAGGCTAGCGGTGCGTGAATATAAAAGTCGTCAGCAATCTTACCTTTAATAAAAGGGTAGCCGACATATAGATCTTTAATACCCTTATCCCGATACGCTTTAGAGGTATCACGGTAAACCGCATTAAAGAGTTTAAAGATTTCGGGGTTTTTATTTGTAATCTTAAAAGATTTATTACGGAAAAGTAGGTCAAACGGATCATTTAAGCTAGAATTAAGATCGTAAGACGCCGCTGGCAGTTTTGGCATATAAAGCATCCGGTTTCTTTTATTTATTTCGACTAACTTTTTTTCAAGTTCCTTTAGCGTGTTTTTAATCTCGGGGGTTAGAGCTCTTAAGTCGGGGGCTACTTTTAACATTGAATTTATCGTATCTAAAAACTCACTCGTATACCGGTAATCAACATCTACTAGCTTATTAAACTCCTCTTTCGTCCTTGGTTTATTACTTACTAGTTTTAAGATATCACTATCACTAATGACTAAAGGCTTGTCTTTAGCCTTACTTTCATTTCTTAAGCGGGCCCTTTTTCGAAGTAGTTCTTCTTCTAGCAATTTATCAATGTTCACATTGTCACCTCCCTTTATAAAAAACACAACCTAGTGTTGTGTTAAAATTCCATTGTCGGTTTAACGGCAAGCCCTAAATCTTGACAAAACTTTTCAACTTGCTTCACGTTGTCGTTATAAAGACTAGACATTTTGTGGGCGTCCGAGCCAATGATTATTTTTAAGTTAGGGTAATCTTTCGCAAGTTCCCAAAATTCTCTTCTTGGGTAAGCCCACTCGCTAAACCCGTATTTTTTGGAGTTTTCAAGGCCGTTCGCGTTAACCTCGACGTAAATACCTTCTTTTTCCGCTACCTCTAAGATACGTCTTGAAACCTCCACGCAGTGCCTGTCAAAGACGTGCTTTCCTTCTTCATTTTGGTAGGCAAAATAAAAAAGATCGGGGTGAACAAGACATTTATAGATTCCTGTCTTCATGCCTTCTATCGCGCAACTAGCATAGTCATAAATCGTTTTATAGTTAACATCACTATAGCTATTTTTTTGAATACCCTCTGAGGCAAAATAGTGTATTCCTAGATTTAAGTAATCAAGGTTAGCCTTAAGACCTAGATAGTATTCTTCGTGCCCTTTGATATATTCTACCTCTAGGCCTTTATAGATTTTAATCTTATTCCCGTATTTTTTGATCGCGTCGTCAAGGGAAGGTAAATAGATCGTATAATACTCTTCTAAAGACATATTTCTTTGGATCCAATTATTGATATATTCTTCGTGCGACATAAACTCTTCTGGCACCGGCCCGTGATCTGACATGCCTAGTTCTAAAAAGCCTAGTTCGATGGCTTTTTTAATGTAGTCTTCAGGCATCCCCTCGGCGTGACGACATAGTTTAGTATGGGTATGATAATTAGCTTTTAACATAGTGCCTTCCTTTTACTTATCTAGTTCACTATAAGTTAAGAAAGATTTAGCCTCGTCATCTGCAAAGTTTTTAACTTTAAAATAAACTAAGTTATCTTCTTCAATCCCAGGTAAATGTATTATATCTAAGACTTCACATACCATCTTAACCTTAGCTTCTTTAACAACATAAACATCATCTAGTTTTTCTAAATAGTGTTGGTTAAACTTAGGGAAAGAGAGGCTATGTTCACTTCCAAAGTGGTTCGCAATTAAACCCTGGCCACTACTTAAGGCAGAAACGCCTACTAAGTCACCCTTAGCTATTTGTTTAGCAGTATCAGACTGCGCCCCTAGTAACATTAAAATTTTGTCATAATCAACCATCATTGCCCACGCACAAGTCATCGCACAAAATTGTTTATTTTTATAACTTGTAACAACGTTCGCTCCCATTTCAAAAGCGTGTAAATTTCCCATTTTTCTTATCTCCTTATAAACTGATTTTTTTCTTTGTCATAATAATAATTAATACTATTTAGCCTTTGGCTAATTTCTTCTAAATCTATATCTTCTTTTTCACTTAAATCTTCTAGTGTCATATAATAGTCCCTTAATTTTGTATTTATATATGATAATAAGATATAAGGATCACTAATCACTTTAACACATTCCTTTCTTTGGTCTAGTAAAATTATACCATTTTATTGGCATAATAAAAAGCACCTACCTTAGATAATTCTAAGATAAGTGCTTAATATTAATAACGCATTATATAATTTTCAATCTCCCACGGGGTGACTTGGGTGCGGTAATTATCCCACTCAATCTTTTTCGCTTGAACAAGCTTTTCAGTTATATGTTCACCCATGGCTTTCATGATTACTTCATCTTTTAAGAAACATTTAATCGCTTCATTTAAGTCAGCAGGTAGGCTATAAACGCCAATCTTTTCTCTTTCTTCGTCTGTCATCGCAAATAAGTTATCATAAACTGGCTTAAATTCTTTACAGTTCCCGGCAATCCCGTCAAGCCCCGCCGCTAAAATGGCAGACATCGCAAGATAAGGGTTAGCCGTAACATCTACACTTCTAACCTCGGTTCTCGTTTTAAGACCACGGGCGGCCGGGATTCTTATCATTGTTGACCTATTACTATCACTCCAAGAAATATAACAAGGAGCTTCAAAACCAGGAACAATTCTCTTATAAGAATTTACGGTTGGGTTAGTGATAAGACAAAAACCACGGGCGTGATCTAAGATCCCATCAATCCATTTATTACAAAGTTCTGATAAGCCGTTTGGCTTAGTATCATCAAAAAAGGCATTTTTACCATCATCTTTTACTAAAGAACAATTAGAATGCATCCCAGAACCATTGATACCATATATTGGTTTTGGCATAAACGTCGCGTGAAGACCATGCCGTTTAGCCACATTTTTAACCACGATCTTAAAAGTTTGAACGTTATCACAGGCCTCAAGGGCACTATCAAAACGGAAGTTAATTTCATGTTGAGACATCGAAACCTCATGGTGAGCCGCTTCAATAACAAAGCCAATTCTTTGAAGTTCCGCTACAATGTCTCTTCTACAATCTTCCGCACAATCAATTGGTGAAAGATCAAAATAACCACCATTGTCATTAAACTTTAAGGTAGGTTTACCATCAGCATCTAATTTAAATAAGAAAAATTCTGGTTCAAAACCCACGTTAAAGGCTTTAAAGCCCATCTCTTCCATCTTCGCTAAGTTCTTTTTCAAGATACCTCTTGGGTCCCCTTCAAAAGGAACGTGCTTCCCATTTTTACCAGGACGATAAACATCACAAATAAAACGCGCTACCTTCCCATAAGAATTATCTTCCCAGTTTAAAACGAGGAAAGTGTTTAGATCAGGGTGTAAAAACATATCAGCTTCATAAATTCTTACAAAGCCCTCAATAGATGACCCGTCAAACATGACATTGTTGTCTAGAGCGTCTTCGAGTCTAGTGATTGGAATCTCCACGTTTTTAACAATCCCCATAATATCCGTAAACTGCATCCGAATATAGTGTACGTCTTCTTCCTTACAAATTCTTCTAATGTCTTCTTTAGTATAGTTTTTCATTTTTTCTCCTTTTTTAACGTTAAAAAAGGTTGCCAAAAAACTTTGTGCAACCTTGCTTAAACATTATTATTTTTAGGCTTCCCTGCCTGTAAAAATATTAACAAAAGTTAATACTTATGTCAATATTTATTTTAGATATTTTCATATTGTAGATATTAGTATTAAACTAACCTCTTAACATAATTAACACTACTGATATCTAACTATTAATACTTAATACTATTGTTGGTCCTCTTCAGAACCCTCTTTATTTTCTTTGCTAATTGTAGTAACAGATAAACTACCATTATAAGTAACTTTATAAAGATAAGTATAGCTATACTCGCTATTCTTCTTGTAAATATCTATTTGATAATTATTATCATCTCTAGAAGCCTTACTTTTATTGTGATCTGTTATATATTCTTCAGCAAGCTCTAAGACACTATTACACATCGTATCAGTATTACCAATCATATGAATATGCTTATTTTGGGTTAGTTCGACTTCGCTCATATCATTATCAGAGGAACTTGCTAGAGAATTTTTATTTTCTTTAGGGCTCTCGCCAAATTTAATGCCTTTTAAGGTTGTAGTGTTACCACTTGTTTCTGTTGATAACGCCGTATAAGAAAAATCAAGATAGACGATCGGGGCTTTATCCTTATCTATTTTGTTATCGTCATCACTTGCCTTTGTTTTTTTAGTATCTTTTTCTTTAAAATCATAAAAATAAAAGCTATTATTTCTTAAATAAGTGTTTTCTTCGTTGTTTGCGTCTTGAGCCTTACTTAAGATAATTTTAAAGACGTAGGTTTTATTGGCGTTTTCGCAGATTGTTGACCCATCGCTACAGCTTAAGCAATAATAATAAGGGTTTGAAGTATTAGTAGTATCCGTGTGGAAGGTTACGGTAATCGAACCTGAATTATTTTTTTTCTCTCCCGTCTCAAAGTCATATAAATCAACACTAGTCGTAAAATCAGTTGTTCCGCCACTTCCATCACTCGTTTTTGCAAATACTATTTTATTATACCACCCGACACTATATTTAGCGTAATCTAGGATACCAAAATTATGAAAATCAAGGACAATTTGGAGTTCGTAGATGGTCTTGATACTATCATTACAATCTTTCTTCTCATAGAGTTCAAAACGTAAGATATTGTTTTCGATCGCCTTTTCTCTATAAGTTGACATTTGCGTGCTGTCAAAACCACCACTACTACTGCCTCCACCACCGCCAGAATCATCACTAGATTCTTGCATCTGGAGGATATAAGGCCCGTTCCCGGTAACATGAAACCCACACTCTTCTAAGATACTTTTTTGATTAGAATAGGTAAATTCATAATTTAGACTCCCACTACCAGTAACGCTAGCATTTTGGGCGGCCTTAAGAGCTAAAGGGACGCCAACACTAAACACCACAATTACTAAAGCTAGACTTAATAGGGTTGCTATTAAGCGAAATTTATGTCTCACTATCTAGCACCTCCCACATTTCTTTTGGTTATCTCTTTTAAGACTCTTTTCGTATCTTCGGTTATAACTGGCATTGGTAAGTTATATTTATTATAGGGAATATAACTAACATAGATAAGCCTTTTACGAGGTAGATATATCTTCTTTTTATTTGGGGCTTTAATAGGTCTACCTACTAACTTCATCTTTTCTTCTGGTTCGGAAGTTATAACCATTATTAGTTCCCAGGTTAAATAAATTAACATGATGATACAAGGAACTATAATAAGACAAATAATACCCGTAACCGAGATGATAAAAGAAATCGCTTTGTTGATAACAGGTGGTAAAATATGTCCATAGCCTATCACAAAATCATAAGGGACATAGTAGGTATCATCAGATATATTGCTTGTTCCCTTTGTTAAATAGTATTCTTTACCGCTTTCATCTTTTTTAATATCAATAACTTCGTGAATCCAAATCGGGTAGTTATCTAAGTCTTCTTCTTTATAGTTACTACTTTGATACAAATTAGGGGCCCGATAAAAAGCTATAATATCCCCAGCTTTATAACTATTATGTTTTTCTAAAAATACAATGTCACCAATCTCGAGGCCGCTATTAGCCATACTAGAAGACTCGACGATGCCAAATCTATACCCTAAGAGGCTTTTATGACTAGATAAGGCAATAATCGTCATCACAATCGAAAATAATAAAATGAGCGCGAAGATTAGATCTAAGATGAAATTAATTATACCTGATAAAACTCTATTTTCTGTTAGTTCCATATAAATCATCCTTTACGCTCGAATTTATTATTTTACTATTAAATTAGAATATTAATTGCCTCCGCCTGATCCGCTAGAACTGCAAAGATTTAGGGTATAAGAGAAACTATTGCTTGTACAGCTAGATGCATTACTATTAAGGGAAATGCTTACCCAAATAACAATAGACTTACCTCCCTCAATTGTGCCACTTGCGCAACCATTACAACCATCTGTACAAGACCCTGTCGTGCAGCCTTCACTACATTCCGTACAATTTGTAGTGCAATTTTCACCACATTCCGTGCAACTACAGCTTTCGCAAGATCCACTTGTGCAGCCTGTACCGCTACTGCATTCGCAACTACATGTACCTTCTCCTGTACAACAGCACGTCCCTACCTTAACTGTGAACGTATCAGTACAAACCCCACTAATACTAAAACAGTAATTTAAACTACTACTACTATTATCATTTTTAACCTTTAACGCGAACGTATGGGTCTTTGTATCATCCGCGCCCCCAAAAGTCATTTCACCTACACAAAGTTGCCCACCAGCGGAATTTTCATTACCTGGTTTAATCTCAATTTGATGACCTTCACTAGTACACCAAGAAGTATCCCCACACTTCCATTCGTGTTTTAGATTAACGGTTGCGAAAACATTTTCGCTCACATTAAACTTAAGCGTACCGCCACCACTAACAGTCGCCTGTGTGGCGGCCCAGATCCCAACACATAAAACGATTAGAACTAGAACCATCGAAGTTATGGTTGAAAATAGTCTAAACTTCTTTCTCATTTTTATAAACCTCTTTCCTCTTCTATTTTTTTCGAGTGAATTATACCCCCCCCCCGCGGTTTTGTCAAGTGTGATATTTATTTTATTTATAATTTTTTTACAAAATTCCTATTTTGCCCTTAATGACAGTGTTTTTAGATTTCATGATATCCTAGATAAAAAACATATGAGAAGGCATAAAATAAAGAGGGTTATCGTGAGTATAAAAGATATCCCCTACATTTTTTTACGATACTCTTCCGGTAAATCC